>Ga0181526_10000006_pt1 | contig 295548 bp, 226 predicted proteins | sample PEATcosm2014_Bin_35_FD_119750 | JGI IMG/M metagenome (GOLD analysis project Ga0181526, IMG submission 119750) | Peatland microbial communities from MTU Mesocosm Facility, Houghton, MI, USA - PEATcosm2014_Bin06_30_metaG | ecosystem: Environmental > Terrestrial > Soil > Wetlands > Peat | place... | reverse complement strand
GCTGCTTCAATATCCCGATGATTTGCTCTTCTGTGTACCGGTTCTTCTTCATCGTCAGCTCCCTCGCTTAGATTACGAGAGAACTCCAGCTTCAACTGGTAGAGATTTCCGGGGGCAGGTCAATTCAATAGCAGATCGCGATTCTTGGCGAGGCACATCAAAGCTCAATAAAGATAGCTCCTTCTTCAACCGTGAGTGCAAGGCCGGCGCTCTTGGCGGCTTCCTGTAGAGCTGCAGCCAGCATGACGACTGGGTCGGGACTTACGTCGATGCGGCGCATGAGGCCTTCTCCTTTTTTCGCGCCGGCGGACAGCACGATCTTCAGGCCGCGGCGCTTGCATTTCACCGGCGTGCCGTCTTCGAGCTTTACGTTCATTGACTTGATATAAGCATCGATGTAGTGGACACCGATGCCGGACTTATCGCCGGTATGCTGTGGGAGCTTCTCCAGGGCAGCGGGATTCACTTCACAAAGCTTAACTCTCACGTTGGCCTCCCTTGTGGCTGATTCCTTTTGCATCAAGGAATTCGTCCATCGCCTTTCTGAATGCACGAATGTGATCGGGTGTGCTGCCGCAGCAGGAACCGATGATGTTGGCACCCGACTCAAGCAGCGGGAGCAGGCCTTTAACCATCTGCTCCGGCGTCTCGTCGTAGACGACTTTCATGTTAATCAGCTGCGGCTTTCCGGCATTCGGTTGAACCATCACGGGCAGGCTGGTTACCTTCTTGTAGCGCTCTACGGCATCGCGGGCGCGCTCCATTTCCATTCCAGTGCCGCAGTTAAGTGCGACGATGTGTGCGCCATGCTCCTCCATGAATTCCGCGGCTCGCTCAGGTTCAATGCCCATCATGGTGCGGAAGGTGGAGCCATCGAGAGTCACGTCGTAGGCCATGGAACCGATGATGCATTTTGAGCCCGCGGCCTGAGCAGCCTGGATGCCGATCAAAAGCTCTTCAAGCGAGGTCTGGGTTTCGATGATGATGGCGTCCGCTCCTCCCTCGACGAGAGCCCCGGCTTGTTCTTCGAAGGCGCTGCGAACCTGGGCTTCAGTGAACTCGCCGAAGGGTTTGAGCAGGCCGCCGAACGGGCCGATGTCACCGAGCACATAGCCTGCTTTGACGCCAAAGGCCTGGCGTGCGATGTCGACTCCGGCCTTGTTGACGTCGACGACGCGGCCCGCCTCGGAGTGGCGGGTAAGCATGATGCGCGAGCCCCCGAAGGTGTTGGTGATGAGGCAATCCGAGCCTGCCTCAACGTAACGGCGCTGGATGGCGAGCACCCGCTCAGGGTGGGTCAGATTCCATGCCTCTCCGCAATTGCCCTGCTCCAACCCGGCGAGCATGAGTTGCGTGCCCATGGCACCGTCACCGAGGAGGGGCTGCTCAAGGATTGTGTCTTGCAAGAGTTTCTTCATCAGGTCTCCGTGTCTTCAAGCGAATTCTTCTTGTGCTAGGGCGTAGTGAATCGTTTCCAAAACCAGTCCCCATTTGTGATCGCGGCTTGCGGCCTCACAGTAGCAACCCGCGGCGCTGGCCTTGCGCTGCCATGATAGGACAGCATTCAACTTTTCGCCGCTGAGCGGTTTCTCGCGATCGATTGAATCCATGAGACGCACGGAATTCTCAAGAAACTGGCACATGTGGGTGTGGCCCGTGTCGTCTGGGGCTGGAACGCAGCGCTGGTCGAGGATTGGATAGCCCTGTGCGCGCGGCCCCAGCTTAACGGCATAGTCGAACGCCAGAGGCCGGCCCATGTTGGTGCAGGTTGTTCCCTCATAGCGGAAGCGCGCGTCGATAGAGCCATCTGGGTTGGTGTTTATAGAAAGGCGTTCCTCTGACCATCGCTTCAAGGCTCTTCGATTCACGCTGTACGCGGCGTCGCGATCTAACCCTGCGATGGGAACCGGGAGTTGCTCGCCGAACGATTGCGGAGCGCGGCGATATGGTGCGCGCCGGTATTGGCATGGGCCAAAGGAACAGTTTTCGCAAGGTACAAGTTCGGTAAGTCTGCGCAAACGGTCGGTGTGACGCGTCAAGCCGAAGACCGCCAGCAGAGTTTTCTTGGGGCGCAACATTCCGGTGTCAAACACTTCCACATTAGCGGGAAAAGGCTCCTTGCGCGTCCGCCGCATCAGTTCGAGAAGCAAAGGCTGCTCTTGAATATCCCATTCCGGATAGCCGGGACTGTAGTGGGGCAAGACCGCCATGCCGTGATTCTCTGCCCAATCACAGAGACGCGCTCCGGCGGATGTCACGAGATGTTCGACGACGGCGGAAGCAAAAATCTCAAGGAAAAAATACTCGTCGGGCTTTTCGTCCACCCAGCGGCAGCGGCTTTCTTCTTCAGCCTCAGGACCCGCGCTGACGGCGACCAGAATCGCGCTGTGAGCTTCCGCCTGTTGCAGCGTGTTCTTCAGCCTCTTGCTGGTGAACGTGGTTCCGTTGATGCGAATGGAGTCGCCAGCGATTTCGAAGCTGTCCACTTGGCGGGCATAGATCCACGGATGGCCGTTCTTCGCGTACCAGTCGCGGGCCCAATCCGCCAATTCCAGGGAGCGGCCTTCGAGTTGCCAGCCGCGCGGAAAACCAAGCAGGCGCACGTACTCCTCGGGCAACACATTTACGTCGGGAAGCGTGCTGGCCAGTTCCATGATTTCGACTACTTCGCGCATGGCATGGGCTCCACGGGTTTGAACTGGCAGCCCTCGACGAAGAACTCGAAGAAACTGGGATGGGTTTCGAGGCGGCAGTGCCCGACTCGCTTCACCAGGTCTTCCAACTCCTGACGCTTCGACCTGTTGAGCAGGGCGATAGTGGCGCCTTCAATCGCGATGTTGCCTGCCTGAATGATTTTTGCAGAGTCCAGGCTGGGGATGAGCCCTATGCGTTTGGAAGCTTCGATGTTGAGATGACGCCCAAAACCGCCCGCGAGGTAAAAGACATCGATATCCTCGAAGTTGATTCCGTAGCTCGAGAAGACGGCATGCAAGCCTGCGACGTTAGCGCCCTTGGCCTGGGCCAGCTCGTTTACGTCGCTCTCGAGGAGGAAGAGTTCCTTGCCCTGGTCTTGATGGAGCGTTACGCGTTCGATGCCGTCTTCGAAGCGGCCCATCTCGTTCATGCGGCCGGTGCGGAGCAGTTCGCTGAGTGCGTCGACGAGACCGGAGCCGCAGATTCCTTCTGGCTGCACGTCGCCGATGACGCGAAAGCCGATGGAGCCGTCGTCGGCGATTGCGACTTCTTCGATGGCGCCATCCAATGCAGGCATGCCACAGGCGATGGCTCCGCCTTCGAAGGCTGGTCCGGCGGGACAAGATGCCGAGAGCATACGATATTTATTGCCGAGGATCAGCTCAGTGTTTGTCCCAATATCCATGACCGCGACCAGGCGGTCTTCATGCGCGAGATCGACGGCCAGCATGCAGGCGGCTGCATCGGCCCCGACGTGGCCGCTGATGATTGGGGCTCCGTAGACGCGAGCCTTGGGATGAATTGGCAAAAGGCTTTGCTGGCCAGTCTGCACCAGGCTAGTGGTTGTTCGCTTGCCTTCGGCCATCTCGATTTCAGTTATCGAGTGGTAGGGAGTCTGGCCGATCGAATACACGCTTTGCCGGAAGAAGAGATCGCGCATGGTCGAGTTGCCCACGACGACCATCTCGTAGATTGTCTTCGGATCGACCGGGAATTTCTCGATTGCGTGGCTGAGGTAACCGGCGAGAGTCCGCATCAGCAGTCTTCCGGGATGGTCGGTATCGTAGGCGATCCGAGACATGACTTCAGAGCCGCCGAAGCGCTGCGGATTCTCGAGCGAGGTGTCGGCGATGAGTTCGCCAGTCTCGAGATCGACAAGGCGCAGGACAATCGTTGTGGTGCCGAGGTCCATTGCAATGCCCAGCAAAGGGCCGGCGGAGCGTTCTATTTCGATGCCGTCGATGAGGATTCGATCTCCGTCGCGAGTCACTGCCGGATCGGGTTTGAAATCCCGATTCGCGATAGGCAACCCGAAGGCATGGCGCTCGATGCGCATGTGGCCGCGCCGCATGGTGTGGCAGCGTACGTGGCCTTCCGCGGCGGTCACGCGAGTCTGACAGGACAGGCGAAAGTTGCCCTTCAGGTGGTTCTCAGGCTCGGCAAGCGCTGACAGCGCACCCATCCCCTCGACGACTTCAACCATGCACTCTTTGCACTTGCCCTGCTTACGGCAGGAAGTAGGCACGTCGATGCCCATCGCTTCGGCGTAATCGAACAGAGACCGCGAATCAGTCGCTTGAATCGATTGTCCGTTGATGGTGAGAGTGACGGCCATTCGCGGAGTCCTCTTACCAGCCTTTCGCTTCGAGTTCAGCTTTCACGGCATCCGCGACTTCCTGTGCGCTGCCCTCGCGCTCCTCTTCCTGAGTCCATTTCCATTGGGCCAGGTAATCATCGGCGCTTTGCAGGCCGCGTTTGGCGGCGAGAATATCCACCTGCTTCATGAACTTGTCGTCGAGCGTCACGCTGACGTCGTCCATGTCGTCCTCGGCTTTGATCTGGGTGGGGATTTCCTGCCAGTACAGGATTTTGTACTTGGTCATGTTCGGTTACACCTGCTCCACCAGCCGCAAGAACAAATCCACCGCGGCCGAAGCGTTGGCGCCGTATCCATCGGCGCCGATTTCGTCGGCGAACATCTGGCTGATGGGAGCGCCGCCGATGGCCATCTTGATGTGGGTCTGGCCAGCCGCTTCAAAGCCATCGATCACGGTCTTCATATACATCATGGTCGTGGTCAGGAGAGCACTCATGCCGATGATATTTGGTTTGCATCGCTCGGCCGCGGCCATGAACTTATCAAGACTCTGATCGACACCGATATCGTGCAACTCAAAGCCTGCGCCTTCGGCCATCATGCCGACCAGGTTCTTGCCGATATCGTGCAGGTCGCCGCGAACAGTACCCATCAGCAAAACGCCTTTGGGCTTGACGGTGCTGTCCTTAGCCGTCAGCAGCGGCTTCAGCACTGTCATGCCTGCTTTCATGGCGCGCGCAGCGATGAGGACTTCAGGAACGTAGAGGATGTTGTGCTTAAAATCCTCTCCAACCACGCTCATGCCGGCGATTAACCCCTCGTTGATGACTTCCTGCACGGGCCGGCCTTCGGCCAGGGCTTCCTTCGTGAGTTGGTCAACCTGGTCGGCGTTCCCCTCGTACAGGTGTTGATTCATCAGGGCGTAATCAGGCATCAATCCTCCGCTTAGCGGCCACTGGCAACCGCGGCGCCGGCACGCTTTCCGTTGAATTCTTCGAGGGCCTCAAGCATGGCCAGAACATTCTCGCGCGGCATTCCGGGGCTGACGCCACCGCCGACCGAAAGAATGATCCCTTCGCCACCTGAGCCTTCAAGCACTTCGAGGGTCTCGTCTTTTACTTCGTCCGGCGTCCCGCGAACTGCGATCTCCAATGGGTTGACGTTGCCCATCAGGCACATTCGATCGCCGATGCGGCGTTTCACTTCGGTAATGTGCCTCTGCTTGCCCCAATTCAAAACATTGAAGCCCGCATCGGGGAGGTGGTCGAGGCAGGCATCGACTTCGGCGTCGTTGTGGTAAAGCTTGACCCAGTCCTTCGGAAAAGCGTCGCAGATGCGCTTCAGGTAAGGGTGCGCGAACTCCAGGTAATGCTCCTCGTTAATGAACCCAACAATATCGTCAAGGATGAAAATGCTCTCGACTGAGTCGCCCATGACTTTCTGCTGGGCTTTGAGCCAGTCGATGATGACGCGCGTGCACAGGTCGATCAGTTTGTGCGCACCTTTAGGGTTTTCGACCAGATCGATCATGAACTCCGTGGTGCCGCGTACAAATCCGGCGGTGCAGAGCGGCCCGCGTGAGGTGACCATCGGCAGGATATAACCGGCGTCCAGAATGCGTTGTCGGGCCATGGCGATACGGTGCAAGGTCAGGCCGGCAAAGCCGTCGGCTTCCACTTCGTACTCAGGGAAGCTGTCGATATCCTCGAGCCGGTAGAGGGTGTGATATTCGCTGGGCGTATTGTCCTGCCAGAATTTAATCTTAGAGCCCAGGATCGAGGGCTCCGCCGCCATCCCGTATTCCATCCACCACGAGGGAATAAAAATGATGTCAGGGAACTCGCGCATGATCTTCAGATTGGACTGAAACCAAAGTTCGGGGTCGAGAAAGTAGTCCAAGTGCTTGATGCCCAGGTATCCGGGAATCCACGGGCTATCAATGATCAGCGCCATGGGAATCTTGTCGATCTTTTCGCGACGCACAGCACGCTTGAATGTTTCCCATTGTTCTGGCAGCATACTTTAACCTCCTGGTCGCCTTGGGGAAAGCGCGACCGTACCCAGATCAGATCTGCCCAGCCCTCAAATACTTATGCTTCAACAACGTCGCAGCCATTCTGGCCCGGCCATGCGGCATCGATCACAGGTATTTGTTCGGTAGTCAAATTAACTTCTATCCATTCTACCCCGCTTTTCATCCTCCTCACCTGTGCGTCGACGAATTCGTCGTTGCGGGTGCCTGGGCCGCCATAATTAGCGAAATGAGCGGCAAGAGCGCTGCTGGAAGGAGACAGTTTTTGAAGAGTCGGCGCGGATTCAAGGCTCTTTCCTTTCCAACGCGGTGCTGGATGCTGTTGTGGACCGCTGCGGACCGGTATACGCATGGAAGCTCTCGGGCGGTCCGAGATAGCTCGGACGCAAAGGACCGTGACTCACGATTAGGCGCTCCACTACCACTCCTGGGTCAACAGCCCAAATCTTCAAGGTGTGGTATCCGGCCTTCGGAATCGAGATGGGCAGGGAGACTTTCTTCACTCCGTCACTCACCGCGGTCTCCCAGTCTGTTTGCGTATTGTGTTGCAACGCGTCGACCAGCGTACGCTGTCCATCGTCGACCGAGACAGCGAAGCGAAGACCCCGTCCGGGAACGAAGTTCAACGTGGGCGCTAGCACCGCCTGCATCGTGAATTCGCCCTCATCATAGAGGTACACGCGATATTCCAGATCCGCCGCCGAGTTCGGATTGCTGGCGGATGTAACAGGAAATATGGTCATTGCGGAGCGCGTCTCGCCATATCCGGGAAGCTCTTCCCAGTGCTCCGGACCATCCTGCCCCCGCCCGGTGGTGTCAGCGGCCTCGATCGCTATATAGCCATCGCTCTCGACAAACCCTTCGGCATTTTCTCGGGTCACGCCGGGAACACGAAAGGTCGACAGCCCGACTACGAGCGGCGATTCCCCGTGTGGAGTGACCGTCACCGAGCCCTGCGCAGTTCCGGCCGGGGCCGTCTTCCAATCGATATGGACATCAATGCTCTGTTCGCTCTCGACCGTTCCGCTGGTGCGGTCCACCACGATCCACGGCGCACTCGTCGTCACCTGGTACCCCACCGGAGCTTTCCCGCGATTGAACAATTGAATGGCTCGTGTTTGCTGCGCCACTGAGTCAAGTGTTCCCAGTGACGGTCGAAGGCCCGATCCTCCCTCGGTGGTAAGGCTCAGGAACCCATCTTCCGGAATCTGGACCTCGGTCACCGCGGGCATCGCATTGAGCTGCGGCTCCTGCCAGGTTGTGTACCCGATATGCGTCTGGTCCATCATGTGGTCCCAGCGGCCATTCAGCAGCTTGTGGTTGTATTCGTCGCTCAACGCTGCATCTTTGGTGAAGAGTCTCCGGGTCTCCGCCGCATCGTTGTTAGCCTGCGCGTGACCGAGCCGCGCATCCAGGGAATTTCGTCCTGCGGCAATGTACATCTCCGTTACGGTCGCCGAAGCATCGACAGGATATTGCACCAATTCAAAGAAGGATGCCCGCTCGTCCTCGGGCAGTTCTGTCGCCAGCTTATCGACTCTCGCTGAAAGGTCCCGCCAATCGCGGTCGACCCGATCGGCCTCGCCGTAGTTGGTCAGACTGAACGTTGCCGAATCAATCAGCTCCGGCTTACGCCTCGCGTTGTAGCGCGTGTAGTCATCCATCGCGCTTGCAATCTCGGTGGCATGCTCCTCGCCAAACTCCCGCGCTGCCCAGTCCCGGGTGAACTCCTCGAGGTGGTCCTTATCCCACCGTTTTGGAGTGCGTGCCATGCTCAGGAAAAACTCGATTGGAAATTCCATTGGCTTAAGATCGCCCACATTGACTACCCAGATCCTGTCCGCTCCATAGTTCAGCGCCAGGTTCATTTGCTCCCGTATCTTGGGGATGTAATTGGTATTCAGCCACTTGTAATTCCGAGGGCCGCCAACATAGTCGAAGTGATAGTAAACTCCGGCGCCGCCTGAACGCTTACGCTCCTCGGCCGTCGGCAGGCGGCGAAGATCGCCCCAGTTATCATCCGACCAAAGCAGCGTGACGTCATCGGGCACCCGCATACCGTTCTCGTAGTAAGTCTGCACTTCCTTATACAGGCACCACACCTGAGGCACCTTGGACAGGTTCGGATTCACCGTCTCTCTGAGGATCTGCCGCTGGTCGGCGACGACCTTCTCCAGCAGTTCCGTGTTGGTAGTGGCCGACATCGCCGTGTCGTTCGCGCCGCGCATGCCCAGGGTCACGACCTCTTCGTAGTTCTTGTCGCGTTCCATCCCGGTGCGCCAAAACTCGTCGATTCGCGTGGCATTTGTCGTGTAGTCCCACGGTCCGTCCACAGCAGGCTTCCACTCCTTTTCGGCGCGCATCATCGGCTCTTCGTGGGACGTGCTCATCACGATGCCGTACTCATCGGCAAGTTTGGCATTGAGAGGATCGTCCGCCGCAAACGAGCTGTTCCACATCGCCGGCCACAAAAAGTTCGCCTTCAGGCGAAGCAGAAGCTCAAAGACGTGGGTATAAAACTTGCTGTTGTATCCGCCATACTTCTCGTTGACCCAGCCGCTGAGTGCGGGAGCCTCATCGTTCAAAAACATGCCACGATACTTGACCGCAGGTTCTTCCAGAATATGCGAACCCGGCTCGACGTAGAGCGCCGCCCGATGAGGCACCCGGACGTCCGCCCACCAGTACCAGGGTGAAACTCCGATCTGCTCCGAAAGGTCATACACGCCGAAGATCGTGCCCCGTCTGTCGCTGCCCGCGATCACAAGCGCTCGCGACACTCCGGGCATTGGCCGGTCGACCACCGTTGTCACCGCCGATTCCCACTTCCCCACTACGCCTGTTACATCCAGTTTGTGGCGGCGAATGAGGTCGTCGATGATCGAACTCTTTCCGATGGTGCCAATCAGCACGACGTCTCCGCCGTGCAGTCCCTTGGGGTCGTGGACCACCGCTGGCAGTTCAGCAGTCACTCTCTGGACGTCTTCTGCGAGGTCACCAACGGCACGGATCACGCCCGGCCAGTCCTCCGCGCCCACAACCAACGGAGCGGCCGCTCCATTTTGCACCAGCGGAAACGTTTCGGCTGTCTGTGTCCCCGTCACATACTTCGGCCCGCCCAGCGCATGGGCCTTCGTGATGAACCCAAGGCACACAGAGAAGAGTGCCACCACACGGATCAGATTTCGGCACGCTCTCCTAGGGTTCCCCGCAAACAGCTTCGCCAAACTGGTATCCCACATGCGAACGCTCCTTCTCAGCAGAGCAGGATATTACTCCCCGGGAGTACGCGTTGGAATAGGTAGCGGCATTCACCGGAGAATTGCGTTGTGTGCCCAAGGTTAATTGACTTACTATGGTTCGATCATTCAAAGGCGGCGCGGTTCGTGCGCTACGGGTTTTTGTTAGAGACCAAAGGACCACGTTAGATAGATTGGGGAACCCTTGCAGCGGCAATTATCCATAGTGAAAATCGTCGTGCGGATTTGTGTGTGTTGGTGGCTGGTGAGTGTGACGGCCCTGCTTTTAGGGTGCGGCGGTGGTGGGGGTAGCATACATACGCCAACAACGCCTACCATTTCCAACTTAGCCGGCGGTATGCGCGGAAAGGTCTGGGGAGGGCAACAGCCCGTCTCGTTGGCCTCGGTCCAGTTGTACGCCGTCGGGACCACCGGCGACGGCTCTGCGGCAGCACCGATCGCCGGCGCTTCCACTACTACCGCGTCCGATGGGACATTCACCTTCGGCAGTTACACTTGCCCAACACCCACTACGCTGGTCTATCTGCTCTCGTCCGGCGGCAATCCCGGACTCCCAGGAAACGTCAACAACAGCTCGATTGTGCTGGTTGCCGCACTTGGCCAGTGCCAGCAACTGAGTTCCAGCACTTACATCCTGGTCAACGAAGTCACTACCGTGGCGGCCATGGCCGCGCTTTGGCCCTACTATTCCTCGCCAACCGGCATAGGCTCCGGCACATCCGACGCCGGCAACCTGGCCAACGCCTTCGTTCTGGCCGGGGAGTTTGCAAGCACTTCCACGGGCTCGGCCCCCGGCGTTCCCGCCAGCGGCTACTCAGTTCCCGTTGTGCTCATCGACACGCTGGCCGACATCCTCGCGGCCTGCGTCAACACCTCGGGCGGCGTTGCAAACGACGGCAGCCCCTGCGGCTACCTGTTCGCCTATTCCACACCCTCGGGTGGCTCCGCGCCCGCTGGAATCACCACCTCCTTGGCCGACATCTTCAATAATCCGACCATCAACCTCAGTAACCTGCTTGGCTTGGCATCGGCTTCCTCGCCATTTCAACCCATCCTTTCCGCGCCCCCCTCAAGTTGGACCGTGGTGCTGCAGACGACGCCTACCATCACGGCGTTGCCGGGGGCCAGCGCGATCACCTACGGCCAGACGCTGGCAGCGTCGACGCTGACAGGTGGTACGGGGTCGGTAAGCGGTACGTTTGCATGGACAACTGCGGGAGCGACGCCCGGGGCGGGGACAGATACCGAGAGTGTAACCTTTACGCCGACGGACACCACGGACTACGCCACGGCGACAGGCTCAGTGACCTTGACGGTCAACCGGGCTACGCCTGTCATCACGGAATTGCCGGCGGCGAGCACGATCACCTACGGCCAGAAACTGTCAGCATCAACGCTGACCGGAGGCACGGCTTCGGTCAGCGGCACGTTTGCCTTTACAACTCCGGGACTGGCGCCGAGCGCGGGGACAGATACCGAGCGTATAACCTTTACGCCGACAGATACCACGGACTACGTCACGGCAACGGGCTCAGTGACTGTGACGGTGAACCAGGTTACGCCCACGGTGACGGCGTGGCCGAGGGCAAGCGCGATCACTGTGGGCCAGATCCTGTCACAGTCGACGCTGACCGGAGGCACGGCTTCGGTCAGCGGCACGTTTGCCTTTGCAACTCCGGGAGCGACGCCGGGTGCGGGGACAGATCCCGAGAGTGTAATCTTTACCCCGTCAGATTCCACGGACTACACCACGGTGACGGGATCAGTGAACGTGACCGTGAATCAGCCCGCTCCGGTGCCGGCGACCGTGGACTTCGGAACCACGTATCAAAAGATCCGCGGCTTTGGCGGAGCGTCGGTATGGCTTGGACAAATGAACTCAGCAGAGGCCACGGCCCTGTTCAGCCCAACCAGCGGCCTCAACCTCAGTATCCTGCGCGTGCGCATCGATCCCGAGGGCTCGGCGTCGGGCGGTGGCACCTACAACATGCCATACGAAACCTACCAATGGGACCAAGAGGCTGCCAACGGCGCGGAAGCTGTTGCCAACAACCCGAATGCCATCGTCTTTGCGTCGCCGTGGTCGCCCCCGCCCGCCTGGAAGCTTAATGGCAGCAGCAGTGTCTCGGATCAGGGCGAAACGTGGAATCAGTCATACAACAGCAGTTGCAGCGAAGGAACCGGTTACTGCGGCGGCTATCTGAATCCGTTGGACTATGGCAACTACGCCAGCTACCTGGAGGATTTCGTCAAGTTTTTCGATACCGCCAACGGCTTCAGTCTATACGCGGTTTCGATGCAGAACGAACCGGAAGAAAACGTCACGTACGAATCGTGCGTTTGGACGCCCGACCAGATGGATGCCTGGGTAGCTGGCTACGCCGCCACAGTTACCTCGGACCAGTTCTCCACCAAGCTGATCATGCCGGAGTCGGATGTCTTCAACCCGGTCGATGCCGCAGCGACTCTCAACGACACGAATGCGCAGGGTCGCGTCAGCATCGTTGGAGGCCACATCTATGGAGGCCCGCCTTCCGCCCCCTACTCCATTCCTGCGGGGGACAGCCCGAAAGAAATCTGGATGACCGAGTACGGGCCCTTGAGCACAGCACAACTAACGTTCGCTCAAGCCTTGAACCCCTACGGTGTATCGATCCATGACACCCTGGTCAACGGCCAATATAACGCTTATGTCTGGTGGGGAGCTTTCAGCGCCTCGACCGGCAGTTGTGCAACCGCCGCCGGCACCTGCGGCCTGATCGACGATAACGGGAATGTGATGGCGATGGGCGAGATAATGGGCCAGTACTCGAAGTTCATCCAGCGGGGCTATGTACGCGCGTCGGCGACCGCGAATCCTATTTCCGGAGTGTATGTCTCGGCATACACAGGCGAAGATCAATCGAACACACAGCACTACGTGATCGTGGCCATCAACACCAGCACATCATCCTCGCAGACTCTGTCCTTTACGCTGAACAACGGAACCGTCACCTCCTTGACGCCATACCAGAGCGACACCGCTGCCGGATTGGTGCCACAACCGGCGGTCACCGTGACAGCCGGACAATTCACCTACTCGCTTCCCGCGACGAGCATCACCACGTTTGTGCAGTGACAGATTTTTCGAATCCTGCTGATTGGCTGTGTGGAGTGACGAGCGAGCGCAAGTGGCGGATCAACCCATCCAAACTCGGCTTAACCACTTCCCTAACTTACCCTGTCAAGGCGCCACGGGAGGACCGATCTGGGGGGTCCGTACCGGCGCGGCCAACCCGACAAACTGCGTCAGGGTATTGCTGCCTTTATTGCTGACCCAAAGATTGCCACTGGCATCGATCGCAAGCGAGTAGGCCTCTATCAGGGCGGCATCTGCACCCAGACCTCCCGCCGGTGAAACAGCGCTTCCAGGATTAGCCGCCGCCGCTCCGGCGAGTTCAGTAAGAGAAGGGCCCCGGTAATTGCAGATCCACACCGTACCCGCACCGTCGATGGCAATTGCTTGCGGACGCACAAGGCTGGCGCTGGTAAAGCTGCCATCGGAAAGCACCACGCCTGCGCTGGAGAGCTCGCTGATACTGTTGCCGTAGAAATTGGTCACCCAGACATTGCCGCTCTGATCGATGGCGATCCCCTGTGGCCCAACGCAGCAGTCATAACTTGTAAATTGGCTACCATCCTGAGTGACGCGAGTGACCGTGGTGCCGCCCAGATTGCTGACCCAGACGTTATGACTCGTGTCGATCGCCGCATTCACGGGATCGATCAGCAACGCCGAAGAATAGCCGTTGGCGCCGGAGAGAGGCTGGCCCGAACTGGAAAGATGCGTCATTTGCGAATCGCCCCAATCCACAACCCAGGCCGAACCATCCGTGTCGATGGCCACTGCAGTTGGAAAGCTATCCGCACCGGCCGCATAGCCGGTGCTTCCCGCCACTGACTCGCCGTTGATATTGAAGACGCTGACGGAGTTTCCCGCTGCGTACGGACTTGGAAAATTGGTGATCCAGGCGTTGTTGTTGGCATCCACTGCCAGGCCGAAGGAGTAGCCCAACCCCGACCCGGTAATCCCCTGCGCAAACAGCGGCGCGCCCATCGGAGAGAACACGGATGCGGAGTTGACATAGCTGGCAACCCAGATATTACCCGTGCCGTCCACCCCCACCGTCGTCGGACTGTTCATTCCGCCCCCCGTGTAATTGATAAAGAGCGTCCAGTCGGAGGGCTGCGCCGTCAACGCCGGGGCAAAGGTGGAATCCGCTGACGCCAGGGCGTACAGCGTGGCGACATTCTGGGCCGGGTTGCGCGCCAGGTTCAGCGCGGCGTCCAGAGTATTGACGGGCGTACCGCTCGATGTGGCCGTTGCTGAAAACAGTCCGCTGCACGTCCTTCCGCCGGCGGTCGCGGAGGCGCAGGAGTTCAGCAGATTGGCCAGCGTGTCGATTTTCGGAGCGGGAGAACTGCCGTTGGCGGCAAACGTCACCGCTGGACTGCTTCCTGTAGAGATGTTTGCCAGCGCCTGGGCGGTGGCAACAGCATTCTTCAGGCCAACCGTATTGGTGGAACTTGCACCCAGGTTGCCTCCAGCCGAGAGAAACTGTGCCAGCGCATACACAGCGGCCGCCGTAGTGACCTCGTTGATCACGACCGGACTTGCCGAGCCCGCCTCATTGCAGGCTCCCAGAGCCGTGAGCAGCGCAATGGAACTATTGTCCGCCGAAGCTGCCGGTCCCGGCTTGCCGCCGCGCGCCACCAGGTAGATTTGGGAATCCGCCGAGGGGCAGTCGTACCCCGCCGGAACTGAAAACGCTCCTGTGCTGTCGGTAGTCAGTGCGTTCGAGAGCAGCCCTGCACCGTTTGTGCCGTTGCCGCTGGTGCCCGCGGCATACAACTCAACCGAAGCTCCGATCAGAGGCTGTTGACCAACCAGCGCCTTGCCGCTGAAACCCGGTCCTTCATAGCCGCCGGTGCCACTGTGCGAGCTGACAACGGCCGAGGAGCAGCCGGTTAGAGAGCTCGCCGACACACCAGCTCCCAACATCGCCAGAACAGCGCTGAACGATACGCTGAAAAGTCGAAGCTGCATGAAAGAAAACCTCGAAGAATCGTCCGCTGAAAGATGTCTGTGCAAAGCAACAGGCACGAAAAAAAGTACTCTTCAACAAGAATAACGGTGAAGACACATCGTGTCTTCACCGTTATTCCTGCCAGTGCATAATCCAGACACCATACTCTGCATTAAGGATACGCCTGCGCAATCCCCGGGGACTGCGCGAAGCCGGGCGATCCGGTCCGGCGGTTCTTACTTGCCAGAGTTTCTGCGCGCTCTGTAGCGGGTGCGTGCCGCGGAAAACATAGCGCCGGCGGAGGCGACCAGCGCCAGCACTACGGTCGGATTCTCCGGAGAGTCGGTGCATCCGGTCTGCGCGCGGGCAAACATAGGAACGGCCATCACCGCTATTCCCACCATAGCCATACGAACAAACTTATTCATCTCTTATCCACTCCATTCTGAGAACTCCAAGTCCTCACGTCGATCAAAAGTCATTCGGTGTTTCTTTCTGCCGGCCTTTCAAATGTTCCGGAACCGATTCACAAGAAGCCGTGTTGCGCTGCGCCCTGGAGTCCCAGGTCGATTCCAGTCCGTGAACTGGAATCCAACCGGGTTCTCCGAGGTCTGATGGTCAAAATGGGCGCTGGGAGCCAAGAAGCAAGCCGACGTGACCCCAGGAAGGCTGGCCCCACGTCGGAGCGCCGGGCCCCAGGATCTGCAACACATTGGTAGGCCCGCTGGTGAAGGTTTCCCAAATGCTTCCTGTGTCGTCGACAGTGATACCGCGCCCCGCGTTGTCAATAATGGTGCCCGGAGCCGTTGCGGTGGCAGTTTGGCAACATGGAGTGAGGTTGAGCCACGCATTTGCCAGGTTCGAGCCTGTGGGATACCACAGAGCAACGTAGCCGGAGCCACCGCTGGCGACGGAGAAGGCGATTTTATTGTCTCCATCCATGGCCGCTTGACGGACTGCACCGCCATCCCAGGGTGTGAGAACGGGGTTGGTCGTGGCCCCAACACCTGCTGTTACCGTCCCCGTCCACTCCCAAAGTGCGTGCGAGTCTACAAGCCACGCGTTTCCAGCTTCGTCAATCAAGGGTGTGGCTTCGTATTGGTCGGCGCCCTGGGGAAGTGGAATGGGTGCGCTGTAAACGGGCGCTGTCACAGTACCCGAATTGTTGAAATAGAGCACTTGGCAGTTGGTGGGTGCGGCTGGGCAGGTGCCGCCGAAGCTGGCGTAAATATCGCCCGCGTTGTCAATGGTGATGTATCCGAGAGTATTCGCCGTGAAATTCGCACCGGCCACCTGAAGATTGGTCCACGAAGATGTGCCCGAGGCGAGTTCCTGAATCAAGCTGCCGGTCGAGCCGGCATACATCGTGGCGAAGGCATTGTTGTTCTGGTCTACGGCCACATCGTGAGCGCTGTCGCCGCTCGGCGTGGCAGCGGCCAGGATCGACGCGCCAGTTGCCGCGTTGAGCTGGTAGAGTTCGGGTGCCGTCGTCACATACAAATGACCCGTGGTGTCGGTCGCCATGCCCATTCGCGCGGCGGCGCTACCGGGACCGTCTGTAACGCCATCGGTGCTGGTAAAGACCCACCTCGGCGTTCCATTGGACGTGATGCTTTCGACCCTTGTGCCGAGGCTCGTGCCGAGCGCATCGGCCACGTAAATATTGTCATTAATGTCCGTGGTAACGTTCCACGGAGCGGTGAATGCGGTGCCATTTGTGCCGGGGTAGTTGATGGCGAGAGTGAAGTCAGTCGGCGCGCTGGCGAGGGAGGGCACATAGTAGCCGATCGACGAGCCAATGCCATAGATGCCCGCAGGGTTGGTGTTGGCGTTGGTAGTGCCTGGAAGGATGGCGGGTTGCGGGTACTCGGCCAGGTCAATCAGGGCTTGCAGGGTGTTGGTGGGCGCCGCAGGCTGTGGTGAGATCAGCGATGCCAGCGGCTGGGTGTCGCTCATCAGGGTAGTGCAGGCAGAGCTGCCGGCCCCCGAGGAGTTGATGCAGGCCTCAACCGAGTTGGCCAGCGTGTTGATGAGCGACTGCGGCACGACTCCCGAGGAGTTGGTCTTTAGAACGGTATAGGGTTGCCCGCTGGGCGGCGTTGTTGTCGTTCCCACCGCATTCACCAGGTTGGCCGCATTCAGGAAGGCGTGCGCCAGGCCGGCGGCCACGCAACTCGTCGTTTGTCCGCTCGTGAGCGTGCAGCTCCCAATGGCGGCGTTGTTGTTGGTCGGCGCGCTGATGTTCACCCTCGGAGACGAAGTCCCCGTCGTGGTGCCTCCTATAGTCATGAATTGGCCAAGCGCGTAGGCCGCGGCAATGGTGCTGGGCTCATTGATGATGATGAAGCTACTCGAGGTAAGCGAGGAGCAGGGTCCGATTGCGGCCATCAGCAGCGCATCGGCGTTCGCGGAGTTGGCGCCGGTATTTCCGCCGGATGACACGATATAAGCCTGCTGTCCAGCAGTGCAGGTACCGGGACTGGAAAACGTAAAGCTGCCAGTGCTGCTCGTGGTAGCCTGAGCCAGCTGGGTTCCAGGCTGGCCATAACCGTAGTTGTTGCCGGCGCCGGGGGACGCAACTGAGTTTGTTGCATAGAGCGTAACGACCGCACCCGAGACCGGGTTCGGACCTCCACGCACCATTCCGCCAAGAGCCGCGACGGTTGTATCCGATTCCATGACGCCGGGGGTGAAGTTGGCGTCCGCGCTACAACCCGCCAGGGTCGCGACGGAAAATGCGGACACTAGCGCATAGGCCGCAATCCTGATTGATGGCCGAAACACTTGAGATATCATGTGCTCTCCCTTGCGTTTGCGAATTACTGCTCATGCCGGCCCGATTTGGGCGCCAATGAAATCGCAGATCGCAGCGCACCGCAATAATACACACAAAACTATTCCTGTAAATAACTAATTCTTCATTAACTAAATCAATTATTGTCGTGGGGTTCTTACTCCAGCGTTTTTCAAGAATACGTTTCGCCAGCGGACGAATTCACCGCCCGTGAACTGCCCCCTTCATTTGGTCCGCGTAAGTCAGAGCTCTCAGGTTTCAGTTTAGCTGCGGACTCTGCTCGCAGCCGCCGCCGAGGCTGTGTAAATGTGAAAAGCGCTTGGTGCCTGCTTGCATGGCCGGTCGCAAACTCCGCGGGGGTCAAATAGCCCAAACCGCTGTGTGGGCGTAGCTGGTTGTAATCGATCCGCCGGCATTCGATCGCCTCTCGTGCATCGTCCCGATTCAGGAAACAGTGCTCGTTCAAGCATTCCTCGCGGAGCTTGCCATGCAAGCTTTCGATGTAGCCATTCTCCATCGGCCGCCCAGGGGTGATGAAGTGCGGCGAGACCTTGTTTCTCTCCCTCTGAGTGGACTAAAACGAGGGCTCCGGTATCGAACGAATTTGTTAAATCCAATTTAGTTAAACACCCGAAGGATTTGCTTGACTTACCCTCACCTCAAGACTAGAGATATCTAGTCATCTAAATCAGCTCGTTTACGTAGCGTCTGTGCTGATGCGCTAAATGCTTTCGTGCGGTTTGCCAGGTCCGAGCCAGGTCCCGATGACGGAAACGGAACGAAGCCGACGGGGGGACTAATATGAAGTTCTTTTCAAGGATCAGGCCGACTGCTTCTTTGCTGGTGTCGCTGAGTGCAGTGTTCCTGCTGGCGCCCTTCACGCTTTATGGGCAAGCGACAGGCAACGTGACCGGCATCGTCGAAGACTCGGCGGGCGCCGTCATTCCGAAAGCCGCCGTCATGTTGACCAACACGGCAAACGGAACGCAGAGTTCCAGGACCAGCAACAGCGTGGGCGCATTCGCGTTCTCCGAACTCACTCCTGGCACCTATAGCTTCAATATTTCGGCTGCCGGCTTTGAGGCGTGGCAACAGGACGCGTTCGAGGTGCACGCTGGACAGCAACTCAGCTTTACCAATATCCGGATGCAGGTCGGAGCAGCCTCGGCGGAAGTGACGGTTGAGGCCACCACCGAAACCGGATTGGCCTATCTGGACACCGCGGCGCAAAGCACGACGATTAGCTCCGAAGAGCTGAATACGCTCAGCGTGGTCGGCCGCGACGCCACCGAACTGGTGCGCATGTTGCCTGGCTTTGCCATGTCCACGGGTGACCAGGGCCTCTTCAACCGGCCGGGAGGCAACACCGCGGTGGTGGGTCTCAGCGGCTCCACGGGTTCATTTTCGGCCAATGGCACAGGTGTGACCGGCACTGCCCTGCTCACGGATGGCGTCTCCCTGACCGACATCGCCTCCAACTCCGGTTCGGTGCAGACGATCAACATCGAGATGGTGCAATCGGAGACGGTCAACGACTCCACCTTCGGCGCCCAATACGCCAAGGGTCCTACGGTCATCAGCGCAGAAAGCAAGGTGGGCGGGTCTTCTTTTCACGGCGAGGCCTACATGGCTGCCCGGAATACAGAACTGAACGCCAACGACTGGTACGACAATTTCTTGCTCCAGTCCCGGCCGCCGGGGTCGTACTACTACCCTGGGGGCCAGTTCGATGGTCCGCTCGTCCCGCTCCTTCATCGCATTGTGCCCTTCGCGAATCTCGACGGCCTTCGCAACAAGCTATTCTTCTTCGCCGGGTTCGAATACTACAACCAGAGCTTTGAAGCCAACAAGCAGGCCATCTCGGGCTGGGTGCCCACCATGTCGGAACGGCAGGGGGATTTCAGCCCCACATCGCTCAGCGCCGAGCTTTGCGGCGCGCGCCCGGACGGCCTCGCCAATCCCAACTCCATTCAGGCGATGTGCAACTCGAACAACTACCTTCCCAATGGAGTCCAAATTGCTAGCTACAATGCTCAACCCTATGCCAATCCCTCCGGCGTAGCGATGGTGAACTGGTTCCCGTTGCCCAATGCCGATCCCTTTTCCAACCCGTTTGGCTACAACTACATCCAGCAGGTAATTCAGCAACAGAATGGCGAACAGTTCAAAGCCACGCTGGACTACGACATTAATGACAAAAACAAGCTGTTTCTCGTTTACGGACTCCAGAAAGAGATTGACCAGGATCCGGTGGGTTTGAACCAGTCATTCCCATCGGGCGCCATGCCCTATCCCGGTGGCATCACTACGGGCGATATCTCGAACATTTTCTCGGTGCGCTACACGCGTCCTTTTGGCGCCACGATGAATAACGCATTTTCCGCGTCCCTCTCGTTGGTGGCCCTGCCCGGCAGGATGGGCAACCCGAAAGCCGTCGACCGCTACGACATGAGCTATTACAACTGCAGCAATGCCGCGGAACGTGCGTCAGGTGGCTGCCCGTACAACATCGGCAACAACTTCAATTATCTGGGAATGTACAAGAATGGTGGCGATCTTTCGATCCCTGGCATCACCGGCCTTAACGGCAACGGTTACCCGAATCTGGTGATGCCCGGCGGGTTCTACAATAACCAGGTACACACCAAGAAGACCGACCCCATTCTGCAGGACGATTTCAGTTGGCAGTTGAGGAACCACTACTTGCAGTTCGGCGCCTATTGGGAGACGGGGACCTACAACGGGATCGCCGATACCTCCAATGCCTATCCGCAGGGCCAATTCTCTGACAACCCCTCCAACGGCTACTTCGAATACGGCCAGGTACCCTTTTTCTCGTCGCAATATACCTCTTGCAGGAATCCCAGCACCCAGGGCACCCTGCGCAACTCGGGAGTCAATTACCTGGGCAGTTGCTTCAACCCCACGGCCATGATGTACGAGGGTTATGCCGACACCTGGAATCAGACCAACTTTACGCCCCTGGTCGACATGCGGTACACCACCGTGGCCGGGTACATCAACGATTCCTGGAAGATTCATCGTCTGAGCATCATTCTGGGAGCGCGCATCGAGCACCTCGGCCCATGGTTCGACAAGCACAACAACGGTTTGGCGACGTTCTCCGACAGCCTCTACGCCAAGCAGTGCAGTGGCTACACCCGTCTCAACTGCTCCAGCGGAACCATGCCGGGCATCACCTGGTATTCACAGAAAACGGGCGTCTCGAACTCCGTCAACTCGCCGCAGATGGTCTACTTCACGCCACGCGTGGGCGCTTCCTGGGATGTTTTCGGGACCGAGAAGACAATCCTCCGCGGCGGCTGGGGCATCTACCGGAACCAGGAACAGTTCAACCCCTCCGCCCTGGCGGCGGCCACAGCCCAGAATTACAAAACCAGCCAACTGGTGGGAACTTTAACCTTTAATCAGATTGACAGCGAGACGCCGCAAAATCCTCCCGATTTCAACGTTTATACGCTGTCACCCTCGGACAATCAGCGCCCAATCTATTACCAGTTCAGCGGGGCAGTGGACCAGCGTTTGCCTTGGCACTCGATCATGCAACTGTCCTACGTCGGCAGCCAAAACGTCAGTCTCGGCTCCTTTAATGCCAACGGCAGCAGTTACAACGAAGCCTCAGACATCAATGTCATCTGCGGTATTGAGACCGGCTGCCCGGCCAACAATAACCCCAACATGACCGTTCAAAACGGGACTCCGGATAGTCTGCTTGGCGCCAACCTTACCACCATACCGCCGACCATGCTCACCTTAGCCGACCCTCAGACCCAGGGCATTGGTGATATGAGCACCCCGGAACAGGACTGGTTCCGTCCGTACCCGTTCTACCAGCACATCTACGTGCTCAAGCACAACTTCTACTCGAATTACAACAGCTTGCAGGCGCAATGGAACAAGCAGTCGGGTATGGTGACCTATGGTGCAAACTATACCTTCGCCAAAAACCTGGCGACTGCGTCGTCCTGGAACAACAACATTGCCGATCCGGTCAACCTGCGCAACGATTACAACCCGGTGTCGTGGGACCGCTCGCAGACGTTCAACGTCCATTATCTGGTTTCCCTCGGGAAGCGCTACAAGGGCTCGGCCCGGTTCGTCTCAGAGATTGCCAATGGATGGCAGATTTCGGGAATTTCGACCCTGTCCAGCGGATTCCCTTTGGCGTCGGAAAACGGTGAGAGTTTCGGCTTCCCGGGCGGGGGTGGGATATTGCCGGTAGCCGTCCCGTATGGAAACCAGGGCGCGGCGAGCGGTACCTCGAACTGCAGATACGAGTATCAGGTCCAACCGGTCAACGGCCAATACGAGTGCGTCGAAAATGTGAACACCACAGTCTGGCTAGGCACGCCCGACGTGCAGTTATTGCCGACGCTTCCCGGTAATCCAAAGAGCGGGCTGAAGACCCATCAATTCCTCAACCCGACGGCCTTCGGGATACCCTTACCCGGGAGTAATGGGGTGTACCGGATGCCCTACATCCACGGTCCGTACTACATGGATCACGATGTAACCGTGCTCAAGACGTTCGCCCTGCATGAGGGTCAGAGTCTGGAAATCCGGATGGCCGCTTTCAACTTTCTGAACCATCCATTAGTCAGCTTTAACCAGCAGAACACCAACAACCTGACGCTCAGCTTTAGCAACGCAACGGCGGGACAGGCGCTGACCAACAATGTGCTCGTATACCCGAACTTCGGCGTAGCGGACATCAAGGTCGGGAACCGGCTGGTTGAGGTCGAGGCGAAGTATAAGTTCTAACCGGTTTTTTCTGAGCACCACCTCAGCTTAGGCGCCGCAAGCCCCCCGGCGCAGGACCACTGAGGGATTGAGAAAAAGGGCGGCGCCTGTCGGCAGCATGGGGAACATTCACCCTGCAAGCCGTTCGAACAGGAAGGTTGGATTAGAGGTTGGGAGGCAACATTATGAACATCGACTCTTCTGTCATCTCTTTTCGGGTTGCACGGATTGCGTGCCTGGCTTTGGTAACCGGTCTGCTGATGGGGAGCACGGGCATGGCTCAGTTGCCGATTAAATTCACGCCGGGGAACCCTCCTCCTGTACTGGGTGGCTCGGTCATCCCTTTTAGCCACGGCGCCAGCGGCGATTGGAACCAGATCTACTCGATGGCGATCGCGCCCAACGGGAATGTCCTCTTTCTGGACTCCGCGAACAGCTACATTTATCAGCTCGCCCCTGGCTCGTCGCAGCCGACCGTTGTCGTAGGCCCGGGGACAGGCTCAGAAGGGTCAAACAATTGCTCGAGCCTGGAAACCACCGGGTCGTACTGGAACGGGGGCATCGCCTTCGACTCCGGAAACAATCTTTACGTCACCAACCGCTATAGCGGAATCGCCGAGTTCTGCCGCGTGCCCTACACTGCGGCCACGAACTCCTGGGACTTCGCCGCCGGCGACGCCTGGAGCCCCACCCCCAGCATCACCGTTGGCGGCAATACTACGACGCTCAAGCCGCAGGTCATTTATATCGTTCCCAGCGGTCAGCCAGGCACCGACACGGTTTATTTCAGCACTTCCTCCGGAACGTTGTCGATCTACTCGATGAGCCTGGACGTGGCGACGGGCACGTGGAGCAATATCACGCCCCTCATCACCGGCCTGGAGGCTTTTGCCGCCACCATCGCGGTCGATCTGGCTGGGAACCTCTACTACGTCGAGAACATCTACCCGACTCCGGTAAATGAGAGAGTTACGGGGATTCTAGAAATTCCTGCCGGCATGAACAACATTGTCGCCAGCGGAAACGGATCCGAGGCGACTCAGACGCCGCCCATAGGCAACTCGAACGAATTCACCGGCGTTGGCGGAATTACTTTGGATGCGCACGGCAACCTGTACTTCGCCAGCGCGAATCAATCGGGCTACTCGGGATATGTTGACGGCTTGTTCATGATTCCCAACGAGGGCACGCCCACCATTCCCAACCTGAACTGGAACGATACGGTAATGGTCGCGCCGGTCACGGCGAAGGAACAGCCTCTTGTCGACCCCAGGGGATTCATCTGGATTGCAACCGGGAACAGTTCGAACTGGACACCCACGGGTACGGTGGCCCCCGCCTGCGACACCACCAGCAACCAAACCATCGACGCCACCTGTCTGACAGAGCAAATGGTGATTTGGAAGCCGGGTATGGCCAACCTTGCGTCTGCGACGGTAAGTGGGACCCCGGTGCCGGTCACAGCTTACTCGGTAATAGCAGCGGGTGGCACGGTAACTCTGACCGCGAACAACTCCTTCACAGAAAACCAGGTGGTCACGTTCTCAGTGGCTAGCTCGAGCGACCCCCTGTACCCACTCAACGGTCTCAGCTTTTACGTGCTCGGAGCAAGCACCACCATACCCCTGAGCAGCACCCAATTCTCGATCACCATCCCCACAGTTGCTACGATGCCGGGATATCTCCCCGCGGCCGCGAGCGGCGCCACTTCGGCAACGGTGAAATTGGCGCCGTATTCGACGGTATATTACTCCTTCAACGCGCCTGTAACCCCGGCCAGCTTTAGCCTCGGCCAGGGTGGTAGCCACTTCAAGGTGGTTCCCAACCCGACTCCCGGCAACATACCTACGAGCGCCAGTTTCACATCGGTGCCGGCCTGCACGGCGGGCACAACCTATCCTGCCTGGAATGCGACCGAGGAAACGGTAAGCAACCCCACTTCGGACTACAGTTGGTGCGCTCTGTATTTGCAGCTGAATACGCAAGGGCCGAGTCCCGTGGGAAGCGAAGCGCAGATGCTCAACTCCAGCGGCAAAGTCATCTCCGGGAGCAACGTGTACCTGAGCGGCGTGGGACAAGGGGCGGCGATTTCCAACCTGACAACGCCGACGACGACCTCCATCGCTTCGGCGGGTTTGAGCCAGCCCAGGCAAGTGGCGGTTGATGTGCTGGGAAACACGTATGTGGCCGATGCCGGCCTGAAGGCGATCGAATTCTATGCTGCGGGAACCACCGCGGCGACCTCGCCCACAAAGTCCCTGGGAACCGGCCTTTCGTCGCCCACCGGCGTGGCTGTTGACTTGGCGGGCGATCTCTATATCGGCGACGCCGGCAATGTTTACGAGATTCCCTATATCAGTGGCCAGTTGCAAACGTCGCAGCAGACCAAGATCGCCAGCGGTCTGGGCAACCAGCTGAACCTGGCTGTAGACGCCTGGGGAGATGTTCTTGTGGCGGATCAGGCCAACAAGCAAGTGGTCGAGATCTCGAACCCGCAGGCTGCTCTTCTACTGCAAACCTCGCTGCTAACTTTGGGGAGCAGCGCCGGCTTCACCGGACCGTCTGCTATCGCCACAGACAATTCCGGGAACGTGTGGGTGGCCGATGGAACCAACCTGTGGGAGATCACGATGCCTTTTGGAGGCGTCACAGAGGTCACCAGCAAGCTGCCGGCGGGTGTGACCGGGCTGGCCATCGATCCCTCGGGCTCCGTGTTTGTAGCCGGCGCCAGCGGCGTGCTGTGGATCCCTTACCAGGTCACGTCCACCTCTTCCGGCCTGAGTGTGAACTCTGAAGTTTTGGTGGCCGGCGGCTTCGGCTCCGGCAGCTCCCAGGCACCGTTCGGCGTGGCTTTGGATGGATCGGAGAACGCTTATGCCGATTACGGCTCCGGCTCGAGCGCGGGTCTGTCGCTACTCAGCATTAACGGCGCCATCAACTTGAATACTTTCCTCAACCAGGAGACCACTCCGGCGGTGCCCTATGAAGCCGATGCGCAGTTGTTCAACCTCGGCAACTCGCCATTGACGCTGGGCGCATTTTTCCCCAACAGTGGTATCGACACCATCACAACCAGCGGAGCAGCGTACGCAGGCGAGTACACGATTTTGCAAGCGGCCGAATTAAACTCGCCCGCCTGTAGCTCCTCGACCGGTGTCTCACCGGGAAATTGGTGCTATCTCGGGTTGGAGCTATTAGACGCAGATACCCCGCCTGCCGGCATCGGTCAGGCCAACGCATCCGTCACCGTCGCGAGCAATGCTGCGAACACGGCTTCCGGGTTGAATATTGCGCTCTCGGCCAACATCGTCCAGGATTTTCGGTTTGGCACCAGCATGACGGCGACCATTGTGGCCAACACCACCGGTACGGGGTGCGCCGGTTCGGTCTATCCGGGGTGCCAGACAGTCAAAGTGACGGTGACCTCAACCGCGGGTACGCCGCAGGGCTCGGTGATCCTCAAGGTTCCCGGCAGCGGTGTTGCCCAGCAACAGCAGACTGCAACCCTGAACAGCTCCGGCTCAGCCACATTCCAATTGAGCAATTTGTCGGGCGGTTCATACAATCTGCTCGCGACCTACGGCGGCGAAGGCACGCCGGGCTCCACGGTGGGCTCGTGCTCGCCTGCGGGCTCGTCCTGTTTCGCAGGCAGCGCCTACTCATCGTCGTTCACCATTACCAAGGCGACGCCAACCTTCGTCGTGGGACCCCCAGGTACCGAGGGTTGCCCGTCGTGGACCGCGACCAACTGCACGCCCAACCCGGATTTCGTTACGTCCTACCTGGGCACCTACTTTGTCCAGGTAGTCACCAGCACGTGGTTTACCGGTTCAGTGACCGCGGCTCTCGGACAGCCCACCGGATCAGTGAGCTTCCTGACGGGTGCAAAGCCGGTCGACCCGACCCAGACACAAAACCCGCTGACCTCCAATGGAACCGCCAACTTCTCGTTGGTCAATCTTCCCCTCGGTGTTTACACCATTACCGCGACGTACAACGGCGATCAGAACTTCAACAGTGCGACCGTCACGATACCCACCTTCCAGGTGATTGATCCGAGTGTTGAGATCACGGCCACGCCATCTTCGCTAAGCACCGCGGCAGGAACGCCAGTCACGGTGACTCTCAGTCTGATGCCGCTGGTAGGGTTCAACCTTTCAGGCGGCGTCAGCCTGCAGTGCATCTCGGCCACTTTGCCCCAATACTCGGAGTGCACATTTGCCTATCCAAATGCCGGCGCCGGGACCGTAGACGTAGGCGACAACGGTGCCACGCCGTCCACCATCGTGGTCACCATCAGCTCCAACGTGCCCGTTAACAGCGGCGCCCTCGATCGGCATGAGCCCTGGGCGCTGGCCGCGCTGTTTGGGTTTGGTCTGATGGGAGTGATCGCCGGACGCAAGAGACTCAATCACTACCTGACCACGATTTGTCTGGCCGTAGTGTTTTTGGGCGCATTCATGGCCATGACTTCGTGCACCAACTCGGGATACTCAACGCCGCCTTCTGCGCCCATTGTGGCTACGCCGACGGGAACCTATGCCGTGCAGATCATCAGCTACAGCCCGTCTAACTTGCAGCAGGTTTCGTTGACTACGCCGCTGTTCACCCTGCCGGTGACGGTCCATTGAGGTTACCCAACGGCGGGACAGAAATTGTACTTTCCGGGACCTGGAGGCAGCTCCCGGAAAGCGAGCAGCAAAAGGTAGCCTCGAGCCGCGAGAAGAGAAGCCGCTCGCGGATAGATATGAGTTTTTGGGGGAGGAATGGAATGGCCACCACGTCGTTCACTGCACTGCGCCGGCTCGCCGGAATTGTATTTACGCTGATCCTGTTTAGCCTATGCCTGGCCGGAGCCGGCATGGGTCAAACTCCGCCGCCAGTGACCGCGAGTGCTCCCGTAGGCATAACCCATCCAACCGGATGGGGCGCCATCCAGCAGACCGCGATCGATTCGAACGGCAACTGGATCATCATGGACTTCGGACAGGCGGGCGTTTACGAGGTTTCCGCAGCGGGTGCGGTCGTAACGCTGGTTCCTCAAGGTGGCATGAATAATGGTCTGGGCGGAGGGAATCCGGGCATCTTAATCGATCCGGGCAATAACCTCTACATTGAGGGTAACGATAACAATTGTTTGCTCATGTATCCCTACGGCTCGGCTGCCAGCCTCTGGCCTCTGCTGGCGTCGACGCTGGGTTTGGGCCCCACTGGCCTTGTCCCAAGCCAATATACAAACGTCACAGCGAACACAGCTTCCTCGTATTGCAATTACGACTTCACTTCCAATGGGAACACGGGAGCGTTCACTAGCCCGCCAACTGCCCCCGCTTTCGCTGAGTCGTCTGCGTATACCCCCTTTTCCGCAGGCTTTTTCGCGCCTTATGGACTTGCGATCGGTCAGGGCACTTACGCGAATTCCCTGCTGATCGGCACCCAGAACAGCGGTAATGGCATCTTTAGTCTGCCCGTCAGCGGCGCTTGGACCAGCCCGGTAGCCGACTGCACCAGCAGTTCGCTCTGTACTACCACGACTCCGTCAACCGCGATCATTAAGACGTTGACGCAGCCTGCCATTTCGATCGCAGTCGATCAGTACGGCAATGTCTACTTTGTCGAAAGTACCGGGGGCAAGGTCGGCGTCTACGAAGTTCCCTCCGGCTCCACCGGCGTTGCCTCGGACTCTGCCCTTACCCGTGTCGATCCCACCCTGCCCAATGTGACGGGTGTGATCACAGACGCGGCGGGTAACCTCTACATCAGCGATGGGACCGACGGCGTCTTTATGGTTCCCGCTGCGAAGGGTGCGGGCGAGTTTCCTAACACTTCGGCATCGGTCCTATTGACTCCCGTGCCCGCGCAGGGCGAGGTCGCCATCGACCCGGCGCGCAAGCTCCTTGATGTTCCAACCACCCAGAAACAGAACAACGGTCTGGCGGATATAGCTACCATCGGAATCGGTCACGCAGAATTGGGCTCTTCTCCGTTAGGGACAGCGACGGCTACGGCCGTGCCCGTGGACTTCAGCTTCAACGCCAGCGTTACGCCGGCGACTTTCGCCATTGTGGAAGCCGGTATGGCGACACCCGAGTTTGCCATCGCAACATATAGCGGCACCGGCGCCCCCAGTGGATACTGCGCCTCCATCACGACGACCGGCGCGACGACGAAGACGCTGACGACCTACACCGCCCAACAGACTTGTTTCGTAAGTGTGGCTTATACCCCGGTCGCGGTGGGGAGCGCCTCGGCCAAGTTGCTTATGCTCGACGGCAACAACAACATTTTGGCCTCCATGCTGCTGCACGGCACCGGAACCGGCCCGATCCCGCAAACGTCTCCGAGTTTGGAAACCACCATTGGGTCAACTCTAAAGACGCCGTCCCAGGTGGCCGCGGATGCTTTGGACAATGTCTACGTTGCCGATCCGGGCCTGGGCAAAGTTCTTGAGTATGCGGCAGGCTCCAGCACCCCCGTCTCCATCGGCACCTCATTGACCTCTCCCACCGGCGTAGCCGTCGATGGCGCGGGCAATGTCTTTATCGCCGATAGTAGCAATGGCACCGTCTACGAGGTACCCTTCGGCCCCAGCGGTCTGAACGCGGCAGGCCAGGTGACGCTGGTCAGCGGTCTGGGCACCAGCGGCCTGAATCTGGCCGCGGATGGTTTGGGTGATCTCTACGTCGCCGACCCCAGCAAAGGACGGGTGGTAAAGCTGGCCGGCATCGGTGATTTCAGCGACGGCACCTTGGCCCAGTCAGTAACCATGCTCACCGCCGGGTTTACGGCACCCTCTGCCGTGGCCGTCGATTCGAGCAACAATCTCTATATCGTCGACGGCACCAAACTCTTTGAGATTGCCGGCGGCGTCAGCGCGCCCATCAGTTCCTTAACCCCCACAACCCTGCCGGTCACCTTATCGCCCCCTATGAGCGGCACTACCGGTTTGGCTACTGATCCTTCCGGGGCCGTCTATGTTTCAACGACCAGTGGAACCTCGCGGATTCCCTTCACGCGCGGCGCCCTATCTGCGGCCAGAAAGACCGCGGTCGCCTCGGACGTGACCAGTTCATCGTCCGTCGCGCTCGATCGTTCGGGCAATGTGTATGTGACGCCGACCGGCGGGTCCCATGTGACGCTGGTCAGCGCCACCGCTACCCTCAGCTTGCCTATCACTCCGCCCGCTACGTCCGCTTCGGCGACCGCCACGGTCTTGAACATTGGCAACGCGCCGCTGCTGGTTACTGGTTACACCGACTTGATAACGAACGATTACGGCGATATGTTATCGAATTTCACGGGCGCCGATGGAACGTGCGTGACAAGTAGCACCAAGCCGAATACAGGCACTGCTTCGGGCAGTACGTGCACTATAGTCGTCACCTTCGCCCCGGGCGCCGGACAATCGGGTACGCTGACCGGCTGGGTCGAAGGGACGAGCAATGCAGCCACCGCTCCAACGATCGATACCATCGGCACGGGTCCGGTCTTGGCGGGCTCACTAGTACAGGTTACCGTTGGCAGCGGACCCCAGGTGACCGGTGTGTCGTTGTCGGTGACGGTAACCCCGACAAGCGGTACGGGAGCTCCCACCGGCTCGGTGCAGGCGAGCTATCAGTCCTGGACAGTGGTCGTCCCCACCTGCTCCAGCCCGCCCTGCGCTCCCATGATCAATCCCGTGACGGTGACGGCGTCGTCCGTACTGATGCCAGGCACGAACAGTTCCACCGCCTCGTTCGCTCTGGCGCCGGTGCTGGCGGGGGGCCAAACTATTACGGTCGGTTACACGGGTGATCGAACTTATATCTTGTCAGCGGGGAATACCGGCTCCATCACCGTAGCCCAGTCCTCGATCCTGGGCTTCGTTGCCGATCCCAATCCTCCGCCGTATTTGCCGTTTACACAGGTGTCGGACTCTGCGGGCGGCTCGGCGCCCTACGATGGATCGGCAACGAACTGGGAGTACAGCATGCCCCTGTCGATCAGTACTGCGGCTGGAATTCCCACCGGCACCATCACTTTCATGGATAACTCCACAACCTGCCCCAAGGGAACTTCGGCAAGCGGGGTGGGCGCGGCGATCTGCCAGTTGGCGAATTATTCAGGCGTAGCTTGTCCGGAGAACAACGGCACGGGGGTTCAATTTGTCTTGAATAACGGCAGTTCCCCCTCGGGTGCCACGGTTACTTTCAACGCCTCTTGCCTGCAGATGCCCTCGTTCACGCAATACACCCCTGTGGTGGCGACGCACTATGTCACGCCTGTGTATAGCGGAGATCGGAATTTCATAGGAGCTACGGACCCCGTGTCCTCGCTCTTCCAAGGCATTCGCAGTTCCCAAGTGAGCATTGCTACCTCCGCTCCTTCCACTCCTTCTACTCCTCCCGTTCCTACCGCCCCGGGTTCGTTGACCGTGAAAGCCGGATCGACGGCGAGCCTGACCCTCTACCTCACTCCGCTGCTGGGTTACGCCTTTGAAGGAAAAGGCGGGCTCGAGATCAACTCCAATTTCCCGGTGACCCTCCAGTGCGACAACCTGCCTCCGCACGCTACATGCACATTTACCTATCCCACCAGCACCAGCCCCTACCAGCCCAGCGCGCCCAACTCGATGCAGATATGCCCCCAGCCTAACCTGGATTCGAATGTGGACTCCGCGAAGGCGTATGAGGCGTTGGCTGAAAGCGGTGGCTGTAACGCGAACGGCGTCGGGGCTGTAACGCTCACCATCAATACCAACGTGCCGGAGGGCACCACCAGCCAAAATGCCTCCCCGGCATCCATCACCTTGGCGTCGATTTTTGGCTTTGGAATGGTCGGGCTATTCCTCCGGCGCAGGGCGTTCCGGAAAGCGGGACGGCTATTAATGTTCGCTCTGCTGATCGCCGGAGGTGTGCTCGCAGTCAGTTTGACCTCCTGCAGCACCACCAACCTCACTCCCCTGGCGCAACTTTCTACGCCGACGGGAACTTACGCCGTCAGCATTACCGCCACCCAGGTGGGCACCCAGTGCGTTCCGCAGATCTCCGGGGCCAGCATTCCCTGCACGACAACCAGCGGCGGACCAGGGCAAACGGTTTACGGCAGCAACAATCAGGTTTCCCTGCCGTATTACATCAACCTGATAGTGCAATAGGCACGCAGCGACAGGAAGAGCCAGAAAGGAAAGAGAATCGCGCCGCGCAAGCGGCGCGATTCTCTTTCCTGACCCGGCGCGGGACACCAAATCCGCCGCGCGTTGTTCCTGAGACAACTCCGGATGATAGGCAAGCTGCTGGACTATTTGCGAAGTTGCCCTGCCCGTTGCCTCTCACCACGCGCCCCTTCAGAAGCGGTCTGGCCTACTTCCAGGACGGCGGCGAATGCGGCCTTCGGCTTGCCCTCGCGATCGAACAGCAGAGGATAATTCGTCCGCCCCGGGGTGGGGAAGTTATTGAGCCACGAGCCGCCATCGGTTACTCCCCAAAGTGTGACCCGGCCCATCGAGGCGTGGTGGTCGACATACACCTTGAACAATTCCGCATAGCGCTCGGCGAGCTTCTGCTGCATCTCGTCGGGCAGTCCATTCACGTAAGGATTCGATTCGGCTGTCCCAGCGGCTCTCATCGAAACGTCGGCCGAGTTCGAACGCGTCGTGCGCGGCAGAATATCGATGTCCATCTCGCTGATATTCACCTGCAGACCTAACGCCGCAAACGCCTCAATAGTCTCCGCTTCCGTCTTCGGGTCCGCATCATCCAGGTGGAGGTGCCCCTGCAATCCGATGCCGGTGATTGGAACTCCGTCCGCCTTCAGCTTCCGTATCAACTCCACAGCGCCTTTGCGTTTGGCTTCGTTCTCCAGCGAATAGTCGTTGTAATAAAGCTGCGCGTTGGGATCGGCTTCGTGCGCATACTGGAAAGCCTTCTCAATGTAGTCCTCGCCGATGATCTTGTACCACTGCGACTGGCGCATGGTACCGTCTTCGTTCAGCGCTTCGTTCACCACGTCCCATCCGTTGATCCGCCCCTTATATCTTCCAACCACCGTTCGGATGTGATCATGCATCCGTTCCAGCAGTGCATCGCGGGTCAGTGGCTTTCCGTCTGCATCCTGAAAGACCCACTTCGGAACCTGGCTGTGCCACACCAGGCAATGGCCGACAATGAACATCTTGTGCTTTTTGCCGAAGGCCACGTAGCGATCTGCCGCATCGAAGTTGTATTGGTCCAACGCCGGATGAATTAAAAGCCATTTGAGGTCGTTCTCCGGGCTGATCGTATCGAATTGCGACTCGATGATGGGGTCGGCAATCGGATCGCGATCCTCAAACTGGGCCGTGTTCAATGCCGCTCCGATATGAAACAGCCCCTTGTAGGCTTCCTTAAGGGTCGGCGGCGCGGTCTGACCTTGAGCGATTGCAGTTGCTAACAGCAGGAATGCGAGAGGCTTCATTGGGCTGCCCTTCTATGCGGAACCTTTGTTCACTCCATCCAAAGCGCGCTGGTAATGATGCGCGGATAGTAGCGGCTGGCCTTGCCTTCGCCGGAAACTATCTGGTCGCAGCAGGCCCAGTAGGAGCTGCCTTCGGTCTGCCACTTCACGTGAGCAGCGTCCGCCTGGCGGAACACCTCGGCGATTGCGGCATCTTTATCCAGATGGAACACTTTGCGCGTCACGTGCATGAAGATAGAGATCTTGCTCATCCATGAGTTGTTGCTGGTCGAGGAGAGCTTGATACCGCCGTCGGCAAAAAGATTGCGCCGCTCAGGGTCGAGCAACAGCTTGCGTGTGTGCTCGCGCAGGACCTCGAACATCCGTCTTTCTGACGGAGTCGAGTAGACCTGCTCAAGCGTACAGCCGGCAAAGCCCGTGTTGACGAAGTAAAGCGGATAGACGCAGCCCTCGACCGCAGGCAAAATGCGCGAAGAGTACCCCGGATTGGACCTCTCGAAGATGGCGGGAAGCACGCCGTCTACGGCCTGGTCGGAAACCACCTCAGCAACTTTGGCGGCGAGTTCCTGGCAGCGTTTCTGATTCGCTGAGTCGCCGAGTTCGCGGAACATCAACCCAAGAGCCCAGTAGCTGGCCCAGCTCTTGACGGCTATATAGACGTTGTTGCGGGTCTGCGCCAGCGAGTGATCGAGCGAGTCGTAGGTAGTGATTTCCTGCCCGCCTGCACAACGGGTGCTGTCAAACTGCGCGAAGCCCACGTCGCCACTACGGTTGATCATGCTGGTCAAGCAGGCCTCAACCACGGCCTGGTTGTTTTTGAGCCACACCAGATCGCGGGTCTTTGCCATGTAGCAGCCTGCGGTCAGAATCCAATTACACAGCTGCTCCTGGGTCATATAACTGAAGCAGCCGGTCAGGTTTGCCAGTTCATAGCTGCTGCGGCCCCGGGGCGAGAAGTTGTTGTGTGCGCCCATATCGTGGCAAAAGCTGATGCCGCCTGGCTGGGTGTCATAGGGACGGCTGAGCTGAGCCTCATCCGGAGGCGGCGGGGTCTGCGAGGGATCCACCTGCACCGTATCAACCGAAGGAGCAAAATCCGACGTGTAGACCTTCACTTCGTCGGTATAGCTGTAGCGCCGAACAAACTCATCCAGCAGGTTCCGGACCAGCCAGGGATTGTGTTCCAGTTCCCAAAACACATGATCGACCGCCAGATCGAGGGTGTTCATCATGCAGTATTCGCCCTCGTTGACTACCCAGAACGGCTCTCCTTCCACCTCAAGCAGCTGCGTGCTGCCGTAGTAACTGTGGGTGGCATGCGCGATCATGAATCGTTGATCGTCGGAGACCGCGGCGCTGTCCAGTTTGTTGTCGAGCGACCGCGCCGTTGCAACAATCGTGCCGGCGTTGTCGAGCGCTGTCTTAAGCACATCCCCAAGGCCCTTGAAATACCTGGTATAGAGATAGCGGCCATCGAGCCCGTTGGTTTGGAAGCCCTCCAGGTAGGAACCGAGCGCAATCGTGATCGCGTACTTTTTCCCCGCTGGAACTTCGAATCCAAAACCGGGGCATGATCCCAACAGATGAACCGGATTGTGGCGCTCCCGAACTCCGTCACTGGCGGACCAGCGCATGAAAAGAAAAGGTCCGGCATCGATTCTCACCCCTTGTTCCAAAGCTGTGACGTCGAACAATTCAGCGGCTCCGCCAGCTTCCCGGCGAAAAGCGAATGCCACTCGGCCGCTGCCCAAATCCTCAGGCAGAGTTCGGCTGCCGGGCCGTGCGTGATTCAGCGCGAACATCGCGGTCCGCGTGGTGGTGCCGGGGGTGTTATCGAACTCGAGCCGGGCGATGACGGCAGGCAGCAAACCATCGCGCATCCGCTGTTCGCTATCAACGGCAGGATCAGGAATCGCTCCGAAAGGCGAATAGATTGAGAACGTCATCCCCTCCGCTTTCCATTCATCGCTTGCCCAGCCGTAGGAGCGCGAGAATTCGCCTTCCATGAATGGCACGGCGTCCGGCTTGACATTCTGCTCCGCAGGGCCGGCCTGCTCCACCAGGAAAGAATCGGCGGCGCGGTTGACTGCCGCAGTATAGAAAGGCAGGCACTTCAGAGTTGCGTCTGAATGGCGATCGCCGTCCTTGAAACCAATGAATATCTCCTGATCGCCGGGTTGCCCGATTTGCAGACCGATGCCCCCACGGGTCCCGAAGTTGCCGCAGGTAAAGCTCATGAATGCGCCCATCGGCGAATGCTGGGCATTGAAGCCCGCGTGGTAAGAGAGCGGTGCACGTTTGGTCACGTTTTATCCTCGCATCGAATTATATAGTCGGACATCGCAGCAACCCTCTAACGGAGCCCCCGAACCGTTTAACTGCGTGCGCTAAGATTCCGGGGTTAGTTGTCGCCAACGCCAATAGTAAAGCGGTATAGTTGTTTGATTTCTGAACGCTGCCAACGTGCTGTTGGGCCTGCGAGGATCTATTCGCAGACCGCTTAAGAAACTCGCGCAGAGAATTAGTTTGCGTCTCACTCGATATTGGCCTTACCACGTTGATCCCGCTAGCCAAAGAGGCGGGACAGTAGGAAGAGAGAGTAGGAATTGATGAGCGGCAATAGCAAACGGCTTCCATTCTCGGAAAAATTCGGCTACGGCCTGGGCGATCTCGCTGCCAACTTTATCTTCCAGGCATTGATGGCGCTGCAGTTGGACTTTTACACGAAAACCTACGGACTTACTCCGGCGCAAGCCGCCAAAATGTTTCTTGTGGTCGGGCTGGGCTCGGCAGCCTTCAATCCCGTCATGGGCGTGATTGCCGATCGCACCAACACCCGCTGGGGCAAGTTTCGCCCCTGGCTGCTGTGGACCTCGGTGCCTTTTGGCGTGATCGGAATTCTCACCTTCACCACGCCTCACTTGAATCCTGTGCCCAAGTTGCTTTATGCCTGGGGCACTTATCTGTTGCTCCGCTTGATCTATGCCGCCAACAACGTGCCCTATGCCTCTCTGACGGCCGTAATGACCGACGATCCGGATGAGCGCAACAGCATTTCTTCGTATCGTCAAATGTTCGCCAACACCGCGGGATTCATCGTAGGCTGTCTGGCCGTTCCCATGGTCAAGTTTCTGGGTCGTGGCAGCAGTGCGCTCGGCTATCAGTTCACGATGGGCATTTTCCTTTCGCTCTCGGTCATTTTTTTCCTGATTGCGTTCACCGTGTCGAAGGAGAGAATTCAGCCCGATCCGCAGCAGAAGACATCGGTGCTGGGCGATCTCGGCGACTTGGTCAAAAATGGTCCGTGGGTCGCACTTTTTCTGGTAACCGTCTTCTACTTCACGGCGCTTTTGATTCGCGGCAACGTGATGCTACCGTATTTTGAGAATTGCTCCGGCAACAGGCTGCTGTTCAGTTGGTTCAACGGCTTTGGGCTGATCGCTCTACTGATCGGCGTTTCCTGTTCGACCGCACTGACCAAGCGCATCGGCAAGCGTGCCGTCTTCCTGTGGAGCATGGTGTTGACCGGCCTCCTTTGTATCGCGCTGTTCTTCCTCCCGCCGGCCGCGATTGTACCGATCATTGCTCTGGAGGTCGTGCGTCAATTCGTCTTTGGCTGCTCGGGTCCCGTGCTGTGGTCCATGATGGGCGATGTGGCAGATTATGGCGAGTGGAAGACGGGCCGGCGCGCCACTGGCACGGTCACTGCCGCAGTTGTGTTTGCGCTATGGGTTGGTGTTGCCATGGGCGGCGCAATTTGCGGCTGGCTGCTCTCATTCTATGGTTACCTTCCCCAGCTTCCGGTACAGTCCGCGCACGCGCTGTTGGGTATCCGGCTGGTTGCCTCGGTATATTCCGGCGCGGCGTTCCTCGCCGCCGCTGTCTGCCTGATCTTCTATGGCATCGACCGGAAACTCAACCTGACCATCTCGCACGATCTGACCGAGCGCCGCAAGAACTTTTCGGCATAGCGCCCGTCACTCTGCAATGGGGCAGCTCTCGCCATGGAGATTTAAGTGATGACTCGAGTGATTCCGCGGCTGCTGCTTGCCATGCTGCTCCTCTCCACGGAGTTCGCCTCCGCGCAGCCTGCCCCCATCCCCCAGCAGCTCACCTTCACGCCCTACCACTCCACCGGTATCTACAAGATCGGCGAGACCGTCGGCTGGACCGTCACCCCCGGCCCTGTCACGCCCACTTACGCCTACAAGTACACCGTCCGCAGCAACAATAATGTCGTCCTCAAGGAGGGCAAGCTCGATCTCTCTTCCGGCAGCGACACGATCGAAATCGTTGGCGCCGAGCCCGAGATGATCTACGTTGCCATCGAGCCCTACGCCGTCCTCCCGTCCGCCGCACCCCCCGCTGACGCCACGGCCCCAGCTCCCAACCGCTCCCCCTACACCGGAGGCAACACTGGCCGCAACAACGGCCTCTATGCGGTCGGCGCCGCCGTCGCTCCCTTGCAGATCGGCCTCGACACGCCGCGCCCCGCGGACTTCGATGCCTTCTGGAACGGGAAGCTCGCCCAGCAGGCCAGGATTCCCATCAATCCCGTCCTCACCCCCGCCCAGAGCGACGTCCCCGGCGTCGAGCTGAGCATCTTCACCCTGGACGCCCTCGGCTCCAAGGTCCACGGCTACGTCGCCAAGCCCGCCAGGGACGGCAAGTTCCCTGCCCTGATCCAGTTGCAGTACGCCGGCGTCTATGCCCTCAACGCTCACGCGGATGCGCAGCGCGCGGCCTCCGGATGGCTGGTCATCAACGTCGACTCCCACGACAAGCAGCCCAGCGACCCCTCCGGCGGCATCCCGCTCGCCTACCAGGCCGTCGGCAACACCGACCGCGAGAAGTCCTACTTCCTCGACATGTATCTCCGCGACTCCCGCGTCCTCGACTACCTCATCACCCGCCCCGACTGGGACGGCAAAACCATCGTCCTCACCGGCGGCAGCATGGGCGGCCAGCAGAGCCTCGCCCTCGCCGGCCTGCGCCCAGGGCCGATCAGCGCCGTCCTGGTCTGTGTCCCCGCCGGCGCCGACACCAACGGCGACCTGCACGGACGCAAAGCCGGCTACCCCAACTGGCCATCCGACAACCCCGACATCATGAAGACCGCCCTCTACTTCGACCCGGTCAACTTCGCTTCTCACATCAAGGCCCCGGTCATGGCCGGCATGGGCTTCATCGACACAATAGCTCCCCCGGCCGGCATCTGGACCGCGCTCAACCAGATCCCCGGCCCCAAGGAGCCGCTACCCATGATCCAGGCCGAACACGACAACATGACCCCCGTGGAGGACCACGCCTGCCCCGCCCGCGTCAGCGAGATCCTCGACCAGATGGTGCATGGAATTCCCTTTACGCCAAACCGCCTGCCGCAGGAAGCAAAATGAGCCTTTCGAATTTCGCCAGGAGTCTTGCTTCGAGCATGACCGGCTCGGCGGTAGGCGTCTCTATGAGGGATGAATCGAGGGAAGAACAGATGGGTCGAATTGCCGCCCATCGTTGGCATCGTCGGCATCGACGAAGAGTACTACGAAAATGGGGGTTGGGCGCCGCGGAGGCGTCTCAACCTCGACGAGACCTCACACGGCCAGGTTTTGCGGCTTTATGCTTCCGACCCGTCCCAAGGAAGAATCTATCAAGTCCGCTTGTACCGGTATTGACCGGCCGCTGATGCACGTGCCGAAAATGAAATGTATCCTATTGTTATAGTGATTTCCGCCAAGCCATCTAAGCTGATTCTGACTCTGTTAGCGACCATCTTCATCCTGGGATGCGGGGCAGTGAGTAGTTTACCGGTCACGACTACGTTCACCGCTTCGACGACCCCCGGCAGCAGCTTGGTCGGCAAGGTAATGGGCGGTCAGCAGCCGATATGGGGTGCGACCATTCAGCTTTACCAGGTGGGAACGGCTGGTGACGGCTCCAGCGCCGCCACTTTGGGCTCGTCGATCACGACCAACCCATCGGGCCAGTTCACCATCACCGGCGATTACACCTGCCCAGGGTCCAATCCCCAGGTCTATCTGCTGGCAACCGGAGGAAATCCGGGCCTTCAGAACGGAACCAACAACGCCGCAATCAACCTGATTGCGGCGCTGGGATCATGCAGTTCGCTCAGCTCGACCACTTTCATCAATCTGAATGAGATAACCACAGTGGCGGCGGTGGCGGCGCTCTCGCCGTATATGACTTCGCCGACCAGCATTGGATCGGGCACGTCGGATGCGTCTGCGCTGGCGGCCGCATTCACCCTGGCTTCGCAATATGCAAGCACGGCGACCGGCGCGTCGCCTGGCACATCAATACCGGCCGGCGATGCAGTTCCCAGCACACTCATCAATTCGCTTGCGGGCATTGTGTCGGCGTGTGTCAACAGCACCGGAGGCAGTGCTGGCGATGGATCGAGCTGCGGCACGCTGTTCACCGATTCCACGCCCTCGGGTGGCGCGGCTCCCGCCAACGTTGCCACTGCGTTGTTGAATATTCTCGACAATTCAACCACCAATCTAACCTCGCTGTTCGCCTTAGTGCCGTCAACACCCCCGTTCATGCCCGTCTTGAATGCAGCGCCGTCGTCGTGGACGATCAGCCTTCTCGCCCCGCCCACCGGTGGCACGCTGGTGGACTTTGCCACTTCGGAACAGATCATTCGCGGCTTCGGCGCATCGGAAGTGTTTGATTCGGCGCTGCCGAGTTCACAGATTACGGGACTGTACGGACAGTCCAGCGGACAGATTGGACTGAGCATCATGCGCGTGCAAATCGCTCCTACCACCTGGAACACAACGACCAAGACCGCAGTCACCAGTGCGTGGACCCCGGAGCTTTCCAATGCCCAGGCAGCGCAAGCTTTGGGGGCAACCATCTTCGCCTCTCCCTGGAGCCCGCCCGCCAGCATGAAGAGCAACAACAACACGGTTGGGGGCAGTCTGCTGACCACCAGCTACGGCGATTACGCGAACTATCTTGAGGCCTTTGTCAACTATGCAACCAGCATAGGCGTGAACCTCTATGCGGTCTCCATGCAGAACGAGCCGGACGCCGTTGTTACCTACTCATCCTGCACCTGGACCGGAGCGCAGATGGATACATGGGTCGCGGGTTACGGTTCAGTACTCACCACGGGTTCGAACCCGGTCAAGTTGATCATGCCGGAATCGGAGAGCTTCACTACCAGCCTCTCCGACCCGGCGCTGAACGATAGCGCGGCCGTCGGCAACATCTCGATCGTTGGCGGTCACCTGTATGGGGCGTCACCCTTCTATTACACCAATGCCGAGAACAAGGGCAAGGATGTGTGGATGACCGAGCACTACCTCGTCCCAACAGGCTCAGGTGGAACCACCCCCGTCATGGCCGATGCCCTTACCATGGCAACGGAGATTCACAACTCCATGACTGTGGCAGACTACAACGCGTACGTCTGGTGGCAGGGCCCCAGCTACCCGACGAACAAGACCCCGCAAGAACACCTGATTGATGCCAGTGCCAACCCCACCTACTTCGGCTTAGCCATGGCGCAGTTCTCTCGCTTCATACGTCCCGGCTATTTCCGTTACAACGCCACTGCGACCCCGGTCACCGGTGTCTTCGTCTCGGCTTATAGCGGTAACGGGCACGAGGTCATTGTGGCGATCAACTCCACCACTTCCGCGGTCACGCTGCCTATCCTGATTGCCAACCAGACGGTGACCTCGATGACGCCTTACCAGACTACTTCCAGTTCTTCCGTATCTCAGCTGAGCCCGGTTACAGTAACCAACGACCAGTTCAGTGCCACACTGCCTGCCTCGAGCATCACCACCTACGTGCAGTAGCCGGGACGCCCAGCCCCCCTTTTGGCGTCCCTGACGGTGGTGCCGTCCAGCTCCGAAGATGCGATGAATTGCCGCTCGCATAGGGGCCTCCATCCAATTGATCAGATAGGTGGTCACAAGCGCTCTGTCCGCACGAATTCCTGGCCCTCGCCGTGCCACTCTAATAGCGTTGTGGGCACAATGGATGGAGCAGACAACTCGAAGCCGACGCTTTCGTCGCAGTTCTTCGGGACGGAAGGCGAAGGATGGACATCTCCGGCCCTCTCATAGCCGCTTGCCTCGCACCCGTTGCTACAAAGTCCATCGGTCACTCCTGATCTCTGTTCTCCGAAAGACGCTCGTATTCCATTTGAGGTGCGCATCCCCGCACGATGACGGGCGTGGACTTCAAACGCAAAGTTGTCCAGCACATCTTCCGCCAGCGGGTCGCCGTTGAATGTGAGGGTCAGCGCGGGCAGACCCTCGCGTTCCGCGGCGTGGAAGAATTGCGATTCGGCAATGCGCGTGGGCATGCACTCCAGCGGGCCAACATTCACAACTGCCGCTATTTCGCCTTTCCGCCAGTTGTGCAGCGACCAGCCCAAGGTCAACACCGTCTCGCCGCCAACGTCGCCGGCTATGTAGTCGATAGCTGCGTCGGCTACGTCGGTCACCGGCACGGGTTCCGGCAATGGGAGGTGCCTGGCCATCGCCTCCCACGCGCCATGGCGGATTCGCTCTTTCAGGAAGTTGACGACGCGATCGATTCGTCCGGACGGGACGATCTGCTGGTTGCAGTGGTCAACATATTCGAAGAATTCGTTGACCGCCGCGCAGCGGACTCGCATCCCGCGCGCTTCCAGCTTGGCGATGAGCCCGTCGTTCGCGAACGCATCGTTGCGGACGTAGATTTCACCGACCAGTTGCACGACTGGCAGCACCCCATCACCGTGGACCGCTGCGAACTCCTTCGCTGCTGTCTGCAGCAATCTGCGAATGCCGAACAACCGGCCTGTGACTACCTGGGTTACGGCTTGCGCCCGGGAGCGGATGGCGCGGCGTTGCCGCTCAATCAACGCATATAGCTCCGCCGTGCGCCGTGCGTAGATTTCGTTCGCCGCGCCGGGATGAAGTTCAGTTGGGCGGACAAAGAGCAACGCATTGTGGAGCATATCCTGGGCAACGGCGCCGGTGAGGAAGAGCGTCGTGAATCCCGGCGGCAGCCCGGCATAGAAGTCCGACTCGTTTGGAGACACGAACCGGCAACGGTCGCCGGTGCCGAGGCGTTCGACGACGATCTTCTGCAGCAGATGGTACATGCCCATCCGGCACGGCCCGTTGGTCTGCGGCATCATATAGGCGAATCGCCCGGTCGGGTCGCTTTGCAGTTTCTCCAGCAGCCGTCCCAGCGTAAGGTTGACTGGCACGCATTCCTTGCCGGAGGTGTGACGGCGTCCAATCTGCAGGGTCTGCCGATCGGGCATCGCCAACGCCTCGGCCTTGAATCCCGCCGCGCGCAGGCACGACGCGGTGGCGTGAGAAGTCGCCCCCAGCCAGGGCACAAGCACCGTCTCGGCCTGTTTATCGAGCATGGTGAAGTCGCAGACACTGCCCGCCATCGTCCCCAGGCTTTGCGGGGCAGCGCCCGGGCTCTTGGAGGCGCGGTCCTGGGCGACGCAGTGGAGGAACGCCTCGATGCGCGTCTTGGTGCCGGCATCGCCCGTGTGGCCATCCGTCTCGATCACGGCGAACGGCTTGCCCTCCATCACGTAGCTGAAGAAGTGCAGGCTGAAACTATCGGGGCCGCAGGAGTAGTTGCTGCAATAGACGCTGTACACGCCCGGCGTGCGGCGGATCAGTTCGGCGGCGCGCAGCAGGCGTTGGGCGTAACCCCAATAGACGCGCCCCAACACCGGCGCATCGCCTGCAACCGGGTAACAGTCGGCAGGGATGGCGACAGCGCCCTGGTCACGGAGGATGGCCGGGACGTTGGAGTTGAGGATGGGGTTGTAGATTGTGTACGGCCGGCCGAGCACCACCACCGGGGTGATGTTCTGCCGCTGGCAAAACTCGAGCGCCCGCGCGCCGATCTCGCTGCATTGTTCGGCAAAGCGCATTTGGGCTGCGGCCGCAGCCTGATGTGCACGCTCCCATTTGCCGCCGTCCACGCCGAGTGAAGCCGCCAGCCGCGCGCAACTGGCGCGGAATTCCGGCGACTCCAGCCCGCGCGCTCCGATCTCGATCTCGGGCGAGAGCCACTGCGCCGTGCCTTTGCCGGCCAGGTCCAACCGCAACACGTAAGGAGCGGATTGCACGATCGGACAAACCTTGGCGTGAGCTTCGTCGGCCACTCGCAACGTGCTCCGCATAATCGGCGCGAACACGAAATCCGCATCTGTTTCGCGCAACCGCCCGGCTACGCCGTGAAATAACTGCATCGGCGCACAGAACGGCACGTGACTTTCCCGAATGCCGCGCTTCAGCGTCGCCGCGTCCGCACCACTCACCGTTCTCAGGTCGCACCCCAGCTCATGCAGGAAGGTGACGAAGTAGGGGAACAGTTCCTTCAGGATGAACTCATCGCTTAATGCCACTCGCGTGCCACCGCGGTCCTCGCCGAGGCCCGCAAGCAGTTCGGCAATCAGCCGTTCGCGTTCTTCGAACGGCTGCGGGGCGCGGTCCGGCAGTTTGCGCCGCCGGGTTGCCCGCTCATGCAATGCACAGGCGCCGCCCCAGGTGAACATTCCGGCTGTGCCGGCGACCCGGGTGCGGAGCCGGTCGATCCGGCAGCGGTTGCCGGGAGCCCCGCAGCCGACGGTCGCGTTGCAGATGAAGGTGCTGCGCTCCTCCACCTTCGCTTCAAGGAACAGCCGCAGGTCCAACGGCGTAACCTCGCGCCACGCCAGGTCCGCGCCGGCAAGCAGCGCAATGCCCAGCGCACCGACGGTCCCGGGGTTGGGCGGGATGATGACCTCGCTGCCGGTCTGCCGCGCCACTGCCGCGGCCAGCGCGTCCGCCGCAAACGGCATGCCCTGGCAGAAGATCACCTGGCCGACCGTGCGGCTGCCTTTGACGCGGTTCAGGTAGTTCTGGATGATCGAGTCGTAGAGGCCGGCAATGATGGTGTTCTGGGCCAAACCTGCCCCCACAGCCTCGTCGATGATCTCTGCCATGAACACCGAGCACTGTTGCCCCAGGGACACGCCCTCTGGCGCAGTTAACGCGGCCGCGCCCAGTTGCGCGACCTTCTCGATGCCGGCAAACTTGCGGCCCTGTTCCTCGATGAATGAGCCGGTCCCGGCACTGCACGCTTCGTTCATGGCACAGTCAATCACGCGGCCGTGTTGCAGACGAATGTACTTTGCATCCTGGCCGCCGATCTCGAAGATTGTGTCCACGCGCGCATCGTAGTGGCAGGCGCCCGCCGCGTGCGCCGCAATCTCATTCTGGATGAAGACTGCTTCCGGCCCATAGCATTTCGTCAGCAACGACCCGACTATCTCGCGTCCGCTGCCGGTGACGCTGGCGCCGCGCACGCGTTCACCGCCCACGGGGCTTTCCAGGAACTGCCGCCATAATGCCTGTGCCGCCTCGACGGGCGCGCCCTGGGTTTCCCGGTAAGCGTCCCAGACCGTCACTTCGGTCGCCGCGTCCAGCGCCACCGCTTTCGCGCCGGTTGAGCCGATGTCCAGACCCAGGATCAGGTCGCGGTCGCAGCCGTTGCGCGCCGCCCACGCCTGGGGAGGCATGCGCCGCACCCGGTTGAGACATGTGGTTAGCGCCGGTGTCCGCTCCAGCGCCGCGCCGTCAGAGACGGCAAACAGGTGCTCCGCTGACGGCGCCGGCATCGATTGCTCGGCGGCCAGCAACGCCGCGCCCAGCGCTTCCCAATACAAGCCGTCCTCGCCCGGCACGCGCAGTTCGTAGCCGTACTTTGCCAGCCGGTCGCGGAAGGTTCGCTGCACCCGCGCCGACTGGCTTACTCCGCCGATCAACACGATCGGGCCCGGGCAGCTTCCAGGCTTCAACAAGTTCAGGACGTTCTCACAGACAGCATCAAAGAGTCCGGCAAGAATCTCCTCCCTGTTCTCTCCCTTGTTGGCAAGGTGGGTCAAATCGGTCTTCAGGATCACCTGGCATCGCCCCGACAGAGCAGCGGCATGCTCCACGTCTGCGCAGAGTGCGCTGGCCTCCTCAACGGTTAGCGAAAACCGCCCCGTCAACTGGCGCAGAAAGTTGCCGGTGCCCTGCGAACAGCGGCTGTTCTCGCGGAACACCTCACGCCCGTTGGGATGGATTTCCAGCACGGAGAACCCGTGGCTTCCGACTGACACCAACGTCCCCTCAGTGTCGGGGAAGAAGAACCGGAACGCACGGCACTGCGCCTGTTGCAGCGGCACCCGCGCCAGGCTGAACTGCCGGCCCAGCCGGCCCGTCGACGCCGCACCGGCCAGCGTAGCAGCGCCCCATTCGCGGTACAGGCGGTCGAGCAGCGGCTGCGGCTCTTTGCCATGTTCCAACCGGCAACGCCGCTGAAGTTGCCATCGGCCGTCTACCTGCGTCAGTTCAACCAGCTTCAGCGTATCTGTTCCCGCGTCCACGCCAAGAAACCGAGGGCCCGGCCCAATCTGTTTGTTTTCCTTCTCACGACAGGCCCGGTCGACGAAATTGCTGGTCATAGCGTCTCCTTACCCTGAGACCTAGAACTTAGGCCATATCTCACATACAAGATGTGATGTGGGTCACATACGAGTTTCGTTCGCTTGGAAGTCAGCCGGGAACCCATTCTTGCTTTTCCGGACGGTTGCTGCTCACAGTCGCTAACGGGCGACGCCTGAACGTCTGAATCCTTCACAAGCTCGATCATGGAATCACCTGCTGGTGGCTGAGCCAATGGGGCAACGCAGTAGTTAGAAATGGGAGATAGGTAATCAATAAAACCCCAATCGACATGACGGCAACGATGGGCAGTACCGAGCGCAACACCTGTGGAATTGGTTTACCGAAGCGATAGGAAGACAGCAGCAGATTCAGACCGATAGGCGGCGTCAGGTAACCGACCTCCAGGTTGGCAAGAAAGATGATGCCCAGATGCATCGGGTCAACGCCGAAGGCCAGAGCCAGCGGAAGCAGCAGGGGAACCTGAATGACAATTGCCGAGAAGATATCCATCATGCAGCCCACCAGCAGCAGGAAGGCGTTGAGGGCCAGCAGAAAGACGATGCGTGAATGAATTGTGTGCGTCGTCCATTCCACGGCGCGCGCAGGCACCTCCGCATCCACCAGGTAGTTGGTGAAACCCAGCGCCACCCCAAGGATCAGCAGCACGCCTCCGATCACCAGGCCGGCGTGGGCCATGGCTCGCGGCAGGTCGCGAAAGACGCTCAGTTCCCGATGGATAAAAGCTTCCACGACGATCGCATAAAGCGCCGTGACGGCGGCAGCTTCGACCGGCGTGGCCCAGCCCGAGAACAGCGCCACGATGGCTACTACCGGAAGCATCAGCTCCCATTTGGCGAGCCACACCGCCTTCACCAGCCTGCGCGCCTGCAACGGCTCGGCTGTCTGAACGCTTCCGCGCGAACGCCACACTCCCCAGCACGAGGTTGCGACGACCATGACGACTGTCGGCAGCAACCCCGCAAGAAACATTTGACCCATCGGGACCTTGGCCACGATGGCATACAGGATCAGCGGCAGGCACGGAGGCAATAACAGGCCGAGCGAGCCCGATCCGGTGATCAGACCCAGGGCATCCTTTTCCTTCAGGCCGCCGGCCAGCAGCATCGGCATCAGCAGGCCGCCCAGGGCAAGAATGGTTACGCCGGAGGCTCCGGTAAACGAAGTGAATAAGGTGCACACCAGCACGGTAACAATGGCAGGCCCACCAATCATCCTGCCGAAGAGCGCGCGGAACACTTCGATCAATCGCTGCGGAGCTTGCCCCTCGGCAACCACAAACCCGGCAAGAGTGAACAGCGGCAACGTGGGCAAGGTGGGATTCGTAACCAGGGAATAATGCCCGATGGGGATGGAGGCGATGGGCTGGTCAATGGCCCAGAAGAGGATCAGCGCCATGCCGCCGAGAGTCGTGAACGCAGGAACTCCAAGGCCCGTAACAACGGCCAGCGCGGCCAGGGCAATCCATGCCATCTGCGCATGAGGTAGCGGCGGCCACACAAAAACAGCGACGGTGGCGCTTGCCAATACCAGTGCCGGCACGCGTTTGGCCCACTCGGCGGAGGAGCGCAGGACCAGGCGCCACGCGACCAGGAAGAAGCCCAGCGGCAGCACCAGTTCGATCCACCAGGTCGGCACTCCGTAGGCCAGAATGGTGGGAAACTCGCGCTCCGACAGCACGAATTGCAGCCCCGCAACTCCCAGCAGGACGCTGATGGAAGTGGAGGCGGCGGCGCAGACAATTCGCGACACATCCCGGGCGCGTCCGCGAAGGAACAGCTCCTCAAGATTCGAGAGCGCGATCAGCCGGCCTTCGCGAGCCGCCATGACGGCGCCCAGCATGCCGACGATCAGCACCAGATGCTGAACGATGGCGCCTCCGCCATCCAGGCCGGAGTGGATCAGTGGCCTAAGGACAATTCCCGTCAAAGGCAGGATGACCAGGCTGGCCATCGCCAGCGCCATGGCGCCGTTCTCCATCCGATCCGGTTTCAGACCGCGCCAGACCCGTTGTTGCCACCCCAAGGAAAGGAGCGGATCCATTACGACTTCAGTGGCGCTCATTGCCCGCCTCCGGTCTGATTGCGGTACTCGAGTACGAGGCGCTGCACTTCATCAAATTCGTCGGCGGGCACCATCGTGCCGCGCATTTTTGGCCATAGAACGTCCTTGGCAAACTGGTCCCATTCGCGCCGCATCTGCGGCGTCACGGGTTGCACCTGCATCCCACGGCTTTGCATTGCTGCAATCGCCGCCGATTCTTCGGACGCGCCTGCCGACTCCATGCCGGCTGCCGCGGACTCCGCCGCCTGCTTCATGGCTGCGCGCGTGGACGCCGGCAGCGCATCCCAGGTTTTCTTGGTGACGACGATGCCCCCAGTTACCGGCACCCATTTCAGGTCCAGCATGTGCGACACTGCGGTGTTGAATTGAGCGCCCAAGGCATGAACTGGCAGCGTCGTTACGCTGTCCACCATGCCGGTTTGCAGACCCGTCAGCGCGTTGGTCCAATCCAGCGCCACAGGATGGCCGCCGATGGAGTTGAGCAGCTGGTTCTCCTCAGCGTCCTCCGGGCTGACAGCCAGTTTCATCCGCAGAAGATCCTGCGGAAGCAGCGCCGGCTGCTTGGAGAAGAAGCGCGCGAAGCCGACAGTTCCCCAGGAGATCACGACGAAGCCGCGCTCTTCCATGCGCTTCTCGATGTTGGCCACCATGTGGATGCGCACATAATCCTCTTCGGCGGAGGACCGGTACATCAGGGGAATCTGCTGCAAGGCCCTGACCGAAGGGTCGATCGCCGCGAGTCCGTCGGTAGTCAGCAGTCCCGCTTGCAACTGTCCGATGCGCATGCGCTGGACAATCTGATGTTCGCTTCCCATGGTGCCGTCCGTGTAGACGACCAGCGACACTCCGCCTTCAGGTGCCTTGCTCCACTGCTCGCCCATGGTCCTCAACAGACGATCCAACGATGTGCCTTTGGGCGCGAGCGTAGCCAGGCGAATGCGCGGCGGCTGGGCTCCAGTGGCACCGGCAAATGCAGCCAGGATGCAAGCGACGAATGAGATTCTGCGACCAAGTGATAGCACGGCACCCTCCCTATAAATCTTCACGGCTTCCCCGGCGCGGATACAGAATCCGCGCTGGCAGCTGCATCCACAGGATCGAGAAACAAATCGTCTTCGCGCGCCAGCAGCCAACGCGCCCGTCGCTGCATCACCAGGTTTGCCAGGCGCCATTCCGGCCTTGCGTCGGGGTCGACGGCCAGCGCCCGGCGCAGCATGGTCTCAAACTGTGCGCGATTCTGGCTCGCAACCGAGATCGACTCTGCGTAGGAAACATAAGGCCCGGCCATTTGTCCGTGAGCTATCTCCACCGCGCGGTTGAAGTGCGGCAGGCTGCGTGCCTCGTAGTCCTTCCCGCCGTCCGGCCGCGCCGGCTCGTAGGTAACCAGAAACTGCTGAATCGCGCCATCGCTGAAGTCCGGATCCAGTGCCGCCGCACGGTCGATCAGCGCTTCGACGATGGACTGGTCGGCAATCAGATCCGGCGACTCTTTGGAAACGGAGATGGCCGAGCCCCACGCCGCGGCGGTCCAGTAGAGAAAGGCGACGTCGCGCTTGTCGCAGCGCATCACCGCGGCCTTGGCGTCCTTTCGCAGCGCACTTGCGAATCCCTTGTGCCTCGTCTCGATGCCGCGCAAGCCGTAATCCCGGGCCCGCAAATAGAGCAGACCGGCCCTCTTTCTCATCGCCGTTGCACCGGCGATGTCATGGGCTTCCAGCTCATCCGCCGGCTCCTGAACCGCAAGGTAGGCATATTGGGTAAAGCCACTGGAAGTTGCCAGCAACAGCCCCCGGTGTTGCGGACTCTCGGCCAACAGGCTTTCCATCAGCTTCAGACTGAACGGCGCCGCGGCCGCGATCAGCTCCGGATCGTTGTCGGAGGAAAATGTTGTGCCGCTGCTGCCCGCAAGGGCGTCTCCCAGCTTGTTGACCGCGATTTTTTTCACGGAGCAGCCCGGCATGGGAGCCAGCAGGCAAAGTGCGACCGCCCAAAGAACCGTGTGCAGTGAAGCTCGAGCTTGAGACCGGCCTGACCGTGGCATCGCTGTCTACTCTCCTCCCGCGGGCTTCCTGGCTGCGCCTGTTGTCTCTTGCCCGGCAAAAGCAAAACACTGAGATCTTGGCGAGCCGGGCGTTCGAGCCTTTGCTGGAAACCCGGTCAACTGAACACACTTTCGCCCAGATCGAGTGGCACAAGCAATTGTCTGGATGTTATTTCTGAGTGATTTCTGGGTGATCTTCCAAGGGATCGAAAAGTCGTGAAAACCCGTCCGAACCCCAGTGTTTATTGCCAGTGTCGAGAGCGTCACCTTTGCTTGCATGGCTTCTGGAACCTCTCCAGTGCGCCTCTCGGCCGTCATGGCATACCCAGCATCTTGCGCGTGTGTCGCGCGCGCTCTTGCCAGCCCATCACCTCATACAAAGTCATCGCCTCGCGGAGCAAGGCGTGGGCTCTCGCACCGTCGTCGGCCTTATTCCTCTCCAGGAGCATCGCTGCATACCACTCCCTCGCCACTGGTTGCAGGTGCCGGTAGGGCGCCGAATCTGTCTGGTTTATGGCGGCGAGATGGTGCTGCTCGGCTGCCGGCCAGTCCCTGGCGCAGGCTGCGGCAATGCCCGCCACAGTCCGAAACGGCGAAAGCAGGGAGTAAGTCCACGCTCCTGTGAGGATCAGTTCTTCCGCCAACGGACGCAGTGCTGCGATGTCTTCGCTTCTTCCCGTATGCGCGAGGCCGATGACCGATCGTTCCAGTGCCGTCCAGGCGCCCAGGGAATTCAACTGCCCTGCAACCGGCAATTACCAGCGCCGATTCGCCCAGATCTCGGCGGCCCGGGGGGCGCCATATTCCGCGCAGGCTGCGAAAAGACAAGCCTCTGAGAGGCCGCAAAGGTACGATTTGCCCACAAACTCCAGCCCATGCGTATACCAGTGCTCAGCCTGTTCCATATCGCCGGACCAGAGGGCCAGGTGCCCGCGTTGTATGCTGGTGGCGAAGTTCCAGCCCACGCCATGCGCCGCGCCGAACTCCCACGCTTCGACAGTCTCATCCCGGCATGCGTTCAAATCGCCGCGGGATGCGCTCACCACGGACTCGCCGAGTTTCAGTGCCCAAACGGCGCCGTGATGTCCGATGTTCTCCGCGCGCAGTGCAGCGTTGCCCAGGGCCGCCGCACAGGTTTCAGGCTTGCCGGAATACAGGTCTGCCCACAGCCCATAATACTCAACCGATGACGCGTCCCAGGCGTCTCCGGCGGCCCGGCAAGCGCTGGCCACCTGAGGGGAGGTCAATCTCACCTTCGCCAGTTGGAAAGACTGGTAGTAGTGAATCGTTTCCAGCATTGCCGCGCGGCCGCGAGACGGAGCCTTCATTGCTTCGGAAAGGCGCCGTGCTTCGTCGAACATGTGTTCTGCCTCCTGCGGTTGGCCGCTCGCGCTCATGATGGCCGCGCGCATGGAGAGCACGCTGCTCAGCGAATGGAGGTTCTGGCCCAGCATCAGGTTATGGGCATGCGCCATCGTGTGATTTGCGGCTTCAAAGTTCAGCCCCCACGCCTGCAGGTAGCTTAGAGCAATGCTCGCATCGGCGACGCGATCAAGGTCCTGGGCAGCTTCGAACAACTGAATTGCCTTGCGATAGCTTGCAATCGCCTCATCGGTCCGGCCAATGCTCCGCAGAACGCTCGCCTTCTGCTCAAACAACCCCGCTGCGTGAAGTCCGTTATCGTCCTCCCACAGAGAAAGGGCACGGTCCAGGTGTTCGAGGGCCTCTTCATGGGCGGCTCCGGCGCGAGCCTGGCGGGCTGCAATCAACAGGTACTTTGTGGTTGTTTCAGGATCTGCCGCGGCGCCCGCCTGATAGAGGTGATGCGCCAACTGCGATGCCTGCGCTTCAAGATGCCGCGCATGGACCTTCTGGATACCCTCGGCAATGCGCAAATGCAGGCGCTGTCTCCTGGGCAACGACAGCGATTCCGAAAGCGTCTGGCATATAAGCTCGTGCACAAAATGGTAGCGCGCATCGCGGCTGCCCGGTTCAGGCGCAAGCAGGTGAGCTCGTTCCGCTTCCTCGACTGCGTCAAGGGCTGCATCCGGCTGCCTGTTTTCGAGCGCCTCCAAAAGGTCCATGCTGAAGCTTCGACCGATAATCGCAGCCGTCGTCAATACGCGCCGGGCATCTTCGCCAAGCCGGTTCAACCTGCGGCCCAATACCAGGCGAACCCCATGGGGTACCTGGAGTTGGTCGGCGGGAAGGTTGGTAAGCCAGTCGCCATCCTTGTCAAACAGCTTGCCTTCCTCCGAGAGATGACGAAAAAGCTCCTCGACAAAAAAAGGATTCCCCTCGGTGTGTCCGAAGAACGCTCGAACCAGCGAGGACGGCGGCTCGTGCCCGCTTATCGCCGCGAGCATGCTGCGAACGCCGGCCTGGGGTAATCGACGCAACGGCAGGCGCACGGCCAGTTTTTCGCGCACCAGCGATTCCAGCGTTTGCGCAAACGGGCGAGTGACTTCCAACTCCATGTCACGATAGGTGCCTATCGCCAGCATCGGTGTCGTCGACAACGTTTGCGCATGATGCTGCAAAAGCAGAAGCGTGGTTTCATCCGCCCACTGAAGGTCCTCAAAGAGGACGACTAACGGCGTCACCGAGGCCGCTCGTTCCACGAAGGAGCGAAAGGCGTTAAACAAGTACCTGCGTCGCTGCTCCGGAGGCAACGTAATGGCCGGAGGAATATCGGGATACATATTCCGCAGCTCGGGCATCAGGCGGGCTATCTCAGGAGCATGGTCCCCCAGCGAATGGCGAAGCCCTTCCCGCGGTGCCATGCGAGTGATGTATTCCAGCATCTCGATGAATGGAACATAGGGTGGGGCGCCTTCCATTTCGTAGCAGTGTCCGACGATTCCCAACGCGCCGCGGCTCTTTGCTTCTTCAAGAACTGCTCTGGCCAGATGAGACTTGCCGACTCCCGCCTCTCCGCCGATCAACACCATCGAGCCATGGCCGGCAAGTGCCTCATACAGCATGCGTCTCAGCTCAGTCAGCTCATGATCGCGCCCGATCAGGGGCATCCTGCTCACATCCGGGATTTGCTCCGCGGCAGACAGTACGCCTGCCACACGCTCAAGATCCGCCTTTACTTCGACAATTGAGGAGTACCGGAGGTCCACAGACCGGGAGAGCAGGCGCCGGATAAGCAGCAGAAGCGCCGGCGGCAGATCCGAGCTGAGATTCGGCGAGTCGTGCAGGATTGCCTCCCGGGTCTCAGCCGGCCCGGCCCTTCGGAACGGATGCGCGCTGCCAAACAGCTCCGCCAGTAAGATGCCGAAAGAGAACAGGTCGGAACGCTGGTCCTGCGGCTCGCCCTTTATCTGCTCCGGCGACATGTAGTCCGGTATCCCGGAGTTAAAAGTCGACTCCCTGCGAGGTCTCTCAGCAGAACGGCTCTTGCTGTCCGGCCGGCCATTCACAAACTGGCGAGCCAATCCGAAGTCGAGCAGCTTGGCTGTTCCGCTCTTCGTGACGATGACATTCGCCGGCTTGATGTCACGGTGAATGACGCCGCTGGCGTGTGCGGCCGCCAGTCCGTCGGCGATTTGAATGGCGATACCAAGCAGTTTCGGAACCAGAGCGGCGCGTTCTTTGCTGTTCAACCCTGCTGACTCCGCGATGAACTCGCGCAGCACCTCGCCCTCGAGAAACTCCATTACGATGAAGGGTTGTCTTTCGTACTCACCGATCTGATAGATGGTGCAGATATTGGGGTGGTTCAGTGACGAGGCGGTGCGTGCCTCGTGCTCAAGCTGCTTCAGAACCAATGGCATCTGCGCCAGGTCCTTCGTCAGAAACTTCAGCGCTACGGGCCGGTTGAGCTTAAGATCTTCGCCCTTGTACACAACCCCCGTCCTCCCGCCGCCGAGAACGCTCAGAACGCGGTAGTGGGAAACGCTCTGGCCGACCAGTGGAGCATTCCGCGCCGGTTTGGCCGGGTCGGCCTTCAACTCGTCTATCTTGTGCTTGACCGAAACCATTAGCCGGTAACCGCGGCGGGCTACGGTTTCGATGTACGCGCTTTGGTTGGAGGTATGCCGTAAAGCGGAGCGGAGCTTCAGAATCGCTGCATTGATACTGCGATCGAACTCGACAATGGTGTCGCCGGGCCACAGGCGGCTTCGAATCTCCTCGCGCGAAACCACTCCTCCATCGTGCGCGAGCAGCAGTTGGAGGATCATGAACTGTTGTTCAGGAAGCCGCACGCCGCGCCTGCTTCCCCGCAGATCTCCGGTTTCGAGATTTAGCGACAACAGTCCGAACTGGGTTAGATTGGACATCTGCTTCTCCAACTGTCTCAACTCAGGCAGGGCACTTTCGGACTCAGATTTGGGCTATGGGATCCTATAGACAGCGAATCTGCTGAAGTAGGTGACTCCGCGCGTGAGCAGAATCTTGCCCGAGCAGCGCCTATGGCACGGAAAATGTGAAGGGGACGCAAACTGTCGATGTTGAGCGGAAATATCCGATGACGTGCGGTTCGCATAGGGTCCTGAGTCCATTGAAGGATTGACGGCCCTCGCACCCTCATCTTGGTTGACCGATTATCGCCATCCCCCCTCGCCTTGCGATGTGACGACGATCACAGACAGCAGGTGCGCCCCGGCTACTTGCTGCCACCTTGTTTTGGAGCCCGCGCTGTCAGTCGATTGAGAGTCACCGAGTCTTACGGCCCGGCGTTTGCGGCGATTGGCGTGCTAACGGGCGAAGCGATGCCCACGAACTCAGAGACGCTGTTGTCTCCAAGGTTTGCCGTCCACAGGTTTCCGGAAGCATCCACCCCGATGCTGACGGGCGTGTTCAGCGATCCGAAGCCGGTTGTTGGCGAGAGCACCGTCCCGCTCGAATTGAGTTCCGCGACGTTGCCGGCGGCGACACCGTTGGTGATCCAGATGTTGCTCGCTCCATCCGTTGCAACGCCAGTGGGAAGGTTCAGTCCCGCCGAACGAACCGGGCTGACGGAAGCGGCGCCGCTGAATCCGGTGAAGGAGCCGACTGCGTTAATGCCAATGGCGGCGACCCACTTGTTGCTGTTCGCGTCCACCGCGATGCCGGCCGAACCCTGGATCGCGTTATCGGTGTATTGCGCGTAACCACCGTACACGCTTTCGATTAAGATGACATTGTTCGCGCCGCTATTGCTGACCCAGCCGTAGCCATACTGGTCGATGGCGATGCCGGTTGGGTTGACAATGGCGCCCGCATCGGTCAGCGGGCCTGCGCCATTGGGAGTTCCCGCGCTGGACAATACGGTGACTGAGTTGCCGCTGAAATTGGCGACCCACACATTGCTCTGGCTATCCAGAGCCAGAGCGACGGGCGCATCGATGCCGCCGGCGGTAAACCCGCCGGTGCCTGAAAGCACCGAGCCCGCAGGGCTGAGTTCGACGACGGAGCTGCCGCCCGCGTTGGCGATCCAGGCGTTGCCACTCGTGTCGATGGCAATGCCCTTGGGGCCGAGAAGACCGCCGCCGGTAAAGCCGGCAGCTCCCGAAAGCACCGCGCCGACAGGGCTGAGTTCCGTGACCGACGCGCCGCTTTCGTTGGTCACCCACACGTTGCCGGCTGCGTCGACGGCCAGGCCATACGGCGAAACCAGGCTCGGATCCGCATACTTCACGGCAAGTGTCCAGTCGTTGGGCGCAGTTGCCAGGGTTGGCGGGAACGGAGGATTGGCCGCGCTGAGACTGAAGAGTGTGGCCACGTTGTTACCTGGATAAGTCGCAATGTTCAGTGCGGCGCCGATGGTGTCGGTTGGAGCAGAACCGCCGGAAGGAGTCGCCGCGCTGAACAGACTCGTGCAGGGTGAACCCGTACCGGTTGAGTTGACGCAGCTCGAGAGGATGTCGGCCAGAGTGAAGAGCTCCGTTGTTGGCACGGTTCCATTGGAGGGCAGCCCAAGGCCAGGGGCGGTGCCGGCGGCGGTGTTCACCAGGGATTTCACGGTTTGAAAGGCGTTTGCAATGCCGGTCGCGTTGGTGCTGGCGGCGCCGACGTTGGTGTAGCTGGACATGAAGGGCGCGAGCGCATACACGGAGGCAACGGTGGTGAGTTCGTTGATGGAGATAAACGTGGACGGAGTGAGATTATTGCAGGGACCAAGAGCGGCCATAAGCGAAAGCGCGGTATTGGTGCCGCCGCCAGGATTGCCGCCGGTCGCGACGATGTAGACGAGCGGATTTCCGGCGCAACTATAGTCCCCGGTGATGGTGAAGGTGCCGTCCTGGGCTGTCGTTACCGTAGCGCTGATCAGGGGCGCGGCTGTTCCTTTCGGCGTGGCGGCGACAGCGTAGAGCTGGATAGTCGCTCCGTAGACCGGCTGTTGGCCTCCATAGACCGAGCCCGAGGGACGCACGGCAGGCTTTGGCGCAGGCACAGCAGTCGCAGAATCCCCTGCACCGCTGGTCGCGCAGCCGGCCAGCAAGAGCGCCAGGGCCCCGAGACCTGCGAGGGGCCCGGCCGCACCAACCAGAGTGTAGGTCTTCCGCGTTCTCATAGCGTCTGCATCCTTATGCCCTTGCTGATTCGAAATCTTGCGTGCTAACCGACTGCTCCTGATGGGCTAATGTCCTATGAACGTAAGATTGATGGGCGTTGCTGCGGAGATGTTGGCACTTCCGGCCTGGGACACTTGCACGGTGATTGTGCCGGGGCCTGTCGCGGTCAGCGCTGGACCCAGGGCGGTGGTAGCAGTAGTCCCTGGCCCCGATAGGACCACATAGCTAACGGGCAGGCCTGAAGTCGCCGAAACGGTCAAGTAGTAAGTTGCTCCTACCGGGATTGGGAGATTCGGGGACGGCAGCGATGCAGGCACGAATCCCTGGGACTCGCAGCAGACCACGGTGAGCGTGCTCGGGATCAGGGAGAATGCGTAGTTGGCCGAACTGAGGGCAAGAGTTCCAAGGGCCGTATTGAGAGTCAGGACGGTGCCAACCGGTGCGTCGCCGTAGTCGCCCGAGGCGATGGTGAATGCCGGGCTTCCGGTAACGATCGAAGCCTGCATGTCGGGAGCGATGAATCCGGTGATGCTCGCCGGGAACAAGGGGTCCTGCGCTTCGTAGACACGGGTAGCGGGCGGTGTGGTGACGATCAGGGTCGCGGGCTGGACCAGAATGTCCCGCTCCACGCTCGGCGCCGCAGCGTAGGTGATGTTGCCGGTCTGCGCTGCAAGAACCCTCACCAGACCTGCGCCAATGAAGGTTACGAAACCGTTGTTGGTACCCGAGAGCATCCCGCCCGTGGAGCCGGATGCCAGAGTGAAACTCACAGGCAGTCCGGAGCTGGCAGTTGCACTCAGCGGAATACTACCTGCCCCATAGACAACCGACGGGGGCGGCGCCGGGAAGTTGATTGTCTGTGCGAGAGGGTTCGCAGAGGTACTGACCCCAACCGTATCCGTCACTGTGATCGTCTCGGCATCCTCAGGGACCGTGTCCGTCACTGTAATGGTCTCGTTGTCCATGACCGTTGCCGGCAGTGACCCCCTAGCGCCGATCGTCAGCGTGTCGCTGACCGTGCCCATGCACCCATTCGAGTCTGTTGCCGTGATGATCAATGGAAAGCTGCCGGTCTGGGTAGTTGCCTCTCCGCTCAGCACCCCTCCAACGAAGATGAAACCGGAGGGCAGCGTGAAAGTGGTTATGCCGAACGTGATTGGGCTGACGCCCCCGGTTGCGGTGAAGGTGACCGGACCGTATGGCATGCCATCGGCTGCGGGGGGGAGCGAGGTGGGACTTACGGTAATCGTCGTCGGGCATCCAATCTCCAGCAAGTAAGCCTGGCTGCCGGTGTCATTATTGGGATCGAAGGCCGTCACTGTGAGAGGAAACGTGCCGCTCCGCGTGGGCGTTCCGGAAAGCACGCCGGTTGGGGTCAGTGTCATTCCCGGTGGCAGTGATCCCGTCGTCACCGCGAAGGTCACGGCACCCGTTCCACCCGTTGCCGAGAATGGGACAGGCGAATACGAAGCTTCAGGCTCACCGGATGGAAGCGAGGTTGGTGAGATCGTCAACGTGGTGGATGACCAAGGCGAAACCTTGGCAACATACGGTGCGAAGCCGGAGTAGTTGCTGGGCAGGGTGGGCTCAAACGAGCCCGCTGTTGTCGGAAGTGCCGGCGATCCGGTCGATCCGGCGATGTATGCGGTTCCGGATGGATCGAGCGCGCCGGAGGCCCCGCAGCACTCCAGGTTTGCGCCAATGGGCGTCGAGAAGAACAGCCCCGAGCCATCGGCCGTCAGCTTCGAAATGAAATCGAAATTGCAGCCGCCCCCTATGCAAGCTGGAAGCGTAAACGCATCTGCCGTGGATTCGAAGGGTAAGGACGTTGTGCTGAAACCGAAGATCACGGCGCTATCGTCCGGACCGACCGCGACCGAGTCCACGAAGCCATTAAAGTAGCTTGAATAAACCAGCCCTGTGCCATTGGGGGCCAACTTGGTAATGAAGCCCACTCCGGGGCTGCTTTGCACCACATTCGAGGTCACGGGAAAATTGGTAAACGTCGTCGTGCCGCCCACAAAGACCGAGCATGATTCGCCCACCGAGAGGGGTGCGCAGTTGGAAGGATCCACGGCGATGCTCATGCCAACGCTTTGCTTATTCGCTGTGGTGCCGCCGAGGAAGGTGGAGTAGATCAGCGCGGTCCCGGTTGGGTTCAATTCGCTGACATAAGCATCGGCGCAAGGGTTGTTGCAGGTCGCGATCAACGGATTCTTGGTTGGAAAGTTGGTGGAATTTGTATCGCCTGTTACGTATGCATCGTTCGAGCTGTCCAGAGCAATCGCACCACCCGGCGCATCACCCCCGCCTCTACTCAATACGTTTTCTCCGCGGTTGCCGCCCAGATAGGTCGAATAGACCAAGGACGAACCATCGGCGGAGAGTTTGGTGACGAATGCGGTCCCATTGCTGGCGCCGTACACCGTCTGGAATGCACCGGTCGTCGTAGGAAAGTTCGTGGTTGTCGTGTAGCCGGTGACATATGCGCTGAACGATGAGTCCACCGCAATCCCGGACACGGCATCATCGTCAAAAAACGGTTGAGTACCATCCAGATAGGTGGAGTAAACCAGCGTCGATCCATCCGGGCTCAGCTTCGCTACGAAGGGCACGGGGCCTTGTAAAGGCCGAATGGGCATAAAGCTGCCCGACGTGGTTGGCGTGTTGTCCTCTGTCAACGAAGTGCCTCCAAAATAGGCCGCACCCGTACTATCGATGGCAATGGCATAGATCTGATCGCCACCGACACCGTTAGGGTTGACTCCGCCGAAAAAGGTCGAGTACACCAGCCCGGAGCCGTCGGGCTTGAGCTTGCTGATGAAAGCAAAGCTGCCGTCGGCCGGGGGAGGCCCAGGATTGTAAGACCCGGGAGTGGTGGGGAAAGGACCCCCGTATGGTGGGGCCATTCCCGTGACCACGGCGCAGCCCGGGGAACAACCCGGGCTCGAGCTGTCCACGGCGATCGCATTCGTATAACTCTCCCCCGTTCCTGCGCTCAGGTAGGTGGAGTAGACGAGCGTGGGGTCGATCACAAGCGGCCGGGTATGGTCGTACGGGCCGAGCGCGAAGCTGATCCGGTTGCGGGCCGTGAGCACATAATTCCCCGCAATTTCACGGCGGCCCTCGAAAGATTGCTGGTAGATGTGAGGTTTGCCCATTACCACATCGCGATTTCGGTCGATGCCAAGCAGAACATCGCCCGCACGATTCAAGCGCATCCGCCGCGCGCCCTCAACCTCCAGCGCGATGCGGTGCGGATCGGCCCCCGGCGCTATGTTGTAGTCGAACTCGAGCCGCCGGTTGTCGCCGTGGAAGACCGCATCCACGCCGGAGTAGAGCCCGCGATACTCAACCGCCGAGTAGTTCGGCACGTTCGTGTGCCACTCTTTCGGGTCGTTCCCGATAAAGTAGTTCGTCTTGCCGGGCAGGTGGCCCTGTCCTGCGATTGCCGACAGCGTGCTCGCGTCTACAAATTTCAGCCGCACCGAGCGCACCGGCCTGGGAGCTTCCATCTGTTTGGGATGAAGGGCCCAAACCCGCGGAGAGGCTTGCCTCGGGCGCGCAGTCGTCGCCGCCACCTGGTCGCCCAGGAGCGCTAGCACCGCCTCCTTCTCTGTGAGGAAGAGGGTGTAGCCAGTTCCGCGAGCAAGGAACTTCACCCGCGGATCGCTCTGGCCGCCGTTTGCCTCAAACGACATCGGCAGCGCAGCGTACGCTTGCATCGCTTGCTCGCGCGATAGCGGCGGTTTCGCCGGTGAGAGCGTCGCGGCGTCGCGAAGATTAGAAGCGCCAGCCTTGGAAGGTCGGGCTTGCTTCGATGAGTGCCAAGTGGCAAGAGACGCTTGAACGGCCGGCGGGTGTGGGCTCGAGGAGCGGCTTGCAGCGAGAGCGTTCGACGCCTGAGTTGTTTCCTGCGGAACTGTGCGGACGGATTTCGCGGAGCGATGCCGGTAGCTTCCTGCCGCCAGCCCGGCCAGCAGGACCGCAGCGCACATAAATGCCGCCGCTCGCCTCCCGAATTTGCCGCTCCGCCTTCCGCCCCTCATCGCTCAGCCTCCTGTGCCTTCACGCCATCTCCGGACTTGAAAGCCCGGGGGACACTGCCGGAAGCTACTGGAAGCTGATCACTACGGTTACGTTGACAACCTGGTTGGCGGTGACGGGCACCGCTGCTGGATCGCCGTTACCATCCCCCAGGTTCTTCTCCGTAAATGGGGGTGCGAATTGGAAACCGAATAGGGGGCTCGCCGTGACTACACAAGCTTGAGGCGAAGAGGACCCGGAGCAGGGAAAGTTGTCTGTCTCCACGTAGCCGATGGAAGCAGCAGTAAAACTCCCAGGCACCGTGGCGGATCCAGCGAGGGTCAACGTGGTCCCCGTAAAAGAGGGCCCTGAAGCGTTAAACGCAGGGGCGGTTATGGAGAGGGGAGTGCCGGAACAAAGTCCCCCTTGGGTAGACTCGTCGGCGCAGTAATTATTGGCCCAGGAGTTGGCCTGCGCCATCATAATCGTGTTGCCAGGGTGCGTGGTGTCAGTGGCTAAGTCCTTGATTTGGAGCAACCAACTGCCCGAAGATGCAACACCGCCCAAAAGTGCGGCCAACAGCGATGCCCCAGAACCGGGTGCGAGCGAATTCTCAAACTCGCGATGCGTTACCAGCTTGCCGTCGGGGTTCTTCACCTCGATGGTCCAGTGGCCGTGGATCTTGATGCCCTCCTGGTTTCCCCTGACCGCGGGTTCTCCAGCAGCCACAGCTTGCCCGGCCGGAGTGGCAGATTTCGCCGCCGGCGCAGCCGTCTCGGGCGCGGCAGCGGGAGCTACGGCGCGCGTGGACGGAGGAGGGGCGCCCGATTGTCCCGCGTAGGCTGGGCCGGCAGCGCCCAATATCAAAGAAAGAAGAGCGAAACGGGCTCCCAGACCGGCAAAGCCCTTGAGGATAGACCCCTTCATATGACCCCCTGTGCTCGCACCCGCCAGCGATGAGGAAGGCCCTGGCCCAGACAATCCGTTTGGAGGTGAGAGGCTAGTGAAGCTACTCCTGAAACTGAAAACAAGCAACTTAAAACTGTTCGGACCGCGAAAGGCAGCGGATCGCAAGTAAGCGGATGAAGACCTGTTATCTGCTAAAGTGAAATTCTTCGGAGAATTGGTCCGATTGAACCCAAAATCTTTCTCGGGCCCTGCCCCAAGCCACCGGGAATTCTGCCATTTCCCGTCGAAGTGTCTTTGTTTCAATAACTAGACAGCGGCGCTGCGGGCGGCTATCGTAGAACTTTTCGGGGTCTTCGGTTGGAGGGCTGGGTGCCGGAACTTCCGTCCAACACCGTCAGCAAGCTCCTGGCAAACTGGCGCGCCGGCGACGACGAGGCCTTGCCTACCGTATTTCCACTCGTCTACAACGAGCTTCGGCGGATCGCGCATAATTACCTGCGCAGGGAGCGTCCCGACCACACCCTGCAAAGCACGGCCCTAGTGCATGAGGCCTATTTGCGCCTCGAAAAACAAGGCATCAGTCAGTTCGAGAACCGGGAGCATTTCCTGGCCATCTGCGCGCAATTGATGCGCCAGATCCTGGTGGAGCATGCGCGCAGCCGCAAGGCCGCAAAGCGGGATGGCGGCTACCGTTTGTCGCTGGACGAAGGCTTGGCGGGCAAAACCCGCAGCGTGGACATGGTCGCTCTCGACGACGCCCTGCGCGAACTGGCAAAACTCGATCGGCAACAGAGCCGAATTGTCGAACTCAGGTTTTTCGGTGGTCTATCCATCGAAGAAACTTCGCATGTGCTGAATCTGTCACCCACCACGGTAAAACGCCATTGGGCCACGGCCCGGCTCTGGCTGCATCACGAATTGAGCAACGCGGCAGACACATGACCCCTGAGCGTTGGCAACAAATTCGGGATGTGCTGGAGAGAGCCCTGGAACTGGCTCCAGGGGAGCGCTCCGCCTTTCTGGATGGCGCTTGTTCGGCCGATCTCTCGCTGCGGCAGGAGGTGGATGCCCTGCTCGATTCCGATCCCAAACTACCCTCGAGCTTCCTGCAATCCTCCGCGCTCGCCGACGGACTCAGTGCGTACCTGGATGGAATCGGCTTTCCGGGCGGCTTGGAAGCGGGACAAGTTTTCGCGCAGCGTTTTCAACTTGTCCGCAAGCTTGGGGAAGGCGGCATGGGGCAAGTCTGGCTGGCGGAGCAGACCCTGCCGGTGCGGCGGCAAGTCGCCCTGAAGCTGATCAAAGCCGGCATGTACGACGAAGCGGTGGTGCAACGCTTCAAAGCGGAACTGCAATCGCTGGCGATCATGGACCATCCAGCGATCGCCAAGGTGTTTGATGCCGGTGCGACGCCACAGGGCCAGCCCTACTTCGTCATGGAGTACGTTCCCGGGCTGCCGATTACAGAGTATTGCGATCGGAAAAAACTCAGCATCCGGGAGCGGCTCGAACTCTTTATCCAGGCCTGCGAAGGGGTGCAACACGCGCACCAGAAAGCTGTCATCCATCGCGATCTCAAACCGCCCAACATCCTGGTGGTGGAAGTGGACGGCAAGCCGGTACCACGGATCATCGATTTTGGCCTGGCAAAGGCAATCACGCATCCGGTTGCCGGCGAGACCTTGTATACGCAAGTGGGACATTTTGTGGGAACGCCGGGGTACATGAGCCCGGAGCAGACCGATCCCAATGTGCAGGATATTGACACTCGCACCGACGTGTACTCGCTCGGAGTCATTCTCTACGTGTTGCTCGCCGGGCTACAGCCGTTTGAATCCAGGCTGCGGCAGAAGCAGCCGCTGGATGAACTGCTGCGGAAGGTGCGCGAAGAGGAACCCCTTCGGCCGAGCACCAAGGTCGGCGCCGAACGGGATTCCTCACCCAGTACAGCGGAAGCGCGCGGCGTCGAGCCCAGGCAACTCGTAAAACTGTTGCGCGGCGACCTCGACTGGATCGCCATGCGAGCGCTGGAAAAAGACCGCGCACGCCGCTACGGCTCGCCCTCCGAGTTGGCCGCGGATATTCGCCGGTATCTGAACCATCAGCCCATTATGGCGCGTCCGGCGAGCGCCGCCTACCGGAGCGGCAAGTTCATCAAGCGCCACAAAATCTCCGTGGCCGTGGCGGCGGTTTTCGCGGTAGTCATCCTTGCCGGCGCAGTAGCGATTGTGCGCGAAGAGCGGATCGCCCGCACCGAGGAAGCCCGCGCGGAGCAGCGCTTCGAGTCCCTGCGCAAGCTGACTAATTCATTGCTGTTTGAGTTTCATGATTCCATCGAGAATCTGCCCGGCTCCACCAGTGCGCGCGAACTGGTGGTGACCCGGGCGCTCGAATACCTTCAGCAGATCGAAGCGGACGCGCGCGACGATCCGGCCACGCTGCGCGACTTGGCCGCGGCGTACGAACGAATCGGACGAATCCGTGGCGAAGAGAATCATCCCCACCTCGGCGGCGCCGGATCCTTTCAAGAGACCAGGCAGCTCTACGAGAAGGCATTGGCGATTCGCCAGAAGCTCGTGGCTGAGCACCCCGATGACGCCGGCCTGCAGGTGGATCTGATTGGCACGCTGACGCTGGTGGACGCGATTCACTACCAGATGGGAGATCTCGATGGCGCCGCGGATGTTGGCCAACAGCGGTTGCAGATCGAAGAGCGCCTGGCGAAAAGTCACGACTCCCCCAAGCTGGAGTTCGACATTGCCGATTCGCTGGTGGGCGCAGGATGCTTGAAGGTTTGGCTGGGCGAGTATCAGGCTGCTCTCGACGATGAGCGCCGCGCGCTGACCATGAACGAAGCCTTCCTCCGCGCCGACCCAACCAGCATATTGAAAGGCCGAAGAGTGCTGATCTCGCACAACTGGATCGCCATCGCGCTCAAGTTTGACCGGAAGTACGATGCCGCTGCCGACGAATTTCGCAAGGCGCTCGAAATCGCCGGGCAACTCGCGGCACGCGACCCAAACAATACCGGAGTGCAGGCATTTCTCGCCGGAGATAACGAGGAACTATGTAAGAGCCTCGCCTATGCCGGATCATTTTCGGAGGTGCGGGATCGCTGCCAACGGGCAATTGCGATGAACGAGAACCTGGTGAAGTCCGACAGAAATAACGTACAGGCGGTCGCGGACCTCGCCTCCTCCAATCTCACCATGGGGCTGGCTCTATATCTTATGCACTCGCCACGAGAGGCCCTCGTGTATGTGCGGCGATCCGATGCGATGTTTCAGAGCGTAGCTGCGCGCGATCCAGACCCGCTCTCCAATGGAATGGTCCACGCGGTGGCGCTCCTGTATTCGGGCAGAATCGAAGCCAGTCTGCATCACCCGGAGCTGGCACGTGAGAACCTTCAGCAGGCCCAGGGAATGCTGGAACAATTGACCAGGCGCAGTCCGAAGCACCGATATATCCTGGACGCGCTGGACGAAACTCGCAGGTCAATCGAAGCGCTCCCGCACGATACGGCTCCCATCAACGTCCACTAACCCTGCGCATTGTCGATCGCGCACGTCAATTCGGGCGGAGCGCCATTCAGCGGGACGCTGGTTTTTCTCTCTTACGCTGCCTCATGACACTCTCAACCAGGGCCGTCGCTTCCTCCAGGTGCAGACGCATCTGACGGCGTGCCGCGATCGGCTTGCGCTGGGCGATGGCGCGAAAGATGGCAAGGTGGCGCTTGAGAATCCGAGGCGCCACCTCGGGTATAAGTACCTTGTAAAACAGCCAGTGGCGCATGAGGTTGCGCAGCAGTTGAACTGAATTTCCCAGCGGGTTGTTGTGCGAGGCGCGCGCAATGGCAAGATGGAACGCCATGTCGGCTTCCAGGATGGGCTCATCGCGGGCAATGCTGTCCTGCATCATCTGGATCGTCTCGCCGATCGCCTTGATCTCCTGTGCGCTTCCGCGTTGCGCGGCCAGCGCGGCCAGGCTCTCTTCAATGATGACGCGGGCCTCCATAATCTCCTGGAACTCTGCGCTGTCTGTTCCGGTGAATGCCCACAGAAGCGGCCGGGAGAGAAACTCCGAGCGTGGGCAGACAAAGGTGCCATCGCCGACACGGCTGTCGACCATGCCCACCAACTCCATGGCTTTCAGGGCTTCCCGCAGAGAGGTGCGAGCGATGCCGAGTTGTTGACAGAGATCGCGCTCCGGAGGAATGCGATCGCCGGCCTTCCAGTTGCCGTTCACTACATGAGAGATCAGTTGGTCGAAGGCTGCCGCCGTGAGAGTGGTGCGGCGGACGGGAACGACTCCTTTGCTGGATGCTCTCACCATGTTGGTGCTCCCCTGTTTGGTCGATCCGCCGGTACCCGGATGCGAGAAGCATAGCAGGAGTGACGCAGACGTCCACCCCGGTGGGTCGGCAGTGGAACCCGTGGCCGCTTCAGATTGGATTGCCGGGCCGAGGTTCAACTCGGGCGATACTCCAAGGCCCACGCAATCTCAAGTCGTCTCTCCGTATTCTCTTCTCTGGGCTGTTCCCCCTCGACCGGCGAAAACTCTGGTCTTTTTGCTTGACAACTCCCCACAGGAATGGAAAACTCTCTGGCAAATTCGAAATGGTCATACCTCTGTACCATAACCGGAAGACAGTCCGGCTGTGTCATGGGCAATGTCGCGGAACGGGAAGCACCAAGCGTCATTTCGAATTCTTCGGGAGGCATCGCGCATGACTCGTTCGAGCTCTTCAAAACCCATCGTCCTCTGGCTGAGTTTGTTGGTCGCATTCCTCGTAGCCAGTACCGGTCCTATGCGGGCGCAGCTCGCCGGCAACGGGGAAATCACAGGCACCGTCACCGATGCTTCGGGCGCCGTAGTCCCGAATGCCACGGTCACCGCCACCGCGCTTGCCACCAAGCAGACCACCATCCGCCGCACCACCAGCTCCGGCGACTATACCGTAACCCCGCTGCCGCCCGGCACCTACACGGTGACCGTAACCGCGCCCGGATTTGAGAAGTACGTGCAGGAGAGTGTGAATGTCAATGCCCTGGAGACAGTCGCGCTCAATATGAGGCTCACGGTAGGAGCCGCCAACGAAACCGTAACCGTCACGACCCTGCCCCCGAATATCACCACCACCGATGCAACCCTCGGCGGCGCGATGGAGTTGCAGATGTACGCCAACCTTCCCCTGCAAATGTCGCAGGGCGGAACAGGAACGCCCGATCAACGGCGCGCCACAGACTTTGAATACCTGTTGCCGGGTGTCCAGAACAACTGGGTTGGCAGCAATAACAGTACCCAGGCCTCGGGCATCATCAACGGCAGCGGCCCCGCCGCGGGCGCGGAAGAGGTGTACATCGACGGCGTTGACATGTCCACGCCCCAGTCGGTGGGCGATCCCCGCTTTGTATGGACAGCGATGGGTGTGGATTCGGTCAGTCAGTTCCAGGTCCTCACCGCAGGCTGGGGAGCGCAGTATGGCGGCCAGGGTGTCGAGAATTTCTCGGTCAAACAGGCCGGCAACAGCTTCCACGGCGCGATCTATGAGTACTTCCGCAACAAGGCGCTCGATGCCTGGCAGTTTTACACCAAAAAGCCCACCCCCAACACCCAGGGTACGGTCATTCCTGGCGGCATCAAGGCCAGGGAGAATCAGAACGAATACGGCATTGTGCTGAACGGCCCGATCATCAGGAACAAGCTCTTCCTCTTTTACAACTACGGCCAGTATCGTGAAGCGGCCGGACCGACGGTCCAGGCCCAGACCGCGCCAACCTGCGCCATGATGGGCTATGCCGTCGGCGCGGACGGCAATTGCGATACCTCGCTCGGCTATGCCGACTACAGCGGATATGCCGGAGATACGAATCCACTATTGGCCGCGCCCGCGTCGGGTGGCTCACAACATATCTACGACCCCAATACGCAGACCTACAACTGTGCAGGCACAGCCGCTTCGCCGTGCACGCGGACCCAATTCTCGGCAGTAGTCAATGGCGTTACCCGCTACGACGCCATCCCTATGAGCCGTTTTTCGCAAGTGTCCAACTATTACAACCAGTTCATGATCCAGTCTTCGGTGGAGAAAATCGTCAACCAGGGCCTATATGCCTCCAACCTGCTCGACGGCTACTCCTCGGGTCTCAGCAACTGGTATCAGACCGGCCGCCTGGACTACAACTTGAACCAGAAGAACCAACTCAGCATCATCGTTGCCTTCGGCCGCCAGGCGAGCACCGGCTTCGCCTCAGTGCAGCATACGACTCCTCTGCCCGTCACTTCCAACCAGATGCTCCCGCCGTTCCAGACCAACCAGACCTATGCGCCGCAAACGACAGTCGACATGGTCAAGGACGTCTACACCATCAGTTCCAATCTGGTCAACCAGTTCACCCTCGGGTATGCGCGCTATAAGAGCGCGTCTACCACTCCCAACGATGCCGCAATGTACAACGCAGCCAGCTCCGGCCTGGTGGGCATGCCCCCCGGCCAGTCTACTAACGGCTTTCCCGGCATCACCTTCTCCAGCCCGGATCAGATTAACACTGAGGGAGGGTATGCCTGGAACACCAAGGTCTCCAACTCCTACAACATCACGGACAACCTGGTCTGGGTGAAAGGGAAGCATAACCTTACCCTCGGCGGGCAGGGCGTCCGGTTGGAGTACAACTACATCAAGGTTGCTACTCCCTCCGGGCCGATGGGCTTTACGTTTTCCCCGATCGAGACAGGCAACTTCACCGGCACCAACGGCGCCGGCGGTGTCACTAGCGCCACCGGCGCTGCCTTTGGCAGTTACATGCTGGGCGCCGTGCATAGCTCCAGCGTTACCGCCTACTATCCGGAGACCGGATCTCGCTTCAATGATCTGTCGTTCTGGACGCAGGACGACTATAAGGTGACCCCGCAACTCACCTTGAACCTGGGCCTGCGCTGGGACATCTTCCCCTCCTACGCGGAAGTGCATAACCAGTACACCTACCTGGACCCAACCCTGACCAATCCCATCACCGGGAATCTGGGAACGCTGGAATTTGCCGGACCCGGGGCCACCGGGATTTACTCGGGTATCACGGCGACGCCGACCTGGTACAAGAACTTCGGTCCGCACGTTGGCCTGGCCTACTCGATCGATCAGAAGACCGTGATCCGCGCCAGCTACCTGCTGACCTACGCGCATGGCGACAACATCGGCGGAGCCGCCAATGTTGGTCCATCGCTATTGGGTCTCACCCCCTCTGCGGCAGCGCCATCGGGCCTCAGCAGCGCGCCCGCCTTCTATTGGGACCAGGCAAACTCAACCGGAACATCAACCTGCACCGGCGGTATTTATAACGGCAGCGGCGGCGTAGCCTGCGGCTGGACCGGCTCGATTGTGGCGCCCGCTACCGCGATTTCGACGGCATTGGGCGGCAACGGAAGCATCGCCACCTACGGCACCGGCAACACGTCGCAAACTACGGGCCCCTATGCCAAGGCCTCCAGTTCCAGTCCTGCCTACTACGACCCCTACCTCGCCGGCCGCGCTCCCGAGTATGGAAACTGGAACGTGGGAATCCAGCGCGAGATCACCAAGGACCTGGCAATCAACATCAGCTACGTCGGCTCCGAAGGCCACTTTGAATCGGCTACCAACGCCGTCGGCGCAAGGAACGGCTTCCTGCCCTCGTCCCTGGCCGCGATGGCTGGGTATAACGTCAGCGGCGGCGTTGCTACGCCATGTACCGGCACTGCGTGCACGGCGCCTCTGCTAACCCAAAAGGCTAGCGCGGCCAACATCGGATTGGCGGAAGAGGCCGGTTTTACACCTCCCAATCCCATTAGCGCTGCATCCTACTACGCCAGCAATACCATCAATCAGTATTACTTGGCGTTTCCGCAATACAAGAGCATCACGGATGGCACCAGCTTTGTGGGCAACTCCAACTTCAATGCCCTGGAGATCACGCTCAAGCAACGCACCGCTCACGGCCTGGACATGATGCTCAACTACACCTACTCCAAGACCATTGATGACCTGGGCACCTTCCGGGTTGGAGACAATACCCGCCTCGATCGCTCGCTTTCCACCGCGGACGAACCCCAGAACCTGGCAGGGACCGCGGTTTATCAGTTGCCCTTTGGCCGCGACCATATCGGCGCCGACAACTTCTTCGTCCGCGCCATAGGCAGCGACTGGGTTCTCTCCGGCATCGTCCTCTATCACTCAGGCTTCCCGATCGCCGTTACCGGATCGGGTTGCGGAGGTTCGTCGGTCCTCAATCAGTGCATGCCAAGCGTCGTCCCCGGCCAAACTGGACGTGTCAATGGACCCTACGGAAAGATGGCCGGCGCCAACACCGCAACCACCTATACCACCCAGCCCTACATCAACCCCAACGCCTTCACCGTAGCGACCAATGCGACCGCCGGAACCAGTTCCGCAACCTGGGTAAGCGGGCCGGTACCAACCAACGGGCAATTCACCGGCGTGGGCGTCGGGGCGGCATTCTACGTTCCAGGAAACGCAACCCGGGTTGCGGCTCTTAACCTCTGGGGACCGAGCCTGTTCAACATCGATCTCGGCCTGAAGCGTAGCTTCCCAATCTACGAGAATGTCAAGCTGCTCTTCGAAGTCAATGCTCTCAACGCCCTCAACCACGTGGTATTCGCCGCTCCGGGCGCGGTGGTCGATAGCGGGACAGCATTCGGTGAGCTCACCAGCGTGGCCAACACCGCACGCGATTTCCAACTGTCGGCGCGCATTACCTGGTAGCGTTTACCAGTCAATCAATGCCACACCCTGGGTTGCCGCCTCGCACTTTGCAGGCGGCAACTTTGTTTCCTCCCTTGATGCGCGTAGCAGCCGATCGTGCCCGCGTCCCGGCCGGCGCAACCTGACCGGTTATCTGCCCGCGATGATCGGGAGCCGCATCCGGATCGTTGCCCCGCTGCCTGCCCGGTTGAACGCGCGCAAGTCTCCTCCATGCAGTTTCACTGCCCGTTCCGCGATGGCGAGCCCCACGCCGGAGCCTCCCGTGTGCGGGCTGCGCGCGTGATCGACGCGGTAAAATGGCAGAAAAATCGAGTCGACCTCATCCTCCGGGATGCCGGGCCCGCGATCGTTCACATCCAGTACGGCCATCCGCCCCCCCTGCTCCTGCGCAACCGCCAGTGTAATCTCTACCTCCGAACCCGCTTCCGTATATTGAATCGCGTTGCGGATCACATTCTCGATTGCCCGGTGCAGCAACTGCCGATTGCCCTGAATCACACACGCGTCGCTCGCGCAGAACACCACCGAGCTTTGCCGTCGCTGGGCCTCGTAGGTCGCATCGGGAATCATCTCTTCCACCAGCTTATTCAGAGATAGCGGCGCGAAGTTGGTGATCTTCTCGATCGCTTCCATCGACGACAGGGTCAGCAACTGGCCGATCAATTGGTTCAGATTCTTCGTCTCCCGCTCGATGCGTTCCAGATGTGCTGCCATGTCCGGATCTGCATCTTCGCGCGCCAGTTCCAACGCGACGCTCAGACGGGCCAGCGGCGAGCGCAGTTCGTGCGAAACGTCTCTCAGCAAAAGCTTTTGCGCACTCACCAGGGATTCCAACCGCTCCGCCATATGGTTGAAGTCATGGATCAGCGCTTGAATCTCATCCCCCTCAAAGACTCGCACCTGTGAACCCGGCTCGGCCACCCGCGTGCCCAGGTTGCCTTGCGCCAGCTCATGGGCCGCTTTTCTCAACCTCACCACCGGACGCGTAACCAGCAGCACCAGCACGAACGTTGTTATCCCACCCACCACAATGGCTACCGGCAACTGAGGGAATGCGAAGAACAGCAGATTCTGACCCCAGGTCACCTTCACCGGAGTGTGCGGCCTGCTCAGCAGGAAAATGTATCGCTTCCCGCTGCCGGAGGTAACCGGCACGCTCCAAACATATTGTTTCCCCACCTGCCTTCCTGCAACGCCCTTCTGATCGACGCCCGCGATCGAACTTTGCGCACCGGCTACGGCGCACAGGCTATTTCCCGTCGCATCGCTAAGCGCAATCGCATGATTGTGCGCGCCGGCATACGCCACCAGCGCGTCGCAGCCTCCCGATTCAAAGGTGGACACACTCTCTTTGGCTTCGTTGTGCAAACTGCTGTACAGCGCGTCGAAGAATACATCCGGGCTGTCAAAATGATGCCGGACAATCAGCGCGGTCGAGATCACGAAGATCAGGCTCTGCGCGATCCACAGAATAATGAATACCTTGAAAAAGAGGCCGCGCATCGCTTAATCCTTTGCGGTCGAGTGACCGCTGTGTACCGCGAGCTGATACCCCGTCCCGCGAATCGTCTTCACCAGATCGTCCTCCGTGCCGCTCCCGCTGAGTTTCCTCCGCAGCCGGCTGATATGCATGTCCAGGCTGCGATCGAACGGGTGGAACTTCCGGCCCAGCGCTTTCTCCGCCAGTTCTTCGCGAGTAACGACTTTTCCGGGAGAGTGCAGCAGCGATTCCAGCAAGGCAAACTCAACATCGGTCAGCTCGATCCTTTGCCCATTCTGAGTCACCGTCCTGGCTGCGGCATTCAGCTCCAGCCCATCCGCCCGCAGCAACGTCGGTTCGCTCGCCGCTTCGCTGCCGGAGCTGCGTCGCAGGATCGCCCGTATTCTGGCCAGCAACTCGCGCGGATTAAACGGCTTGGGCAGGTAGTCATCTGCACCGATCTCCAACCCCACAATGCGGTCCACGTCGTCGCCGCGGGCCGTCAGCAGAAGCACGTTGATCGACGAGGCCGCCCGGATCCGCTTCAGTACTTCAAAACCATCCAGGCCGGGAAGCATCACGTCCAGCAGGATCAGCGCGTACTGCTTCTTCAGCGCTTCCTTCAGTCCGGTATCGCCTCGGTGCACGGCGGAGACATGGAATCCATACCGTTCCAGGTAGTCTGCCAGCATCGAGCAAAGCTCGATATCATCGTCAATCAGGAGGATTTCTTCCACTCGGGTATCTCGCTCTTTTGAGCCTATGCCCTCTCGTCCGGAACCAACGCAGCAAAAATGTAACAAATGGTCACCGTAGGAGGAGCACTTTGTTACAAAGTGTTACCCATTATGACCGCATAACGCCATGCATTGATTTCTCCTGAATATGGTTGTTCAGGCAAGGCTAGCTTTTCCTCAAATGCATGGTTTTCATCGGTAGGAGTTGAAGATGTCTATTCGAACGTGGTCGGCGGTTGCTCTGCTTTTTGTCCTCGCTTCAGTTCCCTTCCTCGCCTTGGCCCAGTCGTCACCGGCGGCCTCGGGCGCCACGCTGCATGGCACGGTTGTGGACCCGGACAACGCGTTGATTCCCGGCGCGACTGTCACCTTGACGCCGGCTTCCGGCACGGCGCAGTCCACCGTCTCCAAGAGCGACGGGACCTACGCCTTCCGCAACCTAGCCGCAGGCACCTATGCGCTCACTGTGACCGCCCCGGACTTCGCCGCCTATGCTCAGCAGGCGATCGCCATCTCGGCGGGCGCAAACCTGGCCCTGGATGTGAAGATGACGCTGCAGGAGGATTTACAGCAGGTCACTGTCAGCACCAATACCGTCTCGCTCAGCGTAGATCCTGACAGCAACGCCAGCTCCACCGTCATCACCGGCGCTGCGCTCGACGCTCTATCCGACGATCCGGACGAACTCCAGTCCGAACTGCAGGCGCTTGCCGGCCCCTCCGCGGGCCCCAACGGCGGCCAGATCTACATCGATGGTTTTACCGGCGGTCAACTGCCCCCGAAGTCCTCCATCCTGGCCATCCGCATCAACCAGAATCCATTCTCCGCCCAGTATGACCAGCTCGGATATGGACGCATCGAAATCGTCACCAAGCCGGGCACCGACTCCTTCCACGGCAGCTTCATGACCATGTTCGGCGATAAGGTCTTCAATACGTCGACGCCGTTCCTCTCGGCCGGCCAGCCCGACTACCACACCCTTTTCTTCATGGGAAACCTCACCGGCCCCATCAAGCAGGGCATGTCCTTTACCCTGTCCGGCTCGCGCCGCATGATGCACAACAACACCACCGTCAATCCTCCGGCCATTTACAGCACTTCGCCGACTTCGGCTGCGCTGTGCGCGCCCGGAGACCTGACCGACAATTGCAATAGCTATGCGTTCCCCGTCGCGGCACGCGCGGAGGCTACGCCGGCGACACGGACTGACATTAGCCCGCGAGTGGACATGATGCTGGGCGCGAAGAATACGCTGACGACGCGCTATGACTATGAGTGGTCGGACAGCAACGTCAATCCCACCGTCGCCAGCGCGTTGCTCACCACCGGCTCCAACAGCACCAGCAACGACCAGGATATCCAGATCAGCGATACCCAGTTGATCAACAGCAAGGTCATCAACGAGACCCGCTTCGAGTATGAGCACAGCTCGTCCAACTCGACCCCGCTCAACACCGCCCCGACCATCTCCGTATCGGGCTACTTCAACGTCGGCGGCGGCAGCACCAGCACCAGCTCCGGCGACCACGTTGAGGCGCAGAACTACACCTCCATCCAGTTGGTCAAGAACTTCGTCCGCCTCGGCGGACGCCTGCGCACGTCCAGCGAGTCGAACTATTCAAACAGTGGAATCCACGGCTCCTTCACTTACAACTACCTGCTCGATCCGTGCACCGATCCCAGCGTAACCAGCAAACCGAGCAACTGCCTGGCCACCCTCCCCGTCAACGCCACCCCCTGCTCGACTGCCAACATGACGGCCGGTTCGCCGCTCTATCCGTCCTACCAGTGCGGCATCGTTAGCCAGTTTGGGCTGAAGGACATCACCAACTACACCATCGGCGCGCGCGAGACCGACCTGGGCCTCTACGCCGAGGACGACTGGAAGGCCCTGTCCAACCTGACCATCAGCTACGGCTTTCGCTACGAAGCGCAGAATGTCATCCACAGCGCCCACGACCTTGCCCCGCGCATATCCATCGCCTACGGCGTTCCGCGAGCCAGCGGAAAGACCACCACCGTTCTTCGCGCAGGCTTTGGCGTCTTCTACAATCGCTTCTCCCTGGGCAGCATTCAGTCGCAGATCGCGAACGATGGACAGAATGCGCAGAACCTCACCTACACCAGTCCCGGCGCCGGCAACCTCAGCAATCCAAGTCTCGTCTGCCAGCCGACCCCCAACGGCACGCTGCCCTACAACAGCGCCTGCACCTCGGTTGTTGGATCCACCGGCCCGGCAGTCTCGCCTCAGCTCAACGATCCCAACCTGCGCAGCGCTTACATCATCCAGTCGGCCGCATCGGTCGAGCAGCAGATCGGAAAGTATGCCAGCGTTTCGGTTACATATATGAATGCGCGCGGCGAGCACCAGTTCCTCAGCCGCAGCATTCCCGCCGGAACCGGCACTATCGACACCGTCAACCAGTCGGAGGGCGTCTTCCGCCAGAACCAGATCAACACCAACATCAACGTGCGCACTCCCAAGGGCATCACCATCTTCGGGTTCTACTCAGCCAACTGGGCAGACTCCAACATCAGCAACATCACCGACCCCTTCAACTCTGCGGTGGATTACGGCCGCGCCGCCTTCGCAACCCGCAACCGCATGGTGCTCGGCGGAAGCATCCCGCTGCCATACAAATTCACCGCCAGCCCCATGATCTTTGCCCAGTCCGGTTCACCCTACAACGTCACCATCGGGACCCCCGACAAAGTGACCCTCGGGCTCAACGACCGGGTGGCCTGGAATCCTGCCGCCGGGTCCATGCCCGCTCTGGGCAGCTTCGCCCAATGCACCCAGGCGGCGAGCTTCGCCGACTCGGGGTATACTGCGGGCGCCTCAACTGACAACCAGATCCCGGTCAACTTCTGCACTGGCCCGGCCAACGTATCGTTCAACCTCAGGTTGGCGCGGTCCTTCAGCATCGGCCCCAAGACGGCTGCTGCTCTCGCGGCCGCGCAGCCGGGTGCACCCAGTGGCCCCGGCGCCTTCGGCGGCATGGGTGGTCGTCCCGGCGGCGGCGGCGGCGGCGGTGGTCGTGGCGGCGGCTTCGGAGGCCCTGGCGGTCCCGGTGGTGGCTTCGGTTCCGGCTCAGATCGCAAGTACACTCTCACCATCGGTGCGCAGGCGCAGAATCTATTCAACCAGGTCCCTTACGGAACTCCGGTCAGCACCTGGATCAATCCGACCAACACCCAGTTCGGTACGACGCACGGCCTCGGCGGCGGCCCGTTCGGCGGCGGAAACGCAGTGCGGACCATCATGCTTCAGGCCAACTTCACCTTCTAGGAGCACCTCGGAAACTGGCACAGCGCAGGTCATCGGCGCAAGGCATGTCGGCCGGAATGATCATGCTGGCTTGATTCTGCACCGGCACGCGCGGGGGTCGATAGCTGCCCCGGTGAATGCTGCGCGAAGCCATCCAGGATGCTTTTCATTTCGCGCAGAAGTTGATCGGCCATGTCCCGCGTAAAGCCGTGGCGAATGAGGATGCGTTGGATCACGAGATCTGTGCGGTTGGGTGGCATGGAGTAGGCGGGAACCAGCCAGCCGCGCTCCCGCAATCGATCGGCGAACTCGTAGAGACTGAACTTCGCGGATGCTGTATCTTTGAGCTCCCAGCAGATGCCGGGGATTCCGCCCTGGCCATCGTAGATGATCCTGAATAGCCCGAATCGCCCAATCCCCTCCGCCAGGTAACGGCCAAGCGCAGCACACTCGGTTTGAATCTCGCGGTATCCCTCTTTGCCGAGGCGCAGAAAATTGTAGTACTGGCAGATTATCTCGCCGCCGGGGCGGGAGAAGTTTAGGGCAAAGGTGGGCATATTGCCGCCAAGGTAGTTGACGTCAAAAATCAGATCTTCCGGAAGGTCGTGTTTCTCGCGCCACAGGGCCCACCCGACGCCGAGCGGTGCAAGACCGAACTTATGACCGGAGGCATTGATGGATTTGACACGGGGCAAACGAAAGTCCCACAAAAGGTCCGGCTCCAGGAACGGTGCGAGGAACGCGCCGCTGGCTCCGTCGACGTGGATGGGGATGTCCAGCCCGGTCTCGGCACATAACTTGTCCAGAGCAAGACTGATCTCGTGGACCGGCTCAAACTGAAGGGTGAACGTAACCCCGAGTGTGACCACCACGCCGATGGTGTTTTCATCGCAGCGCTTCAGAACTTCTTCCTGGGTCAGCAACAGGCGGTCGCCTTCCATCGGCACTTCGCGGATTTCGACATCGAAGTAGCGGCAGAACTTGTGCCAACACACCTGCACGGGCCCCATGATTAGGTTCGGAGCATCCGTGGGCTTGCCCCTCGCGCGCTGGCGTTTGCGCCAGTTCCACTTCAGCGCCAGGCCGCCCAGCATCGCTGCTTCGCTCGATCCGGTCGTGGAGCAGCCGATGGTGCTGGCTGCTTCCGGAGAATTCCACAGATCGGCGAGCATGTGGACGCAGCGCTCTTCGATGGCCGCGGTCTGCGGATACTCATCCTTGTCGATCATGTTCTTGTCGGCGGACTCGTCCATCAGTTGCTTGACTTCAGTCTCTATCCAGGTGGTGCAAAAGGTTGCCAGGTTCTGCTGCGAGTTGCCATCGAGGATGAGTTGATCGTGGATGGTCTGATAGACCGCCTGCGAGTCATGCTTGTCTGCGGGAAACTCATAACTCGTGGTTGTGTCGTTCAGCGCCTCGAACTCGATCTGACTGGTTGGACCAGCTTGCAGCTTTTCGGTGTTGTGCAGCGGCATGGAGCCCTCCTGTTCCTCTGAAACCTTGTAGTCGATTTGCTGCCGCTCGAACCACCCTTGCGCATTGCCGCTCGATCATCCGGCACTCCCCGGCTCCTGCAAACTAACCTGAAAGCAGTATCCGAAGATCGCGCAGGTTATGACCCGTGGGGCCGATCACCACGGTGGCGCCGATGCCGCTCAGCCACGTAAAGGAGTCGAACTCCTCCAATGCATGTTGCGCGTTATCGCGCCGGAAGCCTGCCTGGTCTAAGCTGAAGCCTCGCTCCGCCGCCGGATACTCCCCATCCAGAGTGTGTTCGTCGACGATGGCGCCGGCCGCGTTGCTGTTCCCGTCGATGCCGTCCGAGCCGGCCGACAACACGGCAATCGGCCCGTCCGCAGGGCCGAGCTTCGTCGCCAAGTACAGCGCAAAGTGCTGATTCCGCCCTCCCGCATGCCGCGCTCGCCCAGCCGCGGCAGCAGAAAGTTCAGTGCTCTCCGCGAAAATGCTGGGCACTCGCACCGTCACCTCTCCCGCCGAGATCAGGCACACCCGCCGATGCTCACGCCGAAGCTCGCGCAACCGGTCGAGCAAGTAATCAGCCGCCGCGTCATAGCTCCAGTCGTCGCAGCTATTGTCGATGACCGCATGAAAACCTAACCTGGCCGCATAACTCCGCGCCAACTCCGCCAGTTCGTCGCTGTCCAGCAGCTTCCAGCTACGCGAACTCAGCTCGTCCGGCTTCGGCGATTCCGCCAACTCCGCCGACGCAAAGAACCGGCGCACCGCCTCCGGAAACCGCCCTATCAATCCATAGCGCGCCAGTATCTCGCGGCATTCGGCGACGGTTGTCGGATCGCCGATCGTCGGCCCGGAAGCCAGCGCGTCAAGGTGCGCGGGGGGCACGTCGGAGACCAGCAGGGAAATCTTCTGCGCGCTACCCGCCGCCAGCGCCAGCCGCCCTCCCTTCACCGCGGATAAGTGCTTGCGCACGCAATTGATTTCGACAATCGATGCGCCGCTGTGCACCAGCGCCTGGTGGAATCGAACCGTGTCTTCAAGCGAGATCGCCGGGTTCAGCGGAAGCTCCATCATGGCAGACGCGCCGCCGCTGATCAGAAAGATGCACAACGTATTCTCCGGCGACGCATCCCCCAGCGCGCGCAGCATCGCCAGCGCCGCCGCCGCTCCCGCGAACGATGCCTCGTTCGGAAGAGGATGGCCGCCCGGGAAAAACTGGAAGCCCGCCCGCAGATCCCTTAGGCGCTCGCCCGCAATCAGCACGCCCTGCAAATCACACGCCGCCGCAAGCCGCAATCTCGCCAGCAGCGCACCCAGCATCGCCGCGCCCGCCTTGCCCACCGCAACCACTCGCACTCGCTTCACCCGATCTAGCGCGACCACGCTCTCGCCGCCCAAAAACAGCCGCCCGCCCACGCCGTCGATACGCATCACCCGGTCGAAGGCCCGTTCAATGCTGCAATCGGCCAGCGCCTGCTCAAAGATTCTGCGCGCAATTTCTTTCAGGTCTTCCACGTTTCGCCAATCTACTCCGCGAGCTGCCGCATCACTTTAATCAAGTCTGCCTTGCCTTCAAACCCGATGCCCGGCAGTTCCGGCATGGTCACATAGCCGTTCTCCACGCGCACGCCATCGGGAAATCCGCCGAAGGGCTGGAACAGGTCCGGATAGCTCTCGTTGCCGCCCAGCCCAAGCCCCGCCGCGATGTTCAACGACATCTGGTGTCCTCCATGCGGAATGCACCGTCGCGGCGACCACCCTGCCTTGCGAATCACCTCCAGCGTGCGCAGATACTCGCACAGCCCATACGACAGCGCGCAGTCGAACTGCAGCCAGTCGCGGTCCGCGCGCATGCCGCCGTAGCGCAGCAGGTTGCGCGCATCCTGGTGGCTGAACAGGTTCTCGCCCGTGGCCATCGGCCCCGGATAGAACTCCGCCAGCGCCGCCTGCAGCGCAAAGTCCAGCGGGTCGCCCGCCTCCTCGTACCAGAACAGCGGATACTCGCGCAGCATCTTCGCATACGCAATCGCAGTCTCCAGGTCGAAGCGCCCATTCGCATCTACCGCGAGCTGCGCGTCGCCGCCGATCTCCGCCAGCACCGCTTCAATCCGCTTGCGGTCCTCACCCAACTCGGCCCCGCCGATCTTCATCTTCACCACCGTGTAACCGCGGTCCAGATAGCTCCGCATCTCCCCCCGCAGCGCACTCACGTCCTTGCCCGGATAGTAATATCCGCCCGCCGCATACACGAACACCCGCGGGTCAGCCTCGTGCCCGCACTTCTCTGCCAACAGCAGAAACAGCGGCTTGCCCGCGATCTTCGCCACCGCGTCCCACACCGCCATGTCGATCGTTCCCACCGCCACCGAGCGCTCGCCATGCCCGCCGGGCTTCTCGTTCTTCATCAGCGTGCGCCAGATGCGGTCAGGGTCCAGATTGTCACCGGCATCGTTCACCAGCGCCGCCGCGTCCGCCTCGCGCAGCCGCGGTGCGAACCGCTCGCGGATCAGCCCGCCCTGCCCGTAACGCCCGTTGGAGTTGAAGCCATAGCCAACCACAGTCCTGCCATCGCGAACCACATCCGTCACCACAGCAACCAGCGAGCAGGTCATCTTCGAGAAGTCGATATACGCATTCGCAATCGCGGATGCGATGGGCAACGTTACTTCGCGAATTTCAACGATGCGCATAGGCACACAGTTCCCGGTCAGTCGAAGTCCCTTCCGACCATACTCGAAAGCAGCCCTCTAGCCAACACCCGCAGCGCTGTTTCCCTCATGTAAAATTGGTTTGAATCCGGGCGAAATGGCGACCGCCATCCGCCTGCGGTTTTCCGCGTCCCTATCGTCTAGCGGCCCAGGACTCCGCCTGTTCCCGGCGGCAACATAGGTTCGAATCCTTTTGGGGACGCCATCAATTCAAATGGGTTAGTTCTCCTACTCCCCACACCCATTGAAAATTCTGACACTTCTACTACATAGACGGACTTTAATGGCCGTGGCGCGTTGCGATGCGTTTAGAGTGGAAGTGAGGAATTTGCCAGTGAGCACGCATTGGACTTGTCCCTATTGCAATCGAATCGCCACGCTGATTGATACGAACGTCAGCAGTTCCAATCACAACTTTGACTGCGGAAACAAAGATGGATACTCACTGCTCCGAACAACTGTAATCGTTTGCCCCAATCATGAGTGTCGCAACTACACGATAGCGGCGGGACTCTACCGATACAACCATGACTCCCGTGGAAATCGGACGCAATTACGCAAGCCAGAATCGAGCTGGTCATTGAAACCCCAATCGTCAGCGAAGCCCTTCCCCGATTACATTCCGGCAGCGCTCCGAAGCGATTACGAAGAGGCGTGCCTCATCGCCTCACTGAGCCCCAAGGCCTCCGCAACACTATCCCGTCGCTGCTTGCAGGGAATGATTCGGAACTTTTGGAACATCACGAAACCACGCCTGATTGAAGAAATTCTGGCGTTAGAAGATAAGGTCGATCCCCAAACGTGGGAAGCAATCGACGCGGTTCGCAGCATCGGCAATATTGGCGCTCACATGGAGAAAGACATTAGCTTGATCGTGGATGTGGACCCAGATGAGGCACAGCTTTTGATTGAATTGATCGAAACGCTGATGACCGAATGGTACGTTCACAAGCATGATCGTGACGAGAAAATGAACGCCATCGCGGCGGTTGCGGCGGCAAAGAAAGCCCAACAAATTCAGCCTGCCGCTGCCGCGCCTAAACCTTAGCTCCCCACACCTGGAGGATTGCGATGTCCGCAAAATGGGATAAACCCGAGGAGACGCTCAAACTCCTTGATGAACTGGAAAAGTTCGGCTTCAACGACGACGCCTTCTGGCGGCTCCATCACTGGCGCGAAAAGAAGGACAGGCGGCGCGCAACCATCAAAGCCCACCGCGCCTACTGTGAGAAACACGAAGTATTTCGAACCGGCGAGAACCCGTTAGTTCAAGAGCGACTACAGAAAGTTCTAAGCGACTATAAATCGCAGCCCTCCTATTTCAACCATCTTGCCGAGGAGGCCTACAGAGCCATCCCACCGCGGGCCTGACCGCCTTCACCGGCACGACACCTCATCCTGAAACTGCTTTGTCGCCGCCATCGAAGCCAGAGCGTGCGCGCAGTCCAGAATCTTCTGGTTGAGCGGATCCTTGTCCAGCGAGTCCGGAGCAATGTTGGCCGCCTTGACATGCATCGCCACAAATTGGTCGCTCATCTGTTGCATATTGGTGAACTCATTCTTCAACAGCTCCGCCGCCTTCTGGTCCGGACCGGTGGTGGCTGCGGCTACCGCGAGCTGTAGCTTGGCGTCGGCCGACCTGCGCAAGGGATCCACCCAGTTTCCCGCGACCGGATAGTTGTTCTGGATCGCGTTGAACAGGGCCGCGTGCCACTCGCGAATCTGGCTCAGCGCCTCGATCTCCGCGCTCAGATAGGCCGCGGAGAAGTCCGTAGGCCGACTCGGCGGGACCGGCGCCGCCACCGCCGTGCCCGCCGATAACGGCAGGGTCAGGACGGTCTGGCTCCCTTGGAACCGGATCGACCCGTGCGTGATCCGCGCCAGCGACTCAATATCCACGTAGGATTTGCCGTTGATGCGAACCAATGCGGCCTGGTCGGGCTGCCCCGCGATCGTCAGAGTTCCAGCCTGCTGCGATGTTTGCGCGCCGGCCACCATCGACAGCGCCAAAAGCATGGCCAGCGTTGCCGGCAAGCGTAATGCTGATCCGTCCATAATGTTGCTCCATGTGCCTTTCTCGTTGGATGCACGGGAGCAGCTCCACGGACTCCTACTTGCGCCGCACGGTGCGCTTCACCTGCGCGTACTGCATCAGGATGAAGCTGTCGGTCATGCCCGCGATGTAATCGGCTACCACGCGCGCCAGGCCTTCGGTTTCAATCTCTTCCACGTAGCCGGAGGGCAGCTCCTGGGGCTCGTGGATCCAGAAATCAAACAGCTCCCTCACCACCTGCTCCGCCTTCTCATGCTCACGCGACAACTCGTCGCAGGTATACAGCGTGTTGTAGAGATAGCGCTTTTCCTGCAGGCGGTGGGCTTCGGCCAGCGCGGAGAACGTGGCCAGCCGCGTCGGGTGGTCGCGCACCTGGGCGAGCGAGGCCGCCCCGACTGCGCACGTGTTTTTCTTGGTCGTCGCAATCAGGTCGTCGGTCAGCACATTCTGCATCAGTTGCAGCGCCTCGTTGAACAGGAACTTGGCTTCCACACTGGCATGCTCGCGTTCCACCTGCGCGTAGCAGTGCGCCAGAATGTCCACATTGCCGCGAATATGGTCGATCTCCAGCAGGCCCGACTCCACTCCGTCATCCAGGTCGGCGGTCAGATACGCAATTTCGTCGGCTAGGTCGATGATCTGCGCCTCCAGCGGAGGCCGCTGCTCCAGCAGGTAGCCGGCAAGTTCCGGGTACTCGTCGGCGCTGTAGTCGCGCGAGTGCTTGATGATGCCCTCGCGCACGCCCAGCGTCAGGTTCAGCCCCCGATGCGCCGCGTAGCGCTGCTCAAAGTGCTCGACGATGCGCAGCGCGTGCAGGTTGTGGTCGAAGCGCAGCCCATGACGCTTCAGGCACTCATCCAGCGCCCGTTCGCCGGCATGGCCGAACGGCGGGTGCCCGATGTCGTGGACCAGCGCCAGGGTTTCCGCCAGGTCCTGGTTCAGTCCCAGCGCCTCGGCAACGCTGCGCGCAATCTGCATCACTTCGATGGTGTGGGTCAGCCGGCTGCGGAAGTGGTCCGACGCGCGGCTGGTGAACACCTGCGTCTTGCCTGCCAGGCGGCGAAACGCCCGCGCCTGCACAATCCGCTCGCGGTCGCGCTGAAACGCCGTCCGCGAGGGCCGCTCGGGCGCCGCATACACCCGCGCCCCCAGCACATCGTCCGCCGCGGAGACAGCACACAGGTGCAGATCGGAATTCGAATTTCCGTTGAAGCTCACAACTAAAGTGTAACTGCCCCGACCAATCCTGCCCTCGAATCCATGCTTCGGATTGGCATGAGGCCTCAGAGGCCGCTGATGAAGGGTGGTTTCGTTAAGGGCACGGGTTCACCCGTGCCGTAGGCGCCTTGGAATAGGCGGGGCTTCAACCCCTGAGGTCATTTCTTCCGGCTCGCATCGACCCGGGCCATTAGCCCACCACGCAACCCGCTAATGAGCGTCTCTTTCCGCCGCAGTCAGCTTCGCCAGCTTCACCCGCGCGTTCTCCAGCTTGTGCTGCACCTTCTGCACGTCTTCGGGGTCGGCATCCGCCGGCAGCGAGTGGGCATACTCCGTCATCGAACGCTCCCACTGCGCCACTGCCATCTTCAGGTCGCCGGTCTTCTCGTATACCTCGCCCAGATGGTCCAGTACCGTCGGGTCGGTGCTCGAGCGGGCAATCGCCTTGCGCAGGTTCTCTTCCGCCTCGGGATACTGCCCGGTCTTGAAATACGCCCAGCCCAGCGAGTCCAGGTACGCGTAGCTCTGCGGCTCCAGGTCCACCGCTTCCTTAACCATCTTCAGCGCCTCCGGCAGCTTCTCGCCCTGGTCCGCAAGCATGTATCCCAGGTAGTTCAGCACCCCTGGATTGTGCGGGTCGATTGCCAGCGCCTTGCGAAACTGCACCTCAGCCTGGTCGTACATCTTCTGGCGTTCAAAATACTCTCCACGCACATACAACAGTTGCAGCTTTTCGTCCGGCTTGGTCGCCAGCGCCTCGGCCTTGTCCAGTTGCTCGCCCGCCTCCTTGAAGCGCTTGAGCCGAACGTATAGCTCGCTCAATCTCTCCCGCACATCCAGGTCATCCTGGGTTCCGGTCAACTGTGCCTTGGCCAGAGCCAGCCCCTCATCCACCTGCCCCAGGTCGCAAAGCCACTGCGCGTACACAATCTGGATGTCATGGTTCTTCGGCAGCGCTTTCGCGGCATCGGCAGCAGTGCTGGCCGCTTCTTTATACTGGTGCGCCTCGCGATAAGCCTCGACCTCGCCGTCGTATCCGTCCTGCGCGTAGCACGGATGGGCCGCCTGGTCGTCACCGCCTGCACTTACGTTGCAGTCGCCGCCCAGGTCAACTATCTGCTTGTACACCGCTACCGCTTCGGCCGTCTTGTTCTCTTCGCCGTAGATAATGCCTAGCCGGCTAAGGAAGTACCAGCGGTTATGCTTCTCGCCGTCTGAGTATTTGCCGTCGGGATGCGACGACGCGTCCAGCAGTCCGGTCAGGATTCCCGCCGCCTGGTCGAACTTGCCCAGCGCATCGTAGATCAGAGCTTCGTCCGCGCTCAGTTCCGTCGGGTCCTGCACCTGCGGCTTGGCCTTCTCCAGCGTCGCCAGCGCCTCCTCGTAATGGCCTTGGCGGCGTTGAATCTCGGCGATATGGAGCTGCGAATCGCTGTCGGTCGGGTCCGCTGCAACCAGCGCCTGGAACTCCGTAAGCGCCGCGTCCATTTGGTCATCCGCCAGCAGCGCCCTGGCCAGGGCGTGCTGTGCATCCGGGTTGTCCGGATCCAGTTCCAGCGAGCGCCGGTAAGCCGCGGCCGCCTCCTTGGGCTTCTTCATCTGATCGTAGGCAGCTCCCAGGTAGTACTCGATGCGCGCTGTCCGATCTCCGGGCGGTACTGCTTCCAGCGTGTCCACCGCGCGCTGCAGGTTGTCGTTCTCGCTGTACAGCCGCGCCATATTCAGCACTACATCCTCTGAGTCGGCGTCCAGCTTCTGCGCGTCCTTGAACTCAGCTTCCGCCTTGGCGCTGTCATGGTCCAGCGCATAGAGTTGGCCCAGCAGCAGCTTGGTCTCAAGATCGTTTGGCTTCAGCCGCGCAATCGTCTCATATTCCGTGATCGCCAGCTTCAGCAACTCGCCCGACTGACCGCCCTGCGTATCGCTCAGCGAGCGCAGATAAACCTGCCCCAGCAGCGTATGCGCCGCCACATCGTTCGGATTGCGCTTGATCTGGTCCTGCGCCGCCGTCACCGCATCCTTGATCCGCCCGATCTTGAAGTATAGGTCCGCAAGCCCATCCTGCAGAAACGTCGAGTTCGGATCGGCGTCCAGCGCATACTTGTACTCTTCCACTGCCTGGTTCGCGTAGTCCGGACGACCGGCGTTTACCGCCATCTCCTCATACAGATGAGCCAGCCCATAGTGGTAGTAGGCAGCGGAGCGGGCGGAGTCCGCCTGGCTTTGGCTGGTCGCGGCGGCCTGCGAAGGATCGATAAGCTGGGACTTCGAATTCCGCTTCTTCGGTGCCGGAGCCGCATTCGGGGTGTCCATCTCTACCGGACTGGACGGAGGGGCCGGAACCGCCTGCACCGCAGGCGCCGGCTGAGCAACATTCTGTTGCGCAACAGCCAGCAGCACGGGCGTAGCCAGCAACAGCGCGGCCACGGGAATAAGCCGGAAGGGACGAATCGGCGAAGTGCGGAAGAGCAAGGTCATGGGGCAAAGGTTCCTATCCGGCGGGATCAAGGACACAAACACTGGTTAGACGATGCAGCGCTTCCATTGGATGCTGCCCACGCGCAGCCAACCACCCAATCCCATCATTATAGCCGTTTTCACGCCTGCCAAAGCAGCCCGACCACGTGACCAACCTGGGTAACATCCCCGGAAGCCGCTGCGAGAGTTTTTCCGGTTTCCCCTGGAAAACCTCTGTGCCCTCTCTCTTTTTCTCTGTGCTCTCTGTGATTTGCTTTTCCATTCTCAACCCGAGAGGAAACGTCCCAACCTCAGCCTCGCTCCGGCCTCAGCCATGGCGGAAATGCCGTATCCCCGTGAACACCATCGCCACCCCCAGCCGGTTCGCAGCCTCAATCACCTCGCCGTCGCGCACCGACCCTCCTGGCTGAATCACCGCCGTCGCGCCCGCCTCCGCCACCGCCTCCAGCCCGTCCGGGAACGGGAAGAATGCGTCGGACGCAACCACCGTCCCGGCCAGCGGCAACACCGCTTTCATCGCGCCGAACCGCGCCGCATCCACCCGGCTCATCTGCCCGGCGCCAATCCCCACCGTCTGCCCGTGTCCCTGATCAAAGCGCGCATACACAATCGCGTTCGACTTCACGTGCTTGCACACGCTCCACGCAAACTTCAGCGCCCGCATCTCCTCCGCCGACGGAGCCCGCTCCGTCGCAACATGCAGGTCGGCCTCCGCAACGCGCCCCCGGTCCGCATCCTGCATCAGAAACCCGCCCGAAACCTGCTTCAGCATTCGCACTGGCTTGTCTGAATCCGGCCTGCTCTGCGCGATCTCCAGCAGCCGCAGGTTCTTCTTCGCCGCAAACCGCGCCACCGCCTCCGCCGTGAACTTGGGCGCCACAATCGCCTCCACGAACAGCTTCGCAATCTCGTCCGCCGCCGCTGCATCCACCTCGCGATTGATGCCGATCACCCCGCCGAACGCCGAAACCGGATCGGCCTCCAGCGCCCGCTTGTAAGCCTCCACCACGCTCGCTCCGGTAGCCGCGCCGCACGGATTGGTGTGCTTGATAATCGCCACCGCCGCGTCCTTCGCCGCATCGAACTCACTCACCAACTCCCAGCACGCGTCCAGATCGACGATGTTGTTGTAGCTCAGCTCCTTGCCCTGCAACTGCTTCGCCGCCGCCACCCCGCGCCCGCTCCCGTCGATATACAGCGCCGCCCGCTGGTGCGGATTCTCCCCATACCGCAGCACCGCCTTCCGCCCCGCGATCACCCGGATCGCCGGCGGCATCGCATCGTCGTCAAAGATCGCCGGCACGCCCTCCGGAACCGGCGCCACAATACTCTCCAGTGTCGTCGCGATCCCCGCATCGTACGCCGCAGTCACCGCGAAGGCTGCCCGTGCCAGCCGCCAGCGCGTCTCCCGTCCCAGGCCGCCGCCATGCGCCGCCAGTTCCTCCGCAATCGCCGCATAATCCGCCACCGAGGTCACAATCGCCACGTCCTCAAAATTCTTCGCCGCCGACCGCACCATCGACGGTCCCCCAATATCGATGTTCTCGATAATGTCGCTGAACGCCGCGCCCGGCTTCCCCGCCGTCTTCTCAAACGCGTACAGGTTCACCACCACCATGTCGATCGGCTCGATCGCGTGCTCTTCCACCGACGCCACATGCTCCGCATTCCCACGCACATGCAGAATCCCGCCATGCACCTTGGGATGCAGCGTCTTCACCCGCCCATCCAGCATCTCCGGAAAGCCGGTCAGGTCACTGATGTCACGCACTTCCAACCTCGCCTCGCGTAGCACCCGCGCCGTCCCGCCGGTCGACACCAGCTCCACCCCATGCCCCGCCAGCGCCCGCGCAAACTCCACCAGCCCGGTCTTGTCCGTAACCGACAGCAGCGCCCGCCGAACCGCCTTCAATCCGCCCACACCCTCAACCCCAGCCGCCGAAATCGTCTCTGTGCTCACAACCCAATTCTATGCTGCCCCGCCTGTTGGAAACCCCACCCCAAACTGCCCCTCTACTTCCCTCTTACTAACCACTAACCACTCCTTACCTCACCAACGCCCCCGTCAGCTCACTCACCTTCGCTACGTCGTGGCTCCCGCACCACCGCCGCAACCCATTCGCGATATTCTCCACCGCCCGCGGGTCGGCAAAGCTCGCGGTCCCCACCTCCACCGCGGTCGCGCCCGCCAGCATAAACTCCACTGCATCCTCGGCCCGCACAATCCCGCCCATCCCCACCACCGGAATCCCAACCTCTTGCGCTGCCTCGTGCACCATCCGCACCGCAATCGGCCGGATCGCCGGCCCACTCAATCCCCCGGTAAAGTTCGCAATCCGAGTCTTCCGCGTCTCCACATCGATCGCCAGCGCCACAAACGTATTCACCAGCGAGATCGCCGCTACCCCCGCGTCCGCCGACACCTTCGCCATCAGCTTGATGTCCGTCACATTCGGCGACAGCTTCACCATCAGCGGTCGCCCACCCCGCTCCGCAGCAATCCGGCAGCGCTGAGACAGCCAATACAACGCATCCGGGTCCGTCCCAAACACCATCCCCCCATGGCTCGTATTCGGACAACTCGCGTTCAACTCATACATCGCGATGCCTTCCGCGTCGTTCAGTACGTCGATCACCTCGACGCAATCCTCGATCGTGTATCCAAACACATTCGCGATCACCACCGCGCCCTTCATGCTGCGCAGCTTCGGCAGCTTCTCCGCCACAAACGCCCGCACCCCGATATTCTGCAAGCCGATCGCGTTCATCATCCCCGCCGGCGTCTCGACAATCCGTGGACACGCGTTCCCTGCCATCGGCTCCCGCGACAACCCCTTGGTCACAAACGCGCCAATCCGATCCAGCGACACAATCTCCTCGAACTCCACCCCATACCCAAAGGTCCCACTGGCCGCAATCACCGGCGACCGCAACTCCACCCCCGCCACCACCACCCGCATATCAGGCTTGCCATGCATACCACCAGTTTACCCACCCCTACCGCCCCACCCCATCATTTCCGCTGTCACATTCCATCATTTCCCTTGTCATTCTGAGCGCAGCGAAGAATCCCCGTATTTCGCCTCTAGGTAAGCCAAGCCTTCAGGCTTGGCCCTCCAGCCCACGCATAGAATGAGGGGCTTCAGCCCCTGGGGTATATACCCCGCGAACTGCAAACGCACCCCCGCACCACCTCCGGTAAAATGAACCTCAAATGCTAGACCTATCATTTGTCCGGGCGAACCTGCCCCTCGTAGAAGAAAAACTCCGCGCCCGCGATCCTAGTGCGGAAGCGATCTCTCTTCTTAGCCAGTTCGCCCATCTAGACCAGGAGCGACGCTCTGCAATCACCGCAGCCGAGACCCTCAAGGCCGAGCGCAACGCACTCTCGGCAGAGTTTGGAAAACTCAAGCGTGATGGGAAAGACACTACGGAGCTTGCGCAGAAACTGGCAGCTACTAAATATCAGAATGAGACTCTCGAAAGAACCGCGATAGATCTCGACGCCGCCCTTCAAACCCTTATGCAGGCCATCCCCAACCTGCCTCAGGACTCCGTCCCCATCGGCACCTCCGAGGACGACAACCGCGTAGAAAAAGTCTGGGGCACACCCCCCACCTTCAACTTCCCCGCCCTCCCCCACTGGGAGATCGGCGAGCGCCTCGGCATCCTCGACTTCAACCGCGCAGCCAAAATCTCCGGCTCCCGCTTCGTCGTCCATTACTGCCAGGGCGCCCGCCTCGAGCGCGCCCTCGCCAACTTCATGCTCGACCTCCACACCGGCCAGCACGGCTACACCGAAGTCCTCCCGCCTTACATGGTCAACTCCAAGTCCCTCTTCGGCACCGGCCAACTCCCCAAGTTCGCCGAAGACGCCTTCCACTGCGACGACAAGGCTTACACTCCCGGCCAGTATCAGGACAACGACCACTGGCTCATCCCCACCGCTGAAGTCCCCGTCACCAACCTCTTCCGCGACGAGACCCTCGACGAGTCCCAGCTCACCACCAGCTTCTGCGCCTACACCCCCTGCTTCCGCTCCGAGGCCGGCAGCTACGGCAAAGACGTCCGCGGCATGATCCGCCAGCACCAGTTCCAGAAAGTCGAGCTGGTCAAATTCACCCGCCCCGAAGACTCCAACGCCGAACACGAAAAGCTCACCCGCGATGCCGAGCGCGTCCTCGAAGCTCTCGGCCTGCCCTACCGCCGCGTCCTCCTCTGCACCGCCGACATGGGCTTCGCCTCCGCCAAAACCTACGACCTCGAAGTCTGGCTCCCCGGCCAGCAGCTTTATCGCGAAATCTCCTCCTGCTCGAACTTCGAAGCCTTCCAGGCCCGCCGCGCCAACATCCGCTACCGCCCCTCTGGCGCCAAGAAGACGGAGTTCGTTCACACCCTCAACGGCAGCGGCCTCGCCGTCGGACGCACCTACCTCGCCATCCTCGAAAACTACCAGCAGCCCGACGGCACCGTTCGCATCCCCGAAGCCCTCGTCCCCTACATGAACAACCAAACCCTCATCACCAAGCGCACTTAGCGCCCCGTTGGTTTTGTCATTCCCGAAGGAAAAGTGTCCTTTTGGTTTGTCATTCCCGAAGGGAAAGTGTCCTCTTGATTTGTCATTCCCCAAGGGAATCCGCTGCTGTCTCTTGCTTCGGAGCGTCGCCGATTTGACAATCGTTCGCAATCGATTCTAGCTTAACCGCAGTCATGTGACGGGGGAGCTAAGCCTGTCCAGGAGAGAAGCTGCAATGGCGACGGAAACACTCTTTCAGCACGTCAAGACCACAACGCTCTGCTGCAAGAACCTCGTCCGGGCCGCTTCCTGTATCGCGATCCTGACGCTCTGTGCACTTCCAGCTTCGGCAGCGCCGGCATTCCCGCTTCACACTCAGGGCCAGTTCATCGTCGATAGCAACGGCACGCGCGTTCACCTCAGTGCCTTCAATTGGTACGGCGCTGAAGGAACCGACTACGTGGTGGAAGGCCTGCAGGCGCAGCCGCTCGCCAGCATCGTCAGCACCATCAAGGGCCTCGGCTTCAATGCCGTCCGCCTGCTCTGGTCCAATCAGATGGTCGAGAGCAATCCCGTCGTCGGCAACTATGCGTTAACCGCCAATCCCAGCCTTGATGGCGAGAACGCTCTCACCATCTTCGACCAGGTCGTCGCTGCCTTGACCAGCGCCGGAATCATGGTGATCCTCGACAACCATATGAGCAACGCCGGATGGTGCTGCAGCACCACCGATGGCAACATGCTCTGGTACAACACCCAGTATCCGGAAACGAGCTGGATCGCCGACTGGCAAACCATGGTCACACGCTACCGCAGCAATCCCTACGTCATCGGAGTGGACCTGCGCAACGAGCCGCGCGCTCCGGCGACATGGGGAGGCAGCGCCACCACCGACTGGCACGCCGCTGCTGAACGCGGCGGCAACGCCGTGCTCGCCGTCAACCCCAGCTTGCTGGTCTTCGTCGAAGGCGTCAACTATGCCGGCGATCTCTCCGGCGTGGCCACGTTGCCGGTGCAACTGAATGTCTCCAACCAGCTCGTCTACGAGGCCCACGATTACGGCTTCTGGTACTCCAGCGGCTTCACCAGCTACAGCAATTACGTCAGCACCATCACCCCGAAGTGGGGTTATCTGGTCACCGGCGCGAACCCGCAACCGCTCTGGGTCGGAGAGTTCGGCACCTGCAACAATGCCAATACCTGCGTCACCAGCACCAATGCTACCGATGGGGGCTACTGGTTCCAGGCCATGACCACCTTCGTGGAGCAGTACAGCATCGACACGTCCTACTGGGCCATCAATGGCACCACCGAATCGGGCAACGCGGGCGGCTTCAACTCGATCGAGGGTTACGGCGTGCTCAACATCTCGTGGAACGGCAGCGCCCTGAACCTGCTCACATCGCGCCTGCAGAGCATGATGACAACTGGCCCCTCACTGAACCTGGTCGCGAACTCCGGAGGGCTCAACATTGCCGCGCCCGGCGCACCCGGCGCCGCAATTGTCGCGATTGTTCCCGCTGGCGGCTTCTCCGGCACGGTAAGCCTCGCCTGCTCGGTAACTGGACCGGCCGGCGCCATCGACATTCCGCAGTGCAGTGTGCCGTCGTCGGAAGCGGTCTCAGGAAACGCGGTGGTCAATGCAACCGTTTCCATCACCACTACGGCAGCCTCTGCGGAGCACTATCCCGCGCTGCGCGGAGGTTCCCTCGCCGCCATTGCTGGAGTGTTTCTCCTCCTGGGCAGTGGACGCCGCCGGCGCCGGAGCTTCCTGCTCGCGCTGGCACTGGTCGCCTCGTCCTTTGCCGTGACGGCATGCAACGGGAGTAGCACCTCCAGCAACAGCGGAAACGGAGGATCCACGTCGGGTACGACGACCGGTCCCTACACGGTAGTCGTTACGGCCACCGCTTCAGGCACGAACCCTGCTACCGCGCAGATTCCCGTGACCGTTCAATAATCTTGCAACTCAAAACAGAAAATGCGACTCCACCCAACTCGGAGGGGTGGGATACAGTAGAAAGAGGATCACAACCGAGTGTCTAACCTTCTCAAAAGCTACGTCTGGTGGACCTACGAACGGGGCAGCTTTCACTACGACATCATGGTGACGCTGATCCTCCTCTTCCTCTTCGTCTCGCCCCGCTTCATCGACTTCAAGGACCGCCCCGTCGAAACCGTCGCCCTCCAATCCACCGAGGTGCTGGTCAAGGAAGCCGGCCAGGTCAACGGCGACGCCCAGTTCATCTACCAGATCCGCGCCGACATGCCCGGCGGCCCGCAGCCCAGCCAGACCGAGGACGAGCGCCGCGACGCCATCCTCCGCGTCGTCGAACCCATCTCCGGCGCTGTCACCTATGAGCACGCCGATCCCGTCTACGACGCCAGCGGCAAGAAAGTCGTCGCCTACAACGCGTGGGTCGTCCGTTGATGCGGCCCCGCGCGCCGTTCCTGCGTCAATTTCAGCAGCTTCGTTCCCATTCGCGCCGAAGCCGCCGGAGCCTCATGCACCTTCCGCAGCCTCGCACCGTTTATCTCGCCGCAACCATCGCCGCCGCAGTCCTTATCGCCAGCCCTGTCATCGCGCGCGCACAGGTCAAGTCCTCCGGTCTGCCGCCCGCCATCCGCGAACAAATGGACGCAGCCAGCTTGAGATTCACCTCCGCCCAGGCCGATCTCAAGCAGGAGCTCTTCACCAAAGTCGTCCACGACACTGAAACCCAAACCGGACAAATCTACTTCCTCCGTAAAGCCGGCTCAACCCAGATGGGCATGAAGCTTCTGCCTCCCGACGCCGCGCCCGGCGCGCAGCCCGCACAAGTCATGGAGTTCAAAGACGGCAAGCTGCAAATGTTCAATCCCGGCACCAACCAGATTGACGAGCTCTCCGCCACCGGCAAAAACCAGGCCGTCGCCGAGACCGTCATGGCCCTCGGCTTTGGCGCCAGCGGAACCGACCTCGCCAAGGCCTGGGCGATCACCGACCAAGGGTCAGAGCAGATGAGCGACGGCAGCAAAACCGTCCCCGTCGAAAAGCTCGACCTCGTCTCCAAAGACCCAGGCATTCGCGACAACTACGCCACCCACATCACCATCTGGGTCGACCCGGCACGCGGCGTCTCCCTTAAGCAGGTCTCCTACAACGCATCCAGCGGCACGCCCACCGGAGACACGCGCACCGTCTACTACTCCAACATCCGCCTCAACCAGCCCGTGGACACCGCAGCTTTCGCCATCAAATGCAAAGGCAAATGTACCGTCGTCACGCACTAAGACACTCGCAGGCTGACTCGCTATCCCGCTGACTCGCTGACTCGCTGCCTTACTCCGCCGTCTCCACCAACTCCACCCGCAGCCGCTCCACCTTGCGGTCGGTCGACGCCAGCACCTCCAGCCGCAGTCCATTCTCCGCCACCACCTCGCCCGGCAGCGGAATGTGGCCCGCAATCTCCGACACCAACCCACCCAGCGTCGTCGCCTCATAGTGCTGCGGCAAGTGCAGTGTAAATCGCGGCGCGCCGTCCAGTTCGCCCGCTCCTTCCGCAGCCTCGTCTTCCTCCGCCGCGCGCTCCAACTGCTCCGCAAACAGCTCGCGCAGCCGCGAAACCTCGAAGCTCCCCGGCACCACGTACACCCCATCTGCCTCGCGCACCGGCTCATTCACTTCTTCGGCCTCATCGTGCTCGTCCGCGATGCTGCCCACGATCGCCTCGATCAGGTCCTCAATCGTCACCAGCCCCGCCACGCCGCCGTACTCGTCGATTACGATGCGCATGTGCTGTTTCTCCTGCTGCATCTCCCGCAGCAGCTCGGCCACCTTCTTGGTCTCGGGCACAAACTCTGCCGGCCGCTGCAGCTCTGCCACCGTCTTGTGCACCGCGTCGGTATCCAGCACCTGCAGCAGGTCGCGCGCAAACGCGATCCCGGTCACGTGGTCCAGCGTCCCCGCAAACACCGGCACGCGCGAGAACTGGTTCTCCTTCAGCCGCGCCAGGAACTCCTCCAGCGTCAGCGTCTCCGGCACCGCGAAGATCTCCGGCCGCGGCGTCATCACCTCCCGCACCACCTTGTCGCCGAACTCCACCGCCGACCGCACCAGCTCGCGGTCGCTCTCCTCCAGAATGCCCTCTTCTTCGCCCGCCTCCAGCAGCGCGTCCATCGCCTCCGACGGATGCTCTTCCTCTTCCGCATCCTCCGGCTCCGCCAGCGCCACAATCGACAACAGCAGCCCCAGCGTCAGTGTTATCGGCAGAATCAGGTAGAACAGCGCCTCCAGCAGCAGCCGAATATGCGCAATCCACTCGCCTTTCGTCCGCGTAAACAGCAACTGCGGCAGCAGCCGGTCGAAGAACAGGATCAGCAGCACCAGCAGAAACGCCGTGAACGCAATCTCCTCCACGCTCGGCGCCCGCGCCAACAGCTCCGGCATTGCCTTCACATGCACGTACAGCCGCAACCCCGCGATCAGCGCAATCGCCGCCAGCGTTAGCTGCCGCAGCACCGAAGCCGACAGCGCAATCGATTCGCGCCCCAGCCGCAGCTTCGGCTCAACCGCCCGCGTCCATGCATCGATGTTGTCCTGATACTCGCGCGCCAGGAACTTGCCCATCTCGCTGTACACGCGGTCCACGTACGCCGCCAGCGCCAGCACCACCAGCAACACCGCCAGCGTCAAACCGTCGGCCACGCTCATGCCCGCACCCGCTCGCCCGCCACTTTCTTACGCTTGTCATTCTGAGCGGAGCGAAGAACCCCCGCATTTGTCTTTTGCTTTTGCTTGCCCTTGCCCTTGCCCTTCCCCGCACCCTCAATCGCCCGCGCAATCAACCCCGCCCTCAGCCCCAACTTCTCCCACAACTCCCCCTCCCGCGCAGCCATCTCGCCCGCATCCGTCTCATGGTCGAACCCCGCCAGGTGCAGCACACCATGCAGCAGCAGCACCCTCACCTCGTCCCCCAGCGAGTGTCCAAACCGTTCTGCCTGCCGCGCCGCCGCCTCCAGCGAAATCGCCAGGTCCCCCGCCAACCCCGGACCTTTCGGCTCGCCGAAGAAGACGGTCGTCGGTCCCGCCGGAAACGACAGCACATCCGTCGCCTTGTCCTTCCCCAGAAACGTCCGGTTCAGTCGCCGCAGCGTCGCGTCGTCCGCCAGCAGCACGTAAACCTCGCCCTCCAGCCCCACCGCCCGCTGTGCCGTGCGCAGAAATCGCCCCAGTGCCGCAGCCGACAGCCCCACTCGCCGCCAAGGGCTTCCCTTGCCGTCCATCCCTCGCGGAAGTTCCAGCGTAATCATGCGTTCTTCGATGCTACTATCACTGCTTCCCCGCCCGCACCTTGCCGAAGTGCGTCGAGACCTGCACCGCCAGCAACAGCGCCCCCAACCCCACCGCGCACCATCCCGCCCAGGCCGTATCACCCCGCGGCCGGAAGAAGTGCAGCAGCAGCGCTCCCGCCACCAGGTTCCCAAATCCCCACAACGCATTCACCAGCGGCGACGAATCGCCAATCCCCGGCGGCTTCGCAAACGGCGACGGCATGGCATTGCCACTGGTCCCCTGAACAAAATGTGGAACCCCATTCGCCAGGAACATCCCACCCAGAAACTCAAGCAAATAGAAATACCACGGCATCTCAGCCTTCCCTGTTCCCTGTTCCCTGCCTTTACTGTTCCCTGCCCTACTGCGGCTTCGAAATCGGCGCCGCCTCCGCCACCTCGCCCGCGTCGATCCCCGCCGACGGAATCCCCGCGTCGCCCAGCGCCAGCGGCATCTGCTGCGCCCGGCCGTAGGTGTCATACGCCCGCACAATCCGCTGCACCAGGCAATGCCGCACCACGTCCACCTCTTCGAAGTGGCAGAAGACAATCCCCTCTACGCCTTCCAGCACGCGCAGCGCCTCGAACAGCCCCGACTTCTTCGGGTTGGGCAGGTCGATCTGCGTCATGTCTCCGGTAATCACTGCCTTCGACCCATTCCCCATGCGCGTCACAAACATCTTCATCTGCTCGGTGGTGGTGTTCTGTGCCTCGTCCATAATGATGAACGCATCGGACAGCGTACGCCCGCGCATAAACGCCAGCGGCGCCACCTCGATCACGTTCCGCTCCAGCAGTTTGTCCACCTTTTCCTGGTCCAGCAAATCGTACAGCGCGTCGTACAGCGGCCGCAGATATGGATCCACTTTCTCTTGCAGCGATCCCGGCAGAAATCCCAGCCGCTCGCCCGCTTCCACCGCCGGCCTCACCAAAATGATCCGGCTCACCCGCTTCGCCATCAGCGCCGACTCCGCCATCGCCACCGCCAGGTATGTCTTGCCCGTACCCGCCGGTCCCAGCCCGAAGGTCATGTCGCCCTGCTCAATCGCCTCCACATATTTCCGTTGGTTGGGCGAGCGCGGCTGCACCATCCGCTTCACCCCCGCCGAGCGCTGCTTGCCCGAGTCCACCAGCGAGCGCAGCGACACCCCAGGGTCCGCGATCACCAGCCGCAACATCCCCTTCAGTTCGCCGTTCTGCAGCGTCACGCCGCTCTTGCGCAGGCTCTCGTAGTCGGCGAAGATGCGCTCCACCTGTTCCACATCTTCTATCCCGCCGGTAATCTCAATCGCATCCGACCGCAGATCGATCGTCACCTGAAGACCGTCTTCCATTAGCCGAAGGTTCTCGTCGCGGGTCCCGTACAGGGGCTCAATACCAGGCGTGATCTCGAAAGATTTTTTTATCAAGCGGTCGTCTGACCTCCGTCAGGACTTGCAAGGGTTGGATGCTGCACCAGGGATATAGGGGAGTTTGTTTTGCTTGTCATTCCCATAGGGAATCTGCTTTTTTTGCTTGTCATTCTGAGCAGAGTGAAGAACCCCCGCATTTTGCTTTTGCTTGTGAATCTTCGGCACAAAAACAAAATCCGCGCAGCACCACACATCGTCTGTGGGCCTGCAATCGGATTGGCGAGGGTTGCCAATAATTTGCCGAAGTTGCGCACAGACTAGAACGTCGCCTGCACACAGTCAAGCCAATTGTTGGATGTTTCACATCCCCCAAAAGATGCACCTCCGAAGGCACCGGGCCAGAACCCGCTGTACACTTCCCGTAACGCGAGGTGACTACGATGCGTCCCTTTCAACCCATCGCCCGCCGCATGGAAGCCGAACACAACCGAAACCTCTGGACGCCTCCGCCCGCTCTCCGCGCCCTCGCCTGGTGCATCCTCCTCGGCGTCCTCGCATACGTGCTCATCACCGGATGGCGCATTGCCCTCTACCTGCTCGCCGTCCAAAACAATCCCGCCTACGAACTCACCCACAAATGGCCCGGCTCGCCCCTGCTGGCCGTCGCTCCCATCGCCATCATCCTCTGCATCCCTTTCGTCATCTCCCGCAGCCCCCGCCCCAAAAAGAAGCGCCAAGTCGACCCCGCCTTATCCATCCACCCCCGATGAGAGATCGACCACGCAGACAAAGTCCCCGCGAAGAACTAGCCATTCGAGGAGGGGCACCGTCCAACATATTGCTGACTCAACCTGAGCTTGATCCCGGCACCCCTTAGAATCCATCCTGCACCTCCAAGGTGGTTTGAACGATGATTCCGACAGCACGGCAAGCATTCGCTGGTATCGCCTTTTCCGCACTCCTCTGCGCCTCTCTTTTCGCCCAATCTACCGCTCCTCCAGCCGCGACGCCGCCGCCCACCTTCCAGATCGCCGACATCCATCCCAGCCCCTACAGCTTTTATTCCACCTATGCCCGCACCGCCACCCAGGGGACTGATCGCTTCCTCGTGCGCCAGGCCACTCTGCTGGACATGATCTCCATCGCCTACTCCCTCGACCAGGACCACGTCCTCGGCGGCCCCACCTGGCTGGACTTCGATCGCTACGAGGTCACCGCCAGGCAGCCTCCCAAAACCCCGCCTGAAACCTCCCGCCTCATGCTCCGCGCCCTGCTCGCCGACCGCTTCAAGCTGGTCGTCCACAACGACACTCGGCCCATGCCCGCCCAGATCCTCACCGTCGGCAAGGCCACAACGAAGATGAAGCCCGCAGCCGACACCACCGTCCCATCCCAGTGTCAGTTTCACCCTCCTGCAACCCCTCCGACACCCGACGCGCCTCCGATCACCTCCTACAGCTTCACCTGCCGCAATATCACGATGGCGCAATTCGTCAACAATATCCCTCGCTCCAGTTCGGGCCCAGCCATCGCCGACCAAACCGGTCTCAACGGCGCGTGGGACTTCGACATCACCTACACCATGCTTCCCTCGCGCACCGGCTTCGATCTGGCGAACGATCTGGACAAGCAGCTCGGCCTCAAGCTCACCGTCGGCCAGTCTGCGCAGCCCGTCCTCATCGTCGACAGCGTCAACGAGACTCCCACGACAAACTCACCCAGGCTCGCAGAGCTGCTGCCGCCGCCGCCGACTCCCGCCTTCGATGTAGCCGTCGTCAAGCCGACCGACCCAAGCGGCCCGCGCGAGATGCAAATCCGATTCAACGGCTCCGGCCAGGTCAACATCTCCGGCGCCACCCTGCAGGCCCTCATCGGCGAAGCCTACGACATTAGCGGCGCAGGCATCGCCGACATTCCCGGCTTCCTTTCCAAGCAGCGCTGGGACATCGTCGGCAAGATCGCGCAGGACGACTATCCCAAGAGTCCTAACGGCATGCCCATCGTCAGCTTCGACGACATCAAGCTCATGCTGCGCTCGCTGCTGGAAGAGCGCTTCGGAATGAAGACGCACTTTGAAGACCGCCCCACCGACGCCTGGGTTCTCTCCGCCTCCGGCAGCTCAAAGCTGAAGAAAACCGCCGACCCCAACGCACGCACCTCCTGCGACGACCGTCCTCCGCTCGGGGAGAAGGACCCGCGCGCCACCGACCCCATCCGCAGCCGGCTGATGATCTGCAAAAACGTCACCATGACCCAGTTCGCCCACGAGCTCGAGCCCTTCGCACTCGACTACATCAAGTCGCCCGTCCTCGACGCCACCCACATCGAAGGCTCCTACGACCTCACCCTCAACTGGAGCACCTCCCGCGTCGCCCGCGGCGTGGAGACCGTGGATGGCCGCGCCGTCACCAAGACCGACACAGACTCCGCCTCGGACCCGACCGCGCCCACCGGCGCCATCTCCCTCCCCGACGCCATCGCCCACCAGCTCGGCCTCAAGCTGGAACTGCAGAAGCTCTCTGTCCCCATGCTCATCCTCGACCACATCGAGCCCACGCCAACCGAGAATTAACTTGAAGCCAAATCCGAACCCACCCGCCCAACCGACGTAAAATCCGATACAGCATTTCCCGTAACTCGCATCACCGCTTCATCCAGCTCTACCAAGGCGGTTCGAATGACGATTCCCCGAGCGCTCGCCTGCGCAGCCTGCGCGGCACTTTTCTCCACCCCCATGTTCGCCCAGTCCCTGAGCGCCCCCGCCGCGACTCCTGCGGCCGCCACCACTCCCGCCGCGCCCTTGCCAGCCTTCCAGCTCGCCGACGTCCACTCCAGCCCGCACGTCAACTCGCCTTCCATCCGTGGCGGCACGCTGCACGGCGACCGTTACACCACCAGTCAGGCGACCATGACCAATCTCATCGCGCGCTCCTACAACGTGGAGAGCCGCAACGTCCTCGGCGGCCCTCCCTGGCTCGACCTCGACCGCTTCGACGTCGTTGCCCAGGCCCCCCGCACCACCTCGCCCGACGACATCCGCCTCATGCTCCGCTCCATGCTCGTCGACCGCTTCAAACTCGCCGTCCACCCCGGCACCAAGCCACTTCCCGCCTTCGTCCTCACCGTCGGCAAGGCCGCCAAAATCAAGCCGTCCGACGCCTCCAGCAAACCCGACGCATCCGACGCACCCGATTCCGATGCCCCCACCATAGACGGCTGCCAGTACCATCCGCCCCCGCCCAACACCCCACTGGTGGACATCAAGTTCACCTGCCATGCCATCACCATGCAGTCCTTCGCCAACTTCCTGCACGACATCGCCTCAAACTACCTCAAGCAGCCCGTAGTCGACCAGACCGGCCTCAAGGGCACATGGGACTTCGACATCCACTGGACCTATCAGCCGCCCAAAGCAGACGCCCCCGGCACCACCATCTTCGACGCTGTCTCCAACCAGCTTGGCCTCAAGCTCGAAGCCGGCACCGCGCCGCTTCCCGTCGTCTTCGTCGACAGCGTCAACGAGACCCCCACCCCCAACGCTCCCGGCCTGGACAAGGCCCTCCCGCCGCCTCCGCCCGCCGCGTTCGACGTGGCCGTCATCAAGCCCGCTTCGCCAGATGAGAAAGGCCTTTCGCTTCGGATCAATGGCAGTCAGATTGTCATCAACAACGCCCCGCTCGACTTTCTCATCACCTGGTCGTGGGACATCAGCGACGCCAACATCGCAAACCCTCCCGACTTCCTCAATAAGGATCACTGGGACATCCTCGGCAAGGTCAACGTCGACAGCACCCCAATCGGCCCCGGCAGCGCCCCGCAGATCGATCAGGATGACCTGCAGCAGATGTTGAAGACCCTGCTCGCCGACCGCTTCGAGATGAAGAGCCATATGGAGGACCGTCCCGTGGACGGATACACCCTGGTCGCCGCCGGTCCGCACCTCAAGCCGGCCGACCCCGCCAACCGCACCGGCTGCAAGACCGGCCCCGGCCCCGACGGCAAAGATCCCCGCATCGACAATCCGCAACTCGGCCGGTTGGTCACCTGCTCCAACATCACCATGGCCCAGTTCGCGGCTCAGCTTCAAACCATGGCGTCCGGCTACATTAAGAGTCCGGTCATCGACGCCACCGGCATCGCCGGCGCCTACGACTTCACCCTCAGCTTCTCGACCGCCGGCCAGCTCCGCACACCCTCCCCGCAGGCCGCCGGCGACGATCCCTCCGCAGCCTCCGTCCCCCCCGGCGGCCTCAGCCTCTTCGACGCCATCACTAAGACCCTCGGCGTCAAGCTGGAGAAGAGCAAAGTCCCCCTGCCCACCCTCGTCCTCGACCACATCGACCGAACTCCAACGGAAAACTAGCCGCTATCCCTCCCAGAGCGTCATCCCTCTCGAAGCGTCATTCTGACTCGCAGAGTCAGAATCTCCGTATTTCCTCTGTTTTTGCCTCTGCCTTTGCGCTTGCTCGTCATTCTGACTCGCAGAGTCAGAATCTCCGTCGTCCGCCCTAGCCCCTGCCCTTGCCCTTGCTTCTGCGTACCCCAAGGCTGGTAGCCTGAGGCTTCAGCCTCGGGTCTCCTTGGGTCTCACTCGGCTAGAAAGTACACGGGCTTTAGCCCCTGGAGCATGCCTTCTTCAACCCCGCAGACCCATTTCCCGCCCGCGTTTCCACCGCTGGTCCTTGACACCCCGCTTATAACTGAATGTAGGTCGAGACAGAATCCACCAAGCTGCAGGCTTGTGCCACCCTAAGCTCCGAAGAAGCGATAACTCCAGCGTTTTGAAGATCTTACAAAATACTCCCTTTGTTTTCAAGATCTTGAATAAGTTGTTTGTTTGGAAGATGATGCAGAAATCGATACCAAGGGGGACCCCATACCGCACCCGATTCCAGACCTAAACCGCGACCGTAAACGTGTCCTCGCTCCGCGTCACTGCCCGGTAAAGCGTGTCCCGCTCGAACGGCACTCGCCCGGCCTCGGTAATCAGCCGCACCAGATCAGCCCGCCGCATCCCCTGCGGAGTCGTCGCCCCGGCATCGTGGTAAATCTTCTCCTCGATCACGGTCCCGTCGATGTCGTCCGCCCCGAACCGCAGCGAAATCTGCGCCAGCTCCGGCGACACCATCTGCCAGTAGCTCTTCACGTGCGGGAAGTTATCCAGCAGCAGCCGTCCAATCGCGATCTGCTTCAGGTCCATCATCCCGGTCGTCTTCGCAATGTGCGCCAGCGCCGTATTGTCCGGATGGAACGCCAGCGGAATGAACGTCTGGAATCCGCCCGTCTCGTCCTGCACCCCGCGCAGCCGCAGCATGTGGTCGACCCTGTCCTCGTCGTTCTCCACGTGCCCATACAGCATGGTCGCGTTCGACCGTAAGCCGATCCGGTGCGCCGTCCGCGCCGTCTCCAGCCACTCGCCGCCGTCAATCTTGTGGTCGCAGATGATGTGCCGCACCCGGTCCGCAAAGATCTCCGCCCCGCCGCCCGGCAGCGAATCGACGCCCGCAGCCTTCATCCGCACCAGCGTCTCTTCGATCGTCATCTTGCCGCGCTTCGCTAGATACGCGACTTCAACCATCGTGAACGCTTTGATATGCACCTTCGGATAGCGCACCTTCAACCCGCGTATCAGGTCCTCAAAATACTCGAACGGAAGATCCGGATGCAGCCCGCCGACAATATGGAACTCGGTCACCGCCTCCGTTAGCCCGGATCCAGCCGTCTCCCACGCTTCCTCCAGCGCCATCGTGTAGGTTCCGGCCGCGCCTTTCTTGCGCCCGAACGCGCACAACCTGCAGCTTGCCACGCACACATTCGTCGGATTGATGTGCCGGTTCACATTGAAGTAGGCAATGTCGCCATGCATCCGTTCGCGCACCGCGTTGGCCATCCACCCAACCGCCAGGATATCGCCGCTGCGGTATAACGCCACGCCATCGTCGAAGCTCAGCCGCTCGCCGCGCTCCACCTTGGCCGCAATCGGCCGCAGCGCCGCGTCATCCGTCTGGAAGCCGTGTCGCGGTCCCGAATTGGAAGCACCAGAAGTCACGCCAATCCCATTCTATCCCGCCCAGCGGTTGGCCTATTGGTTTGTCATTCCCGAAGGGAATCTGCTTTTTGTCTCGGCTTGCCGCGCCACTCTCACTCACTTCCCAACCAGCGCCGAGTCCACCCATCTCGGCTGCACCACCATGCCGTCGAACAACGTCGCCGCCACCAGGTGGTCGCCCACCGGACGCACAAACCGCAGGTTCCATTTCGTGTCCCACGAGGTCACTTGCATCGACCCAATCTCCACCGCGAACGCCGTCGTCGCCGGCCCGCTCGACGTCACCAGCATGCGGTTCGCCGGCTCGTCGTAGTACAGGTTGTTCACGTTGCGCACTTGCAGGTTGGCCGGCGTCTGCCAGTGCCCGCCTTTGTCGGTCGAGATGTAAACTCCATCCCGGTCGCCGACCCACACATCGCCCTGCCCATCCACCGACAGCGCCGAAACCTGCGTCATCTTCGCCGGCAGCGCCACCGCCTGCCATGTGTCGCCGCCATCGGTCGACATCTCCATCGCGCCCAGGCTCGCCACCACCACGTTTGTCTTCGCCGCCGCCACAAAATGGCATTCGACCATCGGAGCCGAAGCCAGGCTCCACTTCAATCCGCTCGACGCGCTCCGCAGTAAGCCTCCCGAAGTCGCCGCGAATAGCGTCTCTCCCGTCGACGCAAACCCATACACGCTTCCGTCGAAGTTATTCACGGTCGCGGCCGGCGTACTTCGTGCCTTCGCAGCCTGCCTTTGCCTGGCCGCAACTCGTGCTGACACCTTCCGCGCGGGCTGTTTCTTGCCGGTCGCAGCAGGCACATTCTTGGCTACCGCGGCAGGCGCACCGGGAGCTTTGGTGTCGTCTCCCGCACGCTGCCAGTCGCCGTCCTTCAGCCGGTAGATCCCATGCTCCGTACCCGCCAGGATCGTACCGTCAGAAGCCTGGCCGAGACTGAATACGTCCCGTCCATCCAGTCCGTTGCTCAACTGCTTCCAACTCAACCCACCCGTATGGCTCACAAAAACGCCGCCCGATTCCTTGTCGTTCACCACGCCGGCATACACCGTCGCGGGGTGCTGCGCGTCTCCCGTAAACGCGGTAATCTGCCGCGCCGAAAAGCCGCTGTTCGACGGCACAAAGCTGTCGCCCCCATCGTCGCTCGCCAGCACGCCCCGCCGGTCGGTTGCCAGCAACACATGCTTCGAGTTCTCCGGATCCACGTAGACGTCGTTCACAATCGCGTCCGCCCCGGTCGTCTGCATCCAGTACTTCCCCGCATCGAAACTGCGATACAGCCCTTCCGTCGTCCCCGCAAACACCGTATCCAGATGATTCGGGTCCTGCGTCAGCACCAGGGTCCTGCGAGCGGTTGACGGAATTCCTTGCGCCTTATTCACGCCCACTCCGCCGGTAAACTTGTCGCCGCCGTCCTCGCTCTTGTAGATCCCGGAACACGCGCTCAGATACACCACATTCGACTGCTTCGGATCGACGACAATCGAGAAGACGTCCGAGTCCTCGATAATCCCCTGCTTGATGCTCGTCCAGGTCTTGCCCCCGTCGGTGGTCTTCCACGGAAGATGCCACGTGCCCGCATAAATCACGTTGGGGTCCGCAGGATCGACCGCCAGCGATTCCACCTCGTGAATCTCCGCGCTGTCTTTCGGACTGATCCGCTCCCAATGCGCTCCGCTGTCGGTCGAGCGGAAAACTCCCTCCAGCGTTCCCGCCACCAATAACTTCGGGTCCGACGGAGCCGACGTCAGCGCCCGCACCGATTGCCCTTCCATCTCCGGCTCGCCGGCCCAGGTCGCGCCGCCATCATTGCTGACATAAATATCGCCGCCGTCCGCAACTACATAGGCTCCCACCACCAGGTGCTTTGGATTGGCCGGATCGACCAGGATGTTGTCGATAATCAGGTCATCCCGATTGCCGACCCGCGCCAGCCGGGCCCAGGTCGTGCCGCCATCCTGCGACTGATAGATCCACCCATTCGCCGCACCCAGATAAAGATGCGCATGATTCTGTGGGTCCGCTGCAAAGGACCGCGCAGACCCGCCGTCTGGTCCCTCCGGGAACCATGAGACGGCGTGCATCTGGGGGCAGATAAAACCAAGGATCAGAACCATCCCAGGCAGGCGAAAACGGTGCAGTTTGCAATTCAACGTTGTGGTCCCATCCCGTACCGAACTCTCCTCAATATAAGGTTTGATGCAGCCATTTCTAACTTGCACACCTGCACAAAGGCTGACTGGGAACCAACCCAGTCAGCCCGTTGTGCTTGTTTCAGTCGCTACGTCGTTACTTTGCCTTCGCCTTCGTGGCCTTGACCGGCGGAGTCCGAGGCACAGCCTTCACTGCGCTCTCGTCCACTGGCGTGTCGCTTGCAACCGGGTTGACTGCGCCGGCTGGGATCACGGTGGTGGTCACCGTCTGCGCATCATCCGTGCCGGTGTAGACCATGATCCGTGAAGGATCGAGCCCCTTCTCCGTGACCAGGTAGTCCTTGGTGTTGACGACGCGCTCGGCTGCTGCGGTCGGCTTCTTGTTGTGCTTCAGCTTCGCCAGCTTGTCATCCACCTTCTGCTCCTTGGCGTCTTCGTTGCCAACCAGCGCAAGCTTGGCGTCGGAGGAGCGCTGCAGAGCCAGGGCAACGTCGTCAAGGCAGGCCTTTGCTTCGTTATCCACCCGTTCCGGACGTTTCGCATCACGCTCAAAGCTCACTGAGCAGAGGCTCGACGCCGTTGGCGCAGGCGGTGGCGGCGGAATCGGCGGCCCAATCACCGCAACCGTGGTGCTCTTGGAGTCGCTCTTGCCGAGGTCGTCCACAACATTGCAAGTTACCGTAACCGAGCTGGTGCCTCCCGCCGCCACAGCCGGCGCAGTCAGGGTCGCTGTCGTGGTCGTCCCGCTCACCGAGCCGGACGTCGCGCTGTAGCTGTAGCTCAGAGGACGGTTCTGCGGGCTCGTGGCGTTGGCCGTAATGGTTGAGGATCCAGCCGAACCAACCGTGGACGGATTCGCTGTGCAGCTGTTCATGATCGGCGGATCAAACGGCTTGACCGTGAACTGGGTCGAGCAGTCGGCCGACTGGCCTGGCTTGGCGCCCTCGGTCACATGGCCCGTCACCGTGTAGGTGCCCGGAGCGGCCGCCTTGGTATCGATGTTCGCCGTCGTCGATGTTCCCGAGATTGCGCCCCCCGTTGAGTTCCACGTGTAGGTGGCCGTCTTCTTCGGGTTCAGATTCAGGGCCACGCCCGTAACCGTAATCGGGTCGCCCGCATAAACGCTCGCAGGAGAAACCGAGCAGCTATACGTTACCGGCGGCGGCGGGATGATGTGGCCAAAGTGCGTCACAATGCCGGTGCTCAATTCGATTGCGTCCAGATTGGCGCGCCCACCTATCGGTGCTCCAAATGACGGAATCGGACTGACTGGACCGAAATCATCGTGCATATAGCGATAGTCGGCCTGGAACAGACGCAGGCTGAACCGATTATTGAAGAACGGCAGGTCGTAGTCCATACCGCCCCCAGCCGTCAGTGCCACGCCCCATGTGTAGACGTTCCATGCGCGCGTCGCGGCAGCCTCGCTGTTCGGGCCACCGAGTCTCTCACTGCCGACCCCGGCATGCGCAAACAGCGTAAAGTGGTCCATCGGCAGGCGGGCAATCGGCCCCGCGGAAAACGACGACACACCATCATTCACACCGCTCGGGTGGTTCGCGTAGATAATCTCTCCGCCAAAATACTTGTTGAAGTAGTACGCGCCACTGCCGATCGCGCCCAGGTTGATGGACGAGTACGGGATGGCCTGGGGCTGGAGCTGTCCATGCGCCCCGAAATACGAGTAGCCCGTGAACACATCCACTCGAGACGGGTTGATCCCCGCCGGCGGGGCGGCTGGGGCGGGTGTCTGTGCACCCAGGCTTGCTATACCAAGGCTAACTGCGCACGCAGCCAGTACGATCCGGCCGAGACTGCGAAACGGGCGATAAGTCATTCGACTGCCTCCACTCATAATCCTTGCTCCACTCACAAAAACTGTTGGTACTACCACTGCCTGCTTGGAAAACTGCTGAAATCGGGTCACCCCGAGTGTAACCCAGTTGTACCCTCTGTCCAGAGCAAAAAATATGCTCTAATTCATACGCCAGAAGGATTTACCGCCAGATTCCAGGGCTCGCGGAAAAAACTGACTTCGGCTCCCGCGCATTGCCCGCCGAATTTGTCGGTGGAACTCTAGTCCTTCCCTACGACAAATTCAATGTCTTTCGCACCGTGCCCCGCTCCTGTTGGATCTTCTCCTGCAACAGCGTGATCGCATAAAGCAACTGCTCAGGACGAGGCGGGCACCCGGGAACATAAATGTCCACGGGAATGATCTGATTCACTCCCTGAAGCAATGCATAGTTGTTGAAAACCCCGCCCGACGTGGCGCATGCCCCCATCGAGATTACCCATTTAGGTTCAGGCATTTGCTCGTACAACCGGCGAATCACCGGAGCCATCTTCTGCGATACCCGCCCCGCGACGATCATCAGATCGCTCTGCCGGGGAGACGGCCGGAATACCTCCGCGCCAAACCGCGCGATGTCGTATCTTGATCCACCCATCGACATCATCTCGATCGCGCAACACGCCAGACCAAACGTCATGGGCCATACCGAGTTTTTTCGTACCCAGTTGACCGCCGCATCCAGCGACGCCATGACCACCCCTTCCTGCTGGTCGTACCCCCAGTTCACCTCATTCAGCTTCTCCCGGTTCGCGGCAGAGCTGTCCAGTGACCCAAAAAAGTAACGATCCTTCGGCTGGGGCACCGGCGCGGCGCGGCCAATACTGGAATTTTGATCTGGGGCTTGTGCCATGTGTGATTACAGTATAAATCGATAAACCCTGCGATCCGGCTCATTTCTCCTGCGGGAAGTAGTAATTTCCGGCCAGCAGGAAGAAAATTCCGGCCACTATTGGTTCCGATGCCACTTGCGAACCACATGGTTGGCCGCTGGTCAGTAAAAACTGCCGAACCACCGGGGCTAGTCCCAGCCGCCTGTTTCCGCTCCTAGCTGGCGTTCGCCTCAATCGCACTCAGAAGGTCCCTTTTCAGTTCTCCTTGTTGGTCTCGATCCAGCTTGGCCCCGTTCCGGGTCACGTAGAAAACGTCGATCGCCGTCTCTCCTTCCGTATCCACCAGCGCGACCTCGATGTTGCACCCCCGGCCCGCCAGCGTCTGACTCACCGCACGCAGCAACCCTGGCATGTCCTGCGCCACTACCTGCAGCAGCGTACTGTGCGACGACGCCTCGTCATCGAAATCCACCCGCGACTGAACCACCACCTTGGGTGCCTTCCTGCGCCCGCGCCGCCGCCCGGCCAGCAGTTTCTCCACCGCCGCCTTTCCCGCCATCACATCGTGCACGCTCTCCACAAACGCCGCGTGCTCGGAAGTGTTCATCTCCAGCGTGCGAAACGTATCGCTAAAGCGGAAGTTGTCCACCACGATGCCCTGCCGGTTCGAAAATGCGTCGGCCGTAACAATGTTCATTCCCCAGGCTGCCAGCGCTCCCGCCATGTCCGCGAACAGCAGCGGGCGGTCCGGGGTCACCAGTGTGATCTCGCTCGTCTCCGGCGCATAGCGAAACTCCATCTGCACCCGGTCCTGCGCAAATCGTTCCGCCATCTCGAAGTGCATCCGCACCTGGTCCGGCGTCCGCGTCCGCAGATACCGCTCCGGAAAGGCCTCCAGAAAAGCCTCCACCTGCTCCCGCTTGCCCGGCAGCAGGGCCGATACGCGACGCACCAGTTCCTTGCCCACCCGCGCGCCCACCCGCTCATCATCCACGCTGCGGTCCAGGTAGTTCGCCGTGGCCAGGTAGAGCCGCCACAGGTTTTCCGCCTTCCACGGCGTCAATGCGTCCGGATGAACCGCATGAATGTCCGCATAGGTGAACAGAGTCAGCATCCGCAACGCCTCGGGAGTCTGCACCTTACCCGCAAACGCGCTCACCGTCTCCAGATCGAAAATGTCCCGCCGCAGCGCCGCCGACATCTCCAGATGGTTGCGAATCAACCCCAGCAGCAACTCGCTTTCGTACACATCCAGTTCCAGCCGCTCCGCCACGCTCTCCGCCATGCGTGCGCTCTCGCCGGCGTGGTCGTCGGTGCTCCTGCCCTTGCCCGTATCGTGCATCAGCGCGCCCAGGTACAGCAGCGCCTGGTGCTGCACATCGCGCAGTATCCCGCCAAAGCGTCCGGCCCACTCGCCCATCGGACCGGTCTGCGGCGTCTCCAGGCCGTGCAGCGTATCGATCAGCACCATGGTGTGCTCGTCCACCGTATAGCGGTGGTAGGCGTCGCGGATCACCAGCGCGTCGATTCCGTGAAACTCCGGAATAATCAGCTCCAGAATTCCCTGTGCATGCATCGCGCGCAGCGCATTCCCCGCATACTGGCCCAGCAGAATCTCCTGCAGATGCCGCCACAGCGCAGGCCCCTCCTCCAGATGCGTCGACAGCAGCGGCAGCGCCTGCGACATCCGTTCCTCGCTCCCGCGGTCGAGCGTGCATCCGCTCCTCGCCATCGCCGCAAACAACTGCAGCACCACCTCCGGATCCTGCGCCGGGTCGCCCCCAGCACCCACCGCAGCGCCCAGAACCATCCGCCCGTTATCCACCCTGTAGCCGACCGGGGGAGGCTCGGGCCGGCGCCGCACCTTCGACAAAGCAGCCTTGCCCATCACCGCCCATCGCCCCACCCGCTCCCTGGCTGGAACCGCTTCCAGCATGTGGGTCAGGCTTCGCTCTACGATCCTCGCGTGGCGAAAGTAGAGCCGCATCCAGTACGCCGCTCCAGTTGGTCCCTCCAGCCGGGCACGGCTCCGGTCCAGCCCGATCAGAGCCTTCGCCGCCGCATCCTGGGCCTGCCAGTCCAGGGTGTTGTCATCGCGCTCGTGCCGGTAGTGCAGGAAGCACCGCACCGTGTACAAAAAACCCACCGCCTGCCGGAAGTCCTCGCTGTCCCCAGCCGCCCATCCGTCACCGGCCTCTGCCCCCGGCTTCATTCCCGCAGCCGCTGCCCCAAGTGTCTTCAACCATGCGCACACATGCACATCCCGCAGCCCGCCCGGGCAGTCCTTGATGCTCGGCTCCAGGTGGAACAGCGTGTCTCCATACTTCTTGTGTCGCTCTGAAGTCAGTTCGACCAGCCCCGCCACAATCGCCTTGCCATCCCGATCCAGCATCTTCGCCAGGCCGGTGCCGGCAAACTTCTCGTACACCGCGGCATCTCCCCCCAGCACCCGGTGGTCCAGCGACGACAGCGCAAACTCCACATTGTCCGCGTCGAACCGCTCCGCCTCAGCCCGCTTGCGCGTCAGCGGCGATAGCCGGATCCCGCAGTCCCAAAGCTCCTGGCTCATCCGCCGGATCGGCTGCTTTACGTCTTTCTCTTGGACCTTCCCGTCCAGCAGATACATCAGGTCAACATCCGAGTAAGGAAACAGCTCGCTCCGGCCGTAGCCTCCCAGGGCCACCAGGGCAATCCCCGACCGCAGCACCCCCGACCGTTCGGCCGCCCGCGTCCACAGCCCGACGATCAACTCGTCCATCGCCTGCGCCCGCGCCGCAATCGTCGCCGCGCCCGCCGCCCCTGCCTCGAAGGCATCACGAATCGCCAGCATCCGGCGCTGGTATTCGCTGCGCATTTTGCCTTCTGGAGTCTCTTTTTCCGGCATAGCTGTGTGCGTTGGTAGAACTTACAGCATACAACCACACAACTCCGTGCAGCCCGCGGTCGCTCCCCTCGAACCTCGAACCCCGAACCTCGAACCTGTTTTTAGAGCGCTACTTCCCCCCGCTCATCGTTCCGGATCCGGATGGCTTCGTCGATCCTCGTCACAAAGATCTTGCCATCCCCGATTGTTCCCGTCCGCGCCACCCCGATAATCGCCTGGACTGCCTTCTCCAGCATCTCGTCCGCAACCACTGTCTCCAGCTTTACCTTCGGCAGCAGGTCCACGGAATACTCGCGCCCACGATAAAACTCCGTGTGCCCTTTCTGCCGCCCGTGTCCGCGCGCCTCCGTAATCGTCATGCCCTGAACGCCAATCTCCACCAGCGCATCCTTTACCGCATCCAGCTTCGAAGGCTGTATTACCGCCTCAATCTTTTGCATTTCTTGTCCCTCTCACATAAGCCTTCTGTAAAGCTCTAGCATATTACGCTCCGCTCGGTTGGAATCGCCATAGCCCCTCCGGGCCAGCCCCAACCCGGGCACCTATTTCATCAATGCGCCCACTCGTAACCCTCTTCCCCGTGCTGCGAAAGATCCAGGCCGGTGTTCTCGTCCGCTTCACTTACCCTAAGCCCAATCGTCTTGTCCACGATGAACAGAATGATAAGAGTTCCCGTCAATGAAACCGTCCACGCAATTGCCACGCCGATCAGCTGATTGACCGGCTGGTGCCAGTTCCCCTCGAACAACCCGGTCGCCTTGCCCGCCCCGAAGGCCGGATTGATCACGCTCCTCGCAAAGAAGCCCGTCAGCAGCGCTCCCAGCGTTCCGCCCGCGCCGTGTACCCCAAACGCGTCCAGCGAATCGTCGTACCCAAACCACGTCTTCACCTTCACCACCATGTAGAAGCACACCACTCCGGCCGCCAGTCCGATCCACAGCGCTCCCATCGGAGTCACAAACCCCGAGGCCGGCGTAATCGCCACCAGCCCCGCCACTGCGCCGGAGATCGCTCCCAGCACCGAAGGCTTGCCATTCCGAATCCACTCCGCCGCACTCCACCCAATCGCTGCCGCCGCCGCGCCAAAGTGCGTCGCCACAAACGCCGACGTCGCCAGCGTTCCCGACGCCAGCGCCGAACCTGCATTGAACCCGAACCAGCCCACCCACAGCAGGCACGCCCCGATAAAGCTCAGCACCACCGAGTGCGGCTGCATCGCTTCTTTCGGATACCCAATTCTTTTCCCAAGATAAAGCGCAGTCACCAGCGCCGATACCCCCGACGTCACGTGCACCACCGTGCCCCCCGCAAAGTCCAGGCACGGAAACTTCCCCGTCGCCGCATTCAGCAGTCCGCCCACGCCCCACACCATGTGGGCCATCGGGCTGTACACGACGATCGCCCACAGCACCATAAACACCAGCATCGCCGAAAACTTCATCCGCTCCGCAAACGCCCCCGTAATCAGCGCCGGCGTAATGATCGCAAACATCAGTTGATACACCATGAACGTCTGCAGCGGAATTGTCGGCGCATACGCACTCGGTTCCAGCCCCACCCCCCGCAGAAACATGTTGTGCAGCCCGCCGATAAACGCGTTCCCGCTGCCAAACGCCAGCGAGTACGTCACCACCGCCCACAGCACCGTGATCACGCACATCATGGCGAAGCTCTGCATCATGGTGCCCAGCACGTTCTTCTTGCGCACCAATCCGCCATAAAACAGCGCCAGCCCCGGCCCGGTCATCAGCAGCACCAGCGCCGCCGCGGTCAGCATCCATGCGTTGTCTCCGGAGGTCTGTGCCTTCGCAATCGCCGCCGTCTGGTCGTCCAGCCTCTTCTCCAGCGCCGCAACGCGGTCCGCCTCGGAACTTGCCCGAGACCCCGCCGCCGCCGGCAAAGCAACCTGTGCCCTCGCCTTTGTCACTCCCACCAGCGGACAACCCGCCAACACCCCAAGGCACAATACCAGCAGCACTTTCCCAAGCTTCGAACGCATCAGCCGATCACCTGTCTCTGAAATGGACCAACCGGTCGCCGCGCCTTGTCCCCTTGGCCGGGAAAAGGTCTCTCAGCATCCGATCGACTCTATCCTCTCGCCGTGATCGCTGCATGCAATGTGACGAACGGCACAGCTCCCCGGCATTGGCGTTTCATCCGCCTTCGCCACTGTACACAAGGATGCTGTTAGCAAACCGTAAAACTGCTTCCGCCATCCGCATTTTTTCCACACCCGCGCCGGGTGCCCCACATCTCGGGTCCCCGGCAAGCTTGCTCGCTGAGGTCAGCATCTCGCCTCTGAGATGTGGGACTCCGCTCACTCCTATGGCGTTTCCGCCGCCGCATACCCGCGCTCGCGCATCCACTTGATCAGCATGTCCGTCCACGGCCGCAACTGCGGATTTGCCGGCGCCAGCCCCGACCCATGCGCGCCATGCTGGAAAATGTGCATCTCCGCCGGCACCCCCGCTTTCACCAACGCCGAGTAGAACATCACGCTGTTCAGCACCGGGACCGTCCTGTCGTCAGTCGTCGTAAACAGAAACGTTGGCGGCGTCTGCGCGGTCACATGCAGCTCCGGCGACATCGAATCCATCTCCGCCTGCGTCGGCGCATCGCCCAGCAGATACGTCCGCGATCCCTTGTGCACGTAAGGGTCTTCCATCGTAATCACCGGATACGACAGAATCAGAAAATCCGGCCGGCTGCTCTGCTGCTCAATCGGGTCCGCAGCCGCTGCATTCCCTGCATCGAACAGCGTCCCCGCGCTCGCCGTCAGGTGACCGCCCGCCGAAAATCCCCACATCCCAATGTGGTCCGGCGCAATCCCATACTTCGCCGCATTCGCCCGCACCGTCCGGATCGCCCGCTGCGCATCCCCCAGCTCAATCGGCGAGTGATACTTCATTCCCAACCGGTATCGCAGCACAAACGCCGCCACCCCGTGTGCGTTCAACCACGCCGCCACATCCGACCCTTCCTTCACCATCGACAGGTGCTGATACCCGCCCCCCGGTGCAATCACCACCGCCGTCTTGGTCGGATTCGCCGCCGGAATAAAGGCCGCAATCGTCGGCGTATCCTCTTCGCTCGATCCCAGCGCCCCCGGAGCTCCATTCGCCCACAGCGCGACCGGCTCCGGTAGATTGGACGGCCATGCCATCCCCCCGCTCATTCGCCCACCAGGCTGCGCAGCCGCCGCCGCAGGAGCAACCTGCGCCTGCGCCAATCCCATCGCCCCACTCATCGCAATCAAACCCGTAATCAGAATCCCGCCACGCCGCATCGCCCCTCCTGAAATCGATCCGCGCACCATCCTACCCGATCCGCCGTTTCCGTCTGACACCAGGAACTGACAACTGAGAACTGACAACTGAGAACTATTCCTAAGGCGCCCAGCACCGCACAAACTCCGCCCCCGCATTGCTCCGCACCACCACCTCACCCACCTCCGCCGGCACCACCACTGCCCGCCCGGGCAGCAGTTCCACCGGCTCCACGCCTCCGCTCTCCACCGCGCCCAGGCCCTTCAACCCCACCAGGCACCCCGCTTCCGCAATCGGGATCACAGCCTCGCATTCCTCGCCAACCTCATACCGGTCCACCACAAAATACTTCTGCTCAATCAGCCGCACAAATCCATCCATCTTCTTCGGCTGAACCTTCCCCGCCGCGGTTTTCAGCTTCATCACTCGCAGCGCCGGCTCCACGTGCAACTCCCTCGGACGCCCATAGTCATACATCCGAAACGTCGTATCGGACGTCTGCTGCGTCTCCAGCAGCACCACTCCCGGCCCGATCGCGTGCACTGTCCCCGCATCCACAAACACCATGTCGCCCACCTGCACAGGCACCCACTCCATCCACTCTTCCATCGTCCCCGCGGAAATCGCCGCCCGCACCCCCTCCACCGTCGCGCCCTGCTTCATCCCCAGCGCAATCTTCGCCCCCGGCTCCGCCTCCAGCACGTACCAGCACTCCGTCTTGCCCCGCGGCTGCCCCATCGCCTGCGCCTGCGCGTCATCCGGATGCACCTGAACCGACAGCTTGTCATTCGGAAACAGCAGCTTCACCAGCAGCGGAAACTCCGCACCGCCCGCCGCACCCAGCAGCGCCTCACCTGCCTCTGCCGCAACCGCCGCCAGCGTCCTGCCCGCGAACGCACCGGTCTCCACCACGCTCTCCGGCCCGGTCAGCCACGCCTCGCCCACCGGCTCTGTCGTCCCTGTAGCCGCATACCACGGCCGCAAATCTTTCCTTCCCCACGGCCGCGGACTGAACCACGGCGCCAGCCGGAACGGCCCCAACTTCTCACTTGCCATCCACGCCCTCACTCGTCACAAAATCGTTTGTCATTCTGACCCTGAGCGAAGCCGATGGGAAAGAATCCCCGTATTCCGTTCTTGTTCTTGAGCTCAGTCGTCATCGTCATCCTTCTTCGCCTTCTTCTGCTTCTCCAGCAACTGCGCGGGCACCGGCGCATCGCCCATCGCATCCTTCCACAGAATCACGTTCAGCTTCTGGACCGGCGCGCGGTCCGCGTGCGTGAAGTCCATCTTCGCCGACGCCTTCGCGCCCACCGCCCGCGGTCCATTGGCCGTATAGATCAGCCCATTGTCCTGGTTCGTCGTATCCGCCGCAAACGGCTGCTGATCGCCCGGCCCGGTAAACTCCTCGCCCATCAGCGACGCCAGCGCATCGTTGTTATTCATCGGCGGCAATCCCAGCAGCGTCTCCATCGTCCGCACCACGCTCACCGTAGAGTAGAACCGGCTGTCCACAAACGCCCCGCCATCCGTCTCTTGCGGCGCATATTTGCTGATCGCCAACGCCAGGCTGCGATGTGCATCCACGTGGTCCGCGCCGTTCTGCGCATCGTCCTCCAGAATAAAAATCGCAGTGTCGTCCCAGTACGCCGAGTGCGAAATCGCCTCCACCACCCGCCCGATCGCCAAATCGTTGTCCGCAATCGACGACGTCGGCGTCGGCCCGCCCGGCGTCGTCCCCGCCGTATGATCGTCCGGCAGCCGCATCGTAATGTAATTCGGCATCGTGTCTTTGCCCGCCGCGCGGTCCGCAATCCATCCCGCCAGGTGCCGCAGAAACACATTCGCCCGAATCTGGTCCGGCACATGCAAATTGAAGTCCGGCGACTCCTCCGCAAAGTGCCCCACCAGCTCCGGCTTGGTCGCCACATTCTTCTCCAGCAGCGGAATCGCCCACGGCCACTTGTTCACCCCGCCGCCCCACTCCTCCGGAATCTTCTCGCCAGGCTTGATCGCAGGAACCGCGCATGGCCCGCCGTTGAGCAGCGGCCCCTCTTGCGAACTCCCGCTCTTCTTCGCCTCGCAAAACGTCGACGAGACATACTCGCCGAAGTTGTAATGCGTCTCGCCATGCGCGTCCACGTTGCCCCACACGTATCCGCTCGTCGGCTCATTCACATCCGGAATCTGCTGCAGCAGCGGATACCCGTCCGCCACCACGCCCTCGTAGTCATAGGGTCGCTCGTCGTTCCGGTAGTTCTGCTGCCACGTCTTCTCCAGGTAGTCCGTCCCGATCGCCGCGTTCGACCACACGTGCCCATCGCCCGACACCTCGCCCGAATCGAAAAAATTGTCCAGCACGCCAAACTGCAGCGCCAGCTTGTGCTGGTTGGGCGTCACGCTCTCGCCGTACATCGCCAAACGCGCGTCGCCGTTCCCCACCGGCTTGCCTTTCTGCCGCAAATCGCCAAAGATCTGGTCGTACGTGCGGTTCTCCTTGATGATGTAAATCACGTGCTTGATCGGGTCCTTGCCTCCCGCAAACGCAATCTTCTCCTCCGCCGCCTTCATCCGGTTCCGCTCCAGCACCTCCGCCGTCGCCGCCTTCAAATCCACGCCCCCCACATCCACCGCTGCCAGCGACCCATACAACAACGTCGCAATGTACGTGAAGTCCTTCCGCCGCGCCGCCGGCAGCTCCGGAGTCACCTTCTGCGCAAAGTCATTCGGCCCCGTCCCGCGCCCCTTGTCCGTCGCCACATACAACGTCTCGCCTTTACTGTTCCCGGTTCCCTGTTCCCTGTTCCCTGCAACTAACGCCGTCGGCATCCACTCCGTCGGAATGAATCCCTCCGGCTCCACCATCCCCTGTTTCGCCGCCGCAGCCGTCATCTTGCTGGTGTCGATCACCGCCACCGCATCCGAACCCATATTCGCCGCATACAACCGGCTGCCATCCGCGCTCATCGCCAGTGCATCCGGCTCCGCACCAAAATAACTCTGCCCCGGCAGCCGTGTATCGAAGTACCCCTTCACCGCAAACTTCGGTTGACCCGTCTCACCCGGTTGATCTCTTCCACTGATGTCCACCGCGGCAACCGCGTCCCGGTTCGCCAGCGCCACATACAGCGTCTTCCCATCCGGCGACACCTCCAGCGCGCACGGATGCGTCCCCGGCTTCAGCGGATCGCTCGGCTTCAGCAGCGGCAGCCTGCGCTCCGTGGTTGTCGGCCCCTTCGTCAGGTCCAACTCCACCACCTCGCTCGCGTTCCACAACGCCACATACGCTTGCGTTCGGTAGTTCGACAACGCGACCGCAATGGGGTAGGTCCCCGGCACCGCATCGCTCTCCGACAGGTCGAACCGCCGCACAACCTTCCCTGTCGCTACATCCACCATCACCGCATCGTCGGAGAGGTTGTCCGCCACCAGCAGCAGGTCAGTATTCCTTTTCGTGCGCAGCACCGCAATCGCCGCCGGATACGGCACTCCCATCGTCCGGTCCCCACTCCCCTCAATCAACTCCGTCCGCCGCGCCCCCGCCAGCTTCTGTAACGGAATCGGTATCACTCTCTCCGGCGTAATCTTCCCATCCGCAAACCCATACACCGCAATCCCGCTCCCCACATCTCCCTTCGCACTTCCTGTCGGATCGGTCAGCGAAGCCATGCTCGCATACACATGCTTCCCATCCCCGCTGAACGCCAACCCCGAATACAGCGTCTGCTTGCTCGTCAGCCCCGTCCGCGCGTCCGGAAAGTCCATCACCTTCCCCGTCCGCGTATCCATCACCGCCAGCGACTGGTCATACTTCGACTCGTAAGTCCCATACCCCGCATTCACCGTCACCACCCAGCGCCCGTCCGGCGACACCGCCATCGACATCGGCAGCGAGTTCACCCGTTGCGGATTCCCCGGCACCGCACCCAACTCCTTGCTCGAAGGCAGATTCACCACCGCCTTGTCCTGCGCCATACCAGCCGAAGCCACCAGCAACATTGCAGTCGCCACCAGCCGCGCTCCACCGCATAGATCGCGATAAGCCAGCCCGATATTCCTCGAAAGTGTCATGCAATCACCCTAACAAACCCTTGAGCCCGCACGATTACAAAAGTCTTACACCCGACACAGCCGCGCCCTGCTAGCCTTAAATTCAGCAGGCCCCCGAGCAAGTACGAAGGCTCCAGACCCCAAGTACAAGGCGAACTCCACTCATATGTCCCCTACGCTCCTGGCACCCGAACCAACCGCAACCGCAGCTTCGACCCAGCCCTCCACGCCAAACGCCACTCGCCCCATCTCCGCTCCCATCACGCCGCAGAGCATCGAGGCTGCCCGCCGCCTCGCCGCGGAAGTCGCCATGAAGGTCAAGCAGGACCTGCGCATGGGCCGCGAGCATCAGGAAGGCCGCATCAACTGGATCACCGCCGTCGTCATGGGCCTCTTCCACGTCGGCGCCATCGCCGCGCTCTTCTGCTTCTCGTGGATTCATCTCGCCGTTTTTGCCATCACCTACTTCTTCGCCATCAACGTCGGCATCGGTATGTCTTACCACCGTTTGCTCACCCACCGCGGCTACCGCACACCCAAGTGGGTCGAGTACTTCATCACCGCCTGCGGAACCATGGCGCTCGAAGGTGGGCCCATCTTCTGGGTCGCCACCCATCGCGTCCACCATCAGAACTCCGACCACGACGGCGACCCGCACACCCCGCACGACGGCGCCTGGTGGGCCCACGCCGGCTGGATCATCTCCGGCCGCGCCCTCCACTCCGAGACCGCCCTGCTCGGACGCTACGCTCCCGACCTCACCCGCGACAAGGGCCACGTCTGGCTCAGCAAGTTCCACTGGGTCCCAATCACCGTCGTCGGCATTCTGCAGATCGCCCTCGGCGCCGCGCTTGCACCCGCCGGCCATCGCATCCTCGGCGGCCTCACCATGGTGCTCTGGGGAACCTTCCTCCGCGTTGTAGTCGGCCTGCATGCCACCTGGCTGGTCAACTCCGCCACCCACATGTTCGGTTCGCGCCGCTTCGAAACCAAGGACGATTCCCGCAACTCCTGGTGGGTCGCCCTGCTCACCGGCGGCGAAGGCTGGCACAACAACCACCACGCCCACCCTGTCAGCGCGCGCCACGGCCTCACCTGGTACGAGTTCGACGTCAACTACTACGGCATCTGGCTGCTCTCCAAAATCGGCCTAGCCCGCAAAGTCCAGGTCGCCAAGTTCGACCCCAGGAACCCCAAACCCGCCGGCGTCCTCTAACCAATCCAGCTACAAAATTGGGTGCCCCATGATCACCGAGCCGCACGGCGAGGTTATCGTGGGGTTTCTCACTTAACCCTGCCCCAACACCTCGCGGCAGTCGCCCGGCTTGTCATTCCCGAACGGAACCTGCTTCTGCCTTTCAACTAACACCTAACAACCAGCAACTGACAACTCGCTTTACCCCTCTGGCAGCCCCATCGCCCGCTCCACCACATCCCCCGCCTTCACCAAATCAATCTCACGCACCTCCAGCGTGTACGCGTTCTCGTCCGCCGCCGTACCCTCCGCATTCGCCTTAATCCGATGCCAAATCCGCGCCTCATCCAGCGCCTTCGCCACGTCGTCCGCATCCTCGCGCCGCCCAAAATCCCCTAGCACCGAAACCGTCCCATCATCCACCACCGCATCCGCCTCTTCCACCTCCTGCAGCGGAAACAGCCCCATCTCTTTCCGCAGCACCGCCATCGCCCGCTCCCGGTCTGTCTTGGCCACAATCAGGCTCAGCGCCACCGGCGGCGAATCGTACATGCCGAGCCCGCTTCGCGGTTGTGCCACATCCACCACCCGAAAAGTCACCTCCGCCGCCTCCAGGAAATCGCAGGCCTGTCCCAACTCAAGGGCATCGTGGAATACCGCCAGCGAAACCTCACCCGGCCCCACGCCAGTTCTGGACGGGCTCGCGTCCAACTCCGGCGCAGACCCCAGAATCATCCCAGCGGCCGTCTGCGGCGCCAACGAGAACGGCGACGACGCATCACTCACCCACCTGTGTCCCGTTTCCGGCTGCGGGGCCTCCAACTTCAGCCCTCGACGCGCCATCTCCCCCCGCATCACCTCGCGCGCCATCTCGGTCAGATCGTCCGGCCGCGCCGCAATCCCCAGCAGTTCGCCGTCCGACATCTCCCCGTAATGCTCCTGCAACCGCTGCAACGCCTGCGAATCCAGTTCCTGTGCCATCGCCAAAGATTACCACCGCGCCGCACACGCCTGGCTCCTCGCGCCCCACCTCGAACCTCGAACCCCGAACCTCGAACCTGCCTCAAGGCATCGGCGTCCCCGCCTGGTGATAATGCGCCTTCTCCGCCTCGATCCGCTCGGCCCCGCGCGGATCGTTCTCCACCCGCGGCTTGGCCTCCCACATCATCGTGCTCATATTCTTCAGGTCGTACGCCGGCCAGTACGGCAGCTTCCCATCCTGCGTCGCCGTCTTGCTCTTGTCGTCGCCGTTCGGATTCCCCGTCCGCCCATACGTAATCAGCATCTGCGACATCACCGCCGCCAGCTCATTCGCCTCCGCCAGGTGCCCCGGTTCCGATCCCACCTGCCTCTGCGCAATCGCAATGTTGTCGAACATGAACGGGATGTCGATGGTGTGCGTCGCCCAGCCGTCCGCGCCCTTGAAGTTCATCTGGTACACCCACGTGTGCACCTGGCTCGCCGGATTCGCCGCCCGCCGCTCCGCCTCCATCCTCTGCCCGCCCCAAGCGCGGAACGCCGTCCCCACCGCCCGGGCCACCTGCTGTGGCGTATACGTTGGGTCAGCCTTGCGGAACGCGTCCACCGCCTCTTGCGCCGTCACCGGTCCCAGGTAATCAGGAATCCCGCGATTCACGGCCTCGACCGCCTGCTCCCACGTCATCGTCGCTGGCCCGTTCACGGCCCCCGTCTCGTCGTGCGTGTTCCCCAGCATCATCGGCACCATCTCGCTCAGCGCCGGCGCATCCGGGTCGAACGGGTTGCGGAACAGAATCACGTTGTCCACCACCGGCAGCCAGTCCGAACTCACCGCCCGCGCGCCATCCTGAATCTGCTCCATGGTCAGCGAGTTGATCTTCGCTTCGAGATCCTTGCCCGTCAGGCCCGCCGCGCCCATCTTCTCCAGTACGGTCTTCGTCCGTCCCGACGCAATCTCGATCGAAGCGCCCTTGATCTGCTGCCCGCTCATCGTCATCACTCGATGAAACAGCCCCTTCCCCGCCGGAGTCGCCATCAGCGCCGCGCACTTCGCCCCGCCGCCCGACTGCCCGAAGATCAAAACCCTCGTCGGATCGCCGCCAAACTCCGCAATATTCTCCTTGATCCACTTCAGCGCCAGCACCAAATCCAACTGCCCTGCGTTGCCCGAATCCTTATACGCCGGCGCCAGGTCGCCCAGGTACATATACCCAAACGCATTCAGTCGATGGTTCACCGTCACCACCACCACGTCGCCGCGCTGGCACAGCCGCTTGCCGTCGTACAGATCGCTGTTCACCGTCCCGTTGTTGTACGCGCCGCCGTGAAAGTAGCACAGCACCGGGCGCTTCTTCTTGTCCCTCAGCCCCGGCGTAAACACATTCAGGTGCAGACAGTCTTCGCTCTGCACGCCCTGGTCCCGCGGCGCTCCCGGAACACCCGACGCCGAAGTCGGCGCGTTCCCCGTCGCCGCCGCCGGTCGAGGTCCATTCGGCCCCGCCGCTCCCGCGACCCCGGGCCTGGCTGCACCCGCTACCGGTGTTCGCGCCGCCACCAACTGCGGAGCCATCGTCGTAAACGCCACGCACTCCTTCACCCCACTCCACCGTTCCGGCGCAACCGGAGCCTGGAACCGCGTCTTCGCCGTATCCCCGCCATACGGAACGCCCTTGAAGACGTTGATCCCGTCCTCCAGCACGCCGCTGATCTTGCCCGCGGTCGTCGTCGCCAGCGGCGCCCCATCCGCCCACGCCCAGGCCTTCGTCCGCAGCGTCAGTGCAGCCGCAGCCATCCCCGAATTACGCAGCAAAGTACGACGATCAAATCGATTCATAGCAAGCTCTCTCCGTAGCGGTTGTCAGGCCACTTTCCAGCGCACACGATCATACCCCGGCCCCACCCAAACTGGCACGCCCCTCCGCCTTTACTTTTGCCTTTGGGAGTAGCAGCGGGCTTCAGCCCGCGGTAAGCCAGCCTCAAGATACGAGGGCTTTAGCCCCGGGCCTTCGTTCGCCCATTCACGCGGAACTTCCCACCGCCGCCCAGCGTAGTACACTCATCCCGAGATTCGAGCCGTAGCCGAGGCAGCCGCCATGATCCACCTCACCGTTCTCGCCCTTCTCTACTTCCTGCCCACCATCATCGCCTCCAACCGCGGCCACCATGTCGCCGGCATCCTCCTGCTCAACCTCTTCCTCGGCTGGACCGGAATCGGCTGGATCGCCATGCTCCTCTGGGCGCTGCTCTCCGCCCCACCCTGGTACCGCCACCCCTACTACCATCCCTACTACTGGCGTTGACAGACCCGGCCCCCATGGCCCCGATGCAGCTCACGCGCGCAAGCGCGTCGAGAACGGCACGAAGTGCCTACACCTTCGGCGAGAAATCCGTCAGCTTCATAAACGTCACGTCGTGCAGCTTCACGAACGCTCCATCCTTCTCCGTCTCCGCCTTCAGCGCCACCCACTCCGGGTCCGCCGTAAACTTCGCCCAGCTCTCCGTCGCCGCCGCCCTGCTCTTATGCCGCAGCAGATAGATAATCGTCCGTCCCGCCAGCGGCTCGTCCGTCGGCACCCAATACGCCACGCGGTGCATCCCGCACCGCGCAAAGATCGCCGTCTCCTTCGTTCGGAACCGGTCCAGGATCGCCGCCTGTTTCCCCTCATTCAGGTGATAAATCCGCAGCTCATACACGGTCTCATCGGTCACCGCGTCCTCCGCTAGAAGCTCCGTTCCAGCCGTCATCGGAATCATCGCCGCCACCCCCATCGCCTTCATCAAGTCTCTTCGGTCCATTGATCCTCCAGTGCCAATCGCCTCAACTTACCACTTACCACTCACCACTTGCCACTCGCCCTTCTATACTCAACTTCACGCCATGAACATCACCCGACGCCGCGGAGCCATCGCCCTCTCGATCACCCTCGGAGTCCTCATCGTCGGCGGCCTCATCGCCTTCAATATCGCCTGGATCATCGTCAACGAGCGCAGCTTCCTGCTCATCATCCTCGGCCTCATCCTTTTCGGCCTGCTGGTCGCCGGCGTCGTCCTCAACACCGTCTTCCTCGTCCGCGAAGTCCGCCACAACGAGCGCCAGGATTCCTTCCTCAACGCCGTCACCCACGAGCTCAAAACTCCCATCGCCTCCATCCGCCTCTACCTCGAAACCCTCCAGCGCCGCGACGTCCCCGAAGCCCAGCGCCAGGACTTCTACCGCATCATGCTCGCCGACTCCGATCGCCTCCTCGGCACCGTCGAGCAGGTCCTCAAGGCCGGCGAGCTCGGCGTGCGCCACCGCCATCGCGACCGCACGCTGCTCGAACTCGCCCCGCTGGTCGCAGACTGCATCGCCATTACCCTGCAGCGCCATCACCTGCCCCCCGACGCCATCCAGCTCGCGCCCATCCCCGGCGCGGTCCGCCTCCACGTCCGCGCCATCCCCGAAGACCTCCGCACCGCCGTCCTCAACATCCTTGACAACGCCGTCAAGTACTCGCCCAACGGCGTCCACATCCAGTGCTCCATCGCCATCGTCCGCTACATTCAGGTCGCCCTCACCGTCACCGACACCGGCGTCGGTCTCGCCCCCGACCAGCTCAAGCGCATCTTCAAGCGCTTCTACCGCGTCCCTGGCCGCATCGCCGTCCGCATCAAGGGCACCGGCATTGGTCTCTTCCTCGTCCGCTCCATCGCCCGCCAGCATGGCGGAGGCGTCTCCGCATCCAGCCCCGGCCCCAACCTCGGCACCACCATCACCCTCACCCTCCCCCTCGCCAACCCCGCTGCGTCGCAATAATCCCGTGTTCGCACAGCGACTAAACTTAATCTGACACCTATGCTCCTCCTCTGGAACTATTTCGTTCTCTCCTTCAGTGCGCTGCTTCCGCTCATCAATCCCCTCGGCTCGGCACTCATCTTCTTCAGCCTGGTCGGTCCGGCGCCCATCCCCGTCTACCACTCGCTCGCGCGCCGCATCGCCATCAACACCGTTCTCTTCCTCGTGGCCATCGACCTCGTCGGCTCGACCTTACTGCGCTTCTTCGGAATCTCCCTCCCCATCGTCCAGGTCTCCGGAGGCCTGGTCATCGCCGCCATCGCCTGGCAACTGCTCAACCAGTCCAGCACCGACCCCAGCCCCGAAAAAATGCAGGCAGCCGCCCAGATGCACCCCGGCGACATTTTGGCCGATCTGCGGCAAAAGATCTTCTACCCCTTCACCTTCCCCATCACTGCCGGCCCCGGCTGCATCGTCGTCATGCTCACCCTCGCCGCCCACACCCCGCAGCGCCCCATCAAGGACAACCTGCTCGCCCACGCCGGCCTGCTCCTCGCCATCCTCGTGCTCTGCCTGTCCGTCTACCTTTGCTACGCTCATGCACACCGCATTGCCGTCAGCATCTCGCCGTCAACCGCCCACGGAATCCTCCGCGTCATCGCCTTCATCCTCCTCTGCATCGGCGTCCAGATCGCTTGGAACGGCCTCGTCCCCCTCCTCGCCGGCATTGTCCATCCCCAGTAGCCTGGGTGCCCCACGATCATCGCGGCGACCGGGTCCCCGGCGGACGGTCTTTGTCCGCTGGGGTGGCAGAGCGATTATCGTGGGGTTACTCTCTTGAACTACGATGATTCCGTAAGGAAGAGGACACAAATGTGGATTTGTTTTGCGTCTCGCTTAAGGGCACGGCTTCAGCCGTGCCGTAGCCACTTTGAGATAGCCGGGGCTTTAGCCCCTGAGGTCAAGTTCCAATGAGGCCAAGAATCCAAAGTATCACTGCTAACCACTACGAAGACTTCGAAACATTCCATCCTGAGAACCCGACTAGCTTCGCTGTCGAAATCCGCGTAATGATCGGCGCAGAGGGAGGAGAAGGCGAGGAGTCATTCGACTTTTCAGTCTGCACGCCTGACTGGTTGCAAGCTCAATGTGATGAGACCGGCTACTTTTTCGCGGGCCGTCGACTCGTCGTGGATCACTGGGATTCGAGCCTCGTAAGACGTTTTCTCGACAAGCGGATCTCAACCATCGTCGCAGACTCGTGGACCGAGCTTGCAGGCAAGATATCCCGCTTCTCACATTGGGAATTCGAAGACTACCAAGAGACTCGAACGGCATGAGTTCCGATTCTCCATCTCCCCTCATCGCCCTCATCGAAGACGAAGAACACCTCGCCCAGGGCCTCCTCTTCAACCTCGCCGCCGAAGGCTTCCGCACTCATCACGAGTCCGACGGCGACGCCGCGCTCGCTTACCTCCTCGCCGCCCCGCCATCCGGCCCCGAAAAAATCTCCGTCATCGTCCTCGACTGCATGCTCCCCGGCGCCGACGGCTTTGCCATCACCCGCGCCCTGCGCGAAGCTCAGCGCTACACCCCCATCCTCATGCTCACCGCCCGCACCCGCCCTGAAGACGTCCTCGAAGGCCTCGAAGCCGGCGCCGACGACTACCTCCCCAAGCCCTTCGACCTCAACATCCTCATCGTCCGCATCAAGTCCCTCATCCGCCGCACCGCGTGGCAGGCCGCCCAAACTCCTCCCACCGAACCCCCACCCCCGCCCGACACCTACTTCTTCAACAACCGCACCATCGACTTCGCCGCCCTCGAACTCATCGCCCCCAACCGCTTCACCCACCTCACTGTCATGGAGGCCGATCTGCTCCGTTTCTTCACCGAGCGCGAAGGTCAGATCGTCTCCCGCACCGACATCCTCGAGCGGGTCTGGCGCGTCCACGCCGACACCGACACCCGCGCCATCGACAACTTCATCGTCCGCCTCCGCCGCTACATCGAGGACGACCCCGCCAACCCCCAGCACCTCACCACCGTCCGCGGCATCGGCTACCGCTTCCTCGCCAACCCGTAACCGATCGGCTTCTCTGAGTAGCAGCAGGGTTTCAGCCTGCGGTAAATACAGCCTCCAATTAATTAAAGGGGGCCGTAGCCCTGAGCCTTCCTCGCACGGCCAAAAATCCCCGCGTCCGCCCCAAAAATCCCTATAGCCTCCCTCAGCGTCTATGCAGTAGACTGACCCGCACAGGGAGGCACGCCATGTCTCGATGCACCCTCCGCAATATCTTCACCGTGCTCATCTACGCGGGCGTTGCCATCTTCCTGTACCCGTACTTCACCGGCCGCCTCTCCAGCGGCATCTTTTATCTCGTCGCCGGCATCGGCCTCGCCGTCCTCTGCGGCATTCTGCGTTGTGTCTGCATCGAAGGCGACTGCCCCGACCGCATCCCTCCCAAGCCAGGCTCCGAGCAACCGCACCCGCACTAGCCCTATCGCAAATCAAGGCCGCGATACCGCCCCTTAGCGCATCGGTGCGTCAGTGCGCCGCAAACTGGAGTCTGGGCCCGTTATCAATCCAGCAACCCGGTAATCCGGTAGGCACCCGCCAGTAACTGGCTCCAATGGGCAATCGTAACTCATTGATTTTATTGCTAGGAATCCCTGGAGAAGTGTGCAACCATTTGCCTTGTAAGTTGCAAGCTGTTTCATTTGCCGGCGAAATGCCGGGTTGCTACACAGCACTGGCTTTGCTTCGACAGATCGTAGGCCTCGGGCCACAGGAGTTCCTCCCCATGCGCTTCAAATCCTCGCTAATCGCCTTGTCCCTCTCGCTCGTCTGCTTCATTCCCCGGGTCGCCTTAGCCGACACCATCACTTTGACCACTACGACCGGCGGAAGCGTCGACGGCGTCGACGTCTATCCCTACTTGTTCACCGTTGACGGCGTGCAAAACGTCTCCATGTCCTGCCTGAACTTCGATCGCGAGATATCCTTCAACGAGACTTGGGAAGTGGACCCAATCAACGTCTCCACCATCCTCGCCGGCAACACCTACGACAACGAGTCCGGAGCCAGCATCCTTGAAGACGCTTGGCTCTACAACCAGTACGTCAACAGCGGCACCAGCCCCAGCAGCCCCTACTCCCCCTCCGAGGTGCAGTTCGCGATCTGGAGCATCATGGATCCCGCGGTAATCAACGCGACCAACAACAACTACAACGGCTCCGGCGCCTTCGATTCAGTCGCCCAGGCCTTGGCCAACCAAGCCATCGCCAATGTGACCGGCAACAACCCACTGCCCGCCAGTTACTATGCCAATGACACCGTGCTCCTGCCCGACCCGAATGGCAGTTCCACTTGGACCAATGGCCAGCCGCAGATCTTCATGGTGGATCCAATGCCGACGCCTGAACCAGGCAGCCTCACCCTCCTGGGAACCGGCTTCCTCGGTGCAGTATTCTTCATGCGCCGCAGACTGCGGAAAGCCTAGCCGGAAACGGCTGCGGCTGCTTCCAGGCCGCGTCGTTCCCGGGCAGGTGTCGCGGCAGGCTTGTCGCGAACTGGGATCATATTCCTTGGGGGTGGGCAGGTTACTTGCGGCCCGCCCCTCTCCTTTTCTCCTTCTCCGTCAAAACCCGCTATACTCAGCCATGCGCCGCCGAATCCTTGCCATCACGTTGCTGATTGCATTCGGCTCGCCGCTCGTCGCGCCCCTTCTCGCCGCAACCGCCGACCCCGAAGCCTCTCTGCCGCCTTGCTGCCGCAGCCACGGCAAGCATCACTGCGCCATGATGCACAGCATGATGCTGGCCCGATCCAGCGGTCCGGCCTTCCAGGCCCCGCCCTGCCCGTTCTACCCAACTCCAGCCACTCCCGTCCGGATCGCCACCGCCTCTCTCGCCGCGCCGGTCAATCCCTCAGCCGCGCAGCTCCACGACCTCGTGCTGCTGGCCGCAACCCCGCGCCGAGCTGCCCGTACCTTCGCTCCCTCTGCGAACCCGAAGCGCGGCCCTCCCACCCTCCTCGCCTAAGCCGCCAACATTCCCCTCAACTCCAGATGTCCCCTCGGCGTTGCTCGCCCCGTAGCGGCACGCCCTAGCTTCGTCACGACCCCGTGACCGCGGAGCCATTATGCATTGTCCTGCGCGAAAGCACCCCACATTCCCTGGACTCTTTCTTCTCCTGTGCTTCCTCCCAGTCGCCAGCGCCCGCGCGACCGTCTTCTCCCAGCTCCAGGGCATCGTCCACGATCCCCAGCATCGCCCGCTCCCCGGCGCCCACATCATCCTCACCGCCTCCCACTCCCGGTTCGCTCAGTCCACTGACTCAAACGGCGAAGGCGCCTTTACGCTCCCCAATATCCCGCTCGGTGACTACACCGTCACCATCACCCACGCCGGCTTCGAGACCCTCCAGCAATCCCTCACCATCCACTCCGATACTTCGCCCATCCTCCATTTCATGCTCCAGATTGGCTCCGTCTCCCAAAGCGTCACCGTTACCACCGACGCCGGCCTCGCCAACGTCAACACCGTTACCCCCACCACCCTCATCTCCCGCCTCGACATCGCCCAAACCCCCGGCGCGGACCGCACCAACTCCATGGCAATGATCACAGACTATGTTCCCGGCGCCTATATCACCCACGACATGCTCCATATGCGCGGCGGCCATCAGGTCTCCTGGCTCATTGACGGCGTCGAAATTCCTAACACCAACATTGCCAGCAACCTTGCCGCACAGATCGACCCCAAGGACATCGACTACATCGAAGTCCAGCGCGGCAGCTACACCGCCGACGTCGGCGACCGCACCTATGGCGTCTTCAACGTCGTTCCCCGCACCGGCTTCGAACGCGACCGCCAAGCCGAGCTCGTTCTATCCGCCGGTAACTTCCTCCAGACCAACGACCAGCTCAACCTCGGCGACCACACCGAAAAACTCGCCTGGTATGCCAGCCTCAACGGCAACCGTAGCGACTACGGTCTCGCGCCGCCCATTGGCCATGTCCTGCACGACGCCACCAATGGCTACGGCGGGTTCGCCTCCCTCATCTATAACCAGACCCCCAGGGACCAGTTTCGCCTCGTCACCCAGCTCCGTCACGATTTCTTCCAGATCCCCTACGACCCAAGCACCACCGACTTTCAGGCCCAGCAGTTCGATCAGCCCTACGGCTCCAGCCAACTGCGCGACACCCAGAGCGAGACCGACAGCGTCGCCGCCTTTTCCTATCTGCACACCTTCAACTCCTCCGTGGTCTTGCAGGTCTCGCCCTTCTACCATTTCAATCAGGCCGACTACAACTCGCCTCCCGCCGACGCCCCCGTCGCTACCACTGCCGATCGCTCGTCAAACTATGGCGGCGGACACCTCTCGCTCACCGGCCAGGTCGCCCGCAACTCCATCCAGGGCGGGGTCTACTTCTTCGACCAGTACGATGACTACTTCTTCGGCGCCAACTTCAACGACGGCAGCGGCGCCCCGCCCATCCGCGAGCCCGACGGTACCGACGGCGGCGTCGTGGAAGAGTACATCTCCGACACCTTCAAAGCCACTTCCTGGCTCACGCTCACCGCCGGCTTCCGCCAATCCCGCTTCGACGGTGCTAGTTTCTCTGAGGACGTCCCCGCTCCCCGCGTCGGTGCGGCCGTCCGCGTCCCCAAACTCAACTGGGTCTTCCGCGGCTTCTACGGCCGCTTCTATCAGCCGCCGCCGCTGCTCACCGCCTCCGGCCCCGTCCTCGCATACGCCAACAACAACAACACCACCCTGGTACCGCTCCACGGCGAGCGCGATGAAGAACACCAGTTCGGGGTGCAGATTCCCTTCCGCGGCTGGCTGCTCGATGCTGACACCTTCAAGAACCGCGTTAACAACTTCCTCGACCACTCCAACATCGGCGAATCCAGCATCTACTTCCCCGTCACCGTCGACGGCGCCCTCATCCGCGCCTGGGAACTCACCCTTCGCTCGCCGCGCATCGCCCACCTCGGACAGGCCCACCTCGCCTACTCCAACCAGATCGGCGAGCAGCGCGGCAACATCACCGGCGGCCTCGTCTGCACCCCCATCGGCGACCCCTCCTGCGACGCCGGCTTCGCCTACACCCCCCTCGACCACGACCAGCGCGACACTCTCAACGTCGGATTCAACACCACCCTCCCCTGGCGGACCACTGCCGCCACCAACGTCTACTACGGCTCCGGCTTCCACAACGGCGACCCCGACCCCACCACTCCGTATCCCAACCAGTACTTGCCCGGCCACACTACCTTCGACCTCGCCCTCGGCAAATCTCTCACCGACAACCTCACCGCCTCCGTCACCGCAACCAACGTCGCCAATCGCCGCGTCCTGCTCGACAACTCCCTCACCTTCGGCGGCTTCCACTTCAACGACCCCCGCCAGCTCTACGCCGAACTCCGCTACCGCTTTAAGTTCTAGATGGGTACCCCAAGGCTTCAGCCTTGGGTCTCCCCACGCCCCTAAAGAGAAAGGGGCTTTAGCCCCTGGGGCCGCCCCGCCGCGCTACACTCAAACTCAGCACCAGTATGCGCATCTTCACCCGCTACATCCTCCGCGAAGTCACCTCCTACGCCCTGCTCGGCGGAGTCCTCTTCACCTTCGTGCTCTTCATGCGCGACCTCGACAAGATCCTCGATCTCCTGGTCCGCGACTCCGCCTCGCTCGCTGACGCCCTCCGCATCTTCGCGGACATGCTCCCCAACACCCTCACCGTCACCATTCCCACCGCCGTCCTCGCCGGCATCCTGCTTGGCCTCAGCCGCCTCGCCGCCGACTCCGAGGTCACCGCCATGCGTGCCTGCGGCATTGGAGCCTTCCGCTTCGTCCGCATCGTCTCCATCCTCTCCTTCATCGCCCTCGCCGTCGGCCTCGTCAATGCTCTCTACTTCGCTCCGCAGGGCGCCGCCGACCTCCTCCGCCTCGAAGACCGGCTCAAGTCCTCGCAGGCTTCTTTCGAGATTCAGCCCCGCGTCTTCTACGAGGACTTCAAGAACTACGTCCTCTACGTGCAGGACGTCCGCTCCGGAGCCGGTGCCCCCACCTGGCGGCATGTTTTCCTCGCCGACCTCACCCAGCCCGCAAATCCCAACGTCACCACCGCCGAGGAGGCCGACATCTCCAGCTCCGGCACCGGCGACCAGCAGGGCCTCACCCTGCATCTCTTCAACGGCGGCCAGCACCAGATATCCCCCAACGACCCCAGCGAACTGAACTACGACATCTCCACCTTCACCTCCGCCCCTGTACCCCTCCAGCTCGCCACCCAGGACGAGACCCACATCTCCCGCTCCAACACTCGTCTCCAGGCGCTTCCGTTCCGCGAACTCTGGCAGCGAACCCACGGCCTCGACCTCGCCAACCACCCCATTCCCACCGCCGACATCCGCTCCGCCCGCATCGAACTCAACTCCCGCTTCTCCTATCCTTTCGCCTGCCTCGTCCTCATGCTCATTGGCGTTCCCCTGGGCTTGTCTTCCAAGCGCGGCGGCAAGAGCACCGGCTTTGTCCTCACCCTGCTGCTCGTCTTTGGCTACTACCTGCTCTCCAACGTCGGCGTCGCCTTCGCAAAATCCGGCAAGCTCACGCCGTTCCTCGGAGTCTGGGCCGCCAACCTCATCTTCGCAGCCTTCGGCCTCATTCTGCTCCAGCAGCTCGCCGGCGGAGGCGTCCTGCTCAACTTCTTCCACGCCGTCGGGGCAACCCTCGGCAGGAAACTCGTCGCCATCGCCCCCAGCAACATCACCGCGGCCCTCACCCGGCTCACCAGCCCCGCCGGCGATACAGCCGACCCCGCCGCCGACTCAAAAACCTCCACCAGCCCCGATCCGGCTGGCCCTTACTCCGCCTACGCGCACCATCCCGCCCACCCCAGCCCCACCCTGGTCCAGCGCATGCGCAGTCTTTTCAAAACCAGCTTCCCTTTGCTGCTCGACGAATACGTCATGCGCTCCTACGCCGAAAACTTCATCCTGTCGCTCGGGGCCTTCGTCCTGCTCTACGTCATCTTCACCTTCTTTGAGCTTATGGGCGACATCATCCGCAACCAGACCCCCTTCGTCATCGTCGGCGAATACCTCTTCAACCTCATCCCCTACATCGTCTCCGCCGTCACCCCGCTCTGTTCGCTGCTCGCCGTCCTCATCACCTTCGGCGCCCTCAACCGCGCCTCCGAGCTCACCGCCATGAAGGCCACCGGCATCAGCCTCTATCGCGTCGTCGTCCCCGTCATCGTCCTCGCCGCCATCCTCGCTTCGGCCCTCTTCGCCTTCGACGAGTACTACCTCCCAGGTGCCAACCGCCGCCAGGAACAGCTCCGCGCTCAGATCAAGGACAAGCCTGCTCAAACCTTCGTCCTCGCCGGCCGCAAGTGGATCTCCGGCCAAACCGACAAGGCCGGCGAGCCCGAACGTATCTTCTACTACACCGCCTACGACCCCGATCGCCGCGTCTTCGCAGACCTCAGCGTCTTCGAGTTCGATCCCCAGACCTTCACCCTCCAGCGCCGCATCTTCGCTAAGAGCACCCGCTGGGACCCCGCCGTCAACGCCTGGGTCTTCGACAATGGTTGGGAGCGTCGCTTCGCCGGTACCGCCGCCGGTCACCAATGCGACACTCGAGCCGTCTGCTACCAGCCCTTCTCCGTCGCCACTTTCCCCGAGATCCGCGAGCAGCCCGCCTACTTCACCAAGGAAGACAAGCCTTCCGACGAGATGTCCTACAGCGAGCTGAGTGACTACATCGCCGATCTCCGCCAGTCAGGCTTCGACACCATCAAGCTCAGCGTCCAGCTCGAAAACAAGCTCGCCGTCCCCGCCATCACCCTCGTCATGGCCATCCTTGCCGTCCCCTTCGCCGTCTCCATGGGCAAGCGCGGTGGCCTGGTCGGCATCGCCGCCGCCATTGGCGTCGCCATCGCCTACTCGGTTATCGCCTTGTTCTTCAGCGCCATGGGCAACATTAATACCCTCCCGCCCATCCTCGCCGCCTGGTCGCCCGACCTTCTCTTCGCCATTGCCGGAACCTACCTCCTCCTCCGCACCCCAACCTAGCTTTTGCCCTCTTGTTCGTCCTTGTTTGTCATTCCCGAAGGGAATCTGCTTCTGCTTTGTCTTTTGTTTGTCATTCCCTCTTTGTTTGTCATTCCCCAGGGAACCTTCCCTCCGGCCATCTCTTCCTCCGCATCGGCATCCTCGACCCCGCCTCCAACAAAATCCGCACCCTCGAAACTCCCGTTACCATCCCCAGAAATAAATCCTCTCCCTGTGCTCTCTCTTTTTCCCCTGTGTTCTCTGTGATTCGCTCTTTCCCTCCCCCGTCACCAGCCTCGTTTTGCACCGAAATCCTTGACACCACCCATATAATTGAAGAAGGCCCAAACAGAGCCCAGCAGCTTGCCCTGAGCGAAGCCGAACGGATCGTGTCCAAGCCTCACCCGGACCGGATCTGGAGCCTGCCAAACCGCAAGAAGTGAAAACTACAAGAGTCTGGACAGCAGCGTATAGACGCACCCGCAAGTCGTTTACCATCAACGAGCCATTTGTATATACAAACGCCTAACCGCAATGTTATCTAGACTTTGACAAAAAAAGTACCCCGCGGGGAGGGCACTCACCTTCGGCAATACGGATGCACCCAGACGCAGTTCAGACCTGCCCCGACCGAAAACCCGGACAAATCCAGATTTAAACCATTTAGAAGACATACTTTAGGGTTTTTACCGGAGACTCGCTCAGCCGTGCCGGGCCCGCCACAACGCCCCGTCCAGCGGATCGACTGCTGCCTCTCGAACTCGGGCGCTCGGAACCGTGACCGCGAGCCGCGCTGCCATCGCTCCGCGCACCGCCGCGATCCGCGCCAGCACGCTGCCGGTGAACGCGACGCCAATCTCCGTCGGCCCCGCACCGGAAACTCCAGCCGGCCCAGCCTGCATCTTGTGGAACACTACGGACACCAGTTCCGCCAGCTCCTCGCCGGCTCGCTCCAGAATGCCGGCAGCCAGCGCATCGCCCTGCTCGGCGCAGCGCGCGACCACCGGAGCCAGCGCGGCGAAGTCCGGCGGCGTCGCTCCTTCGGCAAACGTCCGCTGGTTGGCCACCGCGACCAGCTCCGCAACCGACCCAAGCCCCCAATGCTGCTCGATCTCGCGCAGCAGGCAACTCGCAACGCCGCCGATGCCGATCCGGTCCTGTGCCCGCAGCGCCGCCCGGATCGCCTCCAGCCCGATCCAGTAGCCGGAGCCTTCGTCGCCCAGCACCGGCCCCCAGCCGCCCGCGCCAAAATGCGCGCCGCCCGCCGATCTCCCGATCGCATTCGAGCCGGTGCCTGCGATCACCAGAATTCCCTCCCCGCCGGCGAACGCCGCGTCCAGCGCAATCTCCTCGTCGCCGCACAGGATCAGCTCGCCCGCAACCACCGCCGTCATCGCCCGCCGCGCCCATGCCTGAACCGCCGGACCGCTGACGCCCGCCAGCCCGAAGCAAGTCCGCTCAACCTGCCCCAGCGAAACTCCCGCAGCCACGGCCACCTCCGCCAGCATCGCCTGCAGCCGCGCGGTCGCCTCCTGCTCGCTGACCCGCATCAGCTTCACCGTACCCGTCGCTGCCCGCGCCAGCACGCGCTCCCCATCGGCAATCAGGCACTGCGTCTTGGTGCCGCCCGCGTCAATCGCAACAAAGAGTCCCATGCGCAGCAATCATATAGCGAGCAACCGTTTTGTTCTTCCTCGACACGCTTTTGATCGGTGCCCGTCGGTGGTAATCGGTGTTAAGCATCTCCTCCCGTAGCCGGCTCGCTATACTCAGGCAATGCCCGTGCGTTTGCATGCGTTCGATCTCGGCGTCGTTGGGCTCTATCTGGTGGCGATCACGCTGTTCGGCCTACGCTTCGCCAAACGCGGCACGGCAAAGGACAAGTCCTTACGCGGCTACTTCCTCGCCAATAAGACCATTCCCTGGTGGGCCATTGCGCTGTCCATCGTCTCCGCCGAAACCTCCACGCTCACCATCATCGGCACGCCCGGCCTGGCCTTCGCCGGCGACTTCGGCTTCCTGCAGATCGTCATCGGCTACATGTGCGGCCGCGTCGTGGTGGCGCTGCTCTTTCTGCCAAAGTACTTCCAGGGCGAGATGCTCACGGCCTATCAGCTCATCGACCGTCGCTTCGGCCGCACCCTCTACAAAGTCACCGCCGGCCTCTTCCTGCTCACCCGCGCCGCTGCTGAAGGCGTCCGCGTCTTCGCCGTCTCCATCGTTGTCGGAATCGCCATTGGCACCGGCGATGTGCTCTCCATCGCCATCATCTCCGCGCTCACGCTGCTCTACACCTTCGAAGGCGGAATGGCCGCCGTCATCTGGACCGATGTCGTGCAGATGGCCATCTACGTTGGCGGAACGCTGGTCGCCATCTGGTCGCTCGGCACGCACATCCCCGGCGGCTGGACGCAGATCCACGCCGTCGCCGCCGCCGCGGGCAAGTTCCACATGCTGAACTTCGCGATGAACCTGACCACCACCTACACCTTCTGGGCCGGCGTGCTGGGCGGCACGTTCCTCACCATGGCATCGCACGGGACAGATCAGTTGATGGTCCAGCGCATGCTCGCCGCCAAGAACCTCCGCGAGTCGCGGCTTGCGCTGCTCTCCAGCGGAGTCGTCATCTTCATCCAGTTCGCGCTGTTCCTGCTGATCGGCGCCGGGCTGTTCGTGTTCTACGGTATCCATCCGGCAGAGTTGACTGCACTCCACGGAGCCGATACCAACCGCATCTTCCCTGGATTCATAGTCCGCGACATGCCCGTGGGCATCGCCGGCCTGCTGGTCGCCGCCATCCTCGCAGCAGCCATGTCGAACCTCAGCGCCGCGCTCAATTCGCTCTCCTCCACCACAGTCGTCGACTTCTACATGGGCTTCCGTCCCGCTGCCGACGACCGCGAGCGCATGGTCGTCTCGCGCGCCTCGACGGTGCTGTGGGCGCTAGTGCTCTTCGTTGTCGCCGTCTACGCAGTGCACACCGGCGGCAAAGGCAACGTCGTCGAGATCGGCCTGTCCATCGCATCAGTCGCCTACGGCTGCCTGCTCGGCGTCTTCCTGCTCGGCACGCTGACGCGCTACGCTACCCAATGGGGAGCGATTGTGGGCATGATCACCGGCTTCGCACTGAACATGGCGCTGTGGCTGCAACCCGCTGCTGTGCATTTCGCAGGAGTGACCGTGCCCAAAGTCGCGTGGACCTGGTATGTGATCATCGGAGCATTGGTGACCTTCGCCGTCGGCTCGCTCGCCAGCCTTGCACTGCCCAAGCCGCGCGCAACCAAGGCCGTAGCAACTGCCGCGCTTCTTCTGATGCTGCTTGGTGTTCCGTTTGCCTGCGCCCAATCAGAACCTGCGGCACTAACCGCACCGGCAGGATCAGCAACCGCTTCGCCAGCCGCTTCGGTTTCGCTTAAGGGCACGGCTTTAGCCGTGCCGTATCAGGCTGCTCAAGAAAACGCGGCTTCAGCCGCTGAGGTCACGCCTTCGCGACCTTCCGCGCCCGACTTCTCCGCCGCATCCGCCGCCATCAACACCGCCATCGCGCAAAAGAAACTCCCCGGCGCAGTCCTAGTGGTTGGCCATGGCGGCAAGGTCGTCTTCGAGCAAGCCTACGGCGTGCGCAAATACGTGGGCGAACCCGGCCTCGATGGCAAGCCCTCGGCCGCCGAACCCATGACGCTCGACACCATCTTCGACATGGCCTCGCTCACCAAGTGCCTCGTCACGGCCACGGCGATCATGCAACTCTACGAGGCACATAAGCTCGACGTCGACGACCCCGTAGCCAAATACCTGCCCGAATTCGCCGTGAACGTCAAGGAACATGTAACCATCCGCGAACTCCTGACCCACTACTCCGGCCTGCCGCCGGATGTGAATCTGAAAGACGCCTGGGGACTCGCCGCGCCCGACAAAGCCGAAGGCATCCGCCGCGCCATGCAGTCGCCACTCACCACCCCTCCCGGCACACACTTCGAATACTCCGACATCAACTACATCGTCCTTGGCGCGCTGGTCGAAAAACTCAGCGGCGAAACGCTCGACGCATATGCGCTGAAGCACATTTTCGTGCCCCTGGGGATGCGAATGACGGAGTACGCCCCTTTCTACTGCAGCCCATATACTGCAGTCCGTCACGACTATCCCCAAGGGGTGACGGGGCCAACGGAAATATTCTTCCCTACAGACTGTACGCTTGCAGATTGGTATTACCCTCTGCTCCAAAGGGTTGCGCCGACGCAGCATGATGATCAGGGAACAAAAGAAACAAATCCAAACTTCGACGCACTCCTCCGCGGCACGGTCCACGATCCCACCACCCGCCGCATGGGCGGAGTAGCCGGGCACGCAGGCGTCTTCTCAACCGCGGAAGATGTCTCCAAGTTCGCACAAGCGCTGCTGGACAAACTGCTCTACGACAAAGGCCCGTTCCCCCTCAAGCAATCAACCCTGAAGCTGATGACCATGCCCGAGCAGCCGTCGACGGCCCAAGGCGGCGCAACCACCTTCACCCCCGACGGCAAGCCCACCACCGGCATCGCAGCCCGCGGCTTCGGCTGGGACATCAACTCGGCGTTCTCGCGCCCTCGCGGCGAAATCTTTCCCATCGGCAGTTTCGGCCACACCGGCTTCACCGGCACCAGCCTATGGATGGACCCCACATCCGACACCTACATCGTCCTGCTCGCCAACTCCGTCCACCCCCGCGGAGCATCGCCCATCTCGCCCCTTCGCGGCGAAGTCGCCACCGACGTCGCCAAAGCCCTCGGCCTCGGTTACGTCTGCCCACCACAAGCGTTCTGCGACGTAACCTTTCATGGACTCCCGCCTGAGGTAAGTCCTTCAAGCACAGTATCCACCGGCCTCATCCAGTCGTCTTCCGCTCCCGCGCCCAATCGACAAACCGTCATCCCGAGCGCAGCCCCTGAGCGAGCCGCAGGCGAGCCGAACGGGGCAGAGTCGAGGGACCCCCGCATTTCGCCCGCTGAGTCACAAACTTCCACAGCACCCCGCTCGCCCGCTTTCGTTAAGGGCACGGCTTTAGCCGCTGAGGTCACTTCTTCCCAAGCCAGCACCCTCGAACCTCGGACCTCGAACCTCGAACCCCAAGTCTTAACCGGCATCGACGTCCTCGAAACCACCAACTTCGCCGCCCTCAAAGACGCCGCCGCGCGTCACGGAGGCCATCTCCGCATCGGCCTGCTGACTAATCAGACCGGCCTCGACGCCCAGGGCCGCCGCACCATCGACATCCTCCGCAGCGCAGGCAACGGAATCGAACTAACGAAACTCTTCTCCCCCGAGCACGGCATCTTCGGCGCCAAAGACTCCACCGACATCGGCCAGGAAGTCGATCCAGCCACCGGCCTCAAGGTCATCAGCCTCTACGGCCCCAAGGACGCTGACAAGCGCCCCAAGCCCGAAGACCTGAAAGACCTCGACGCCATCGTCATCGACCTGCAGGACGCGGGCGTCCGCTTCTACACCTACGAAACCGTCCTCGGCTACTTTGTGGAAGCGTCTGCATGCGAGGCAGCGCGCAAACATCCGCTTGAGATCGTAGTGCTCGACCGGCCTGCACTGATAGGGGGAGGGGCGGTCGAAGGCCCGGTGTCGGATACGACCGCCTCGTACATCAATTACATGCCGGAACCCATTCGCAACGGCATGACCCTCGGCGAGCTGGCGCAGTATATACGCGTGGAACACCCCGGGTCGTGCAGCGGCCAACCTGCGAGCCTCACCGTCGTCTCTTTGCAGAACTGGCACCGCGACGAGTTCTTCGATCAAACCGGTGTACCGTGGGTCAACCCATCGCCCAACTTACGCAGCGTCGAGGAAGCCACGCTCTATCCCGGCCTGGGAATGCTAGATGCAACGAATGTGTCCGTTGGACGCGGAACGGCGATGCCATTCGAGGTCATTGGTGCAGGCGCGACGGCGGCGACGAAGGATGCGTCTGCATTGCCCGCGTGGTTCGACGGGAAAGCCGTAGCGCACTACCTAACCGCGCGCGAAATCCCCGGAGTCACGTTTGCAGCCACGAAGTTCGCGGTTGCGGAGGACGCGAATCATTACCCGTATCACGGACAGACGATCGAAGGCGTGAAGGTGACGGTGACGGATCGCGCCGCGCTCGACTCCCCCGAACTCGGCATTGAAATCCTCTCCGCCCTTCACCATCTCTACCCCACCCAATTCAAGCTCGACAAGGCCGCACCGCTAGTCGCGAATACGGAGACGATGGCGGCATTGGCCCGAGGCGACGATCCACGCGCCATCGCCGCCTCCTGGGCGCCCGCCCTCGCCACGTTCAAGGAACACCGCGAAAAGTATCTCCTCTATCACTGAGGCGACGAGCTAAGTCGAGTAATCAGCATTGATGTGGACGTACTCAACGGTGAGGTCGCAGGTCAGGAAGCGGCACGTCCCGTCACCCTCGCCCAGATCGATGGTGATGGTGTATTCAGGCTGCATCATCGCCGCGTGGGCCGCAGCTTCGTCAAAAGCGGGCGCCCGCACGCCATACTCGAAGACCGCCTCGGCGCCAATCCAGATCCGCGTCCGCTCCGGCTCAAACACCGCTCCGCTACGGCCGGCAGCCGCCAGCAGACGTCCCCAGTTCGGATCGCCGCTGGACCACGCAGTCTTGCACAGAGGGCTGGTGGCGATTGTCTTTGCCACCGCTGCTGCATCGGTCGCGGACGCCGCTCCGCGAATGTCCAGCGTGACCACGTGGGTGACACCTTCGCCGTCGGCGATAATCTGGTGAGCCAAGGTCAGGCACACATCGCCCAGAGCCGCGTCGAATGCAGGAACAAGCTCCTTGCTCAACTTCACGCCGCTGGCTCCGCTGGCGACCAGAAGCACGGTGTCGTTGGTGGAGGTGTCCCCGTCGATGGAGATGGAGTTGAAGCTCGGCTGAACCGCGGCAGCCAGCGCCGCGCTCAAATCCGACACTTCCGCCGCGATATCGGTAAAGAGATAGACCAGCATGGTCGCATGCGGCGGCCCGGCGACTGGCGCACCAAGGCTGGGCCCGATCATGCCCGCACCCTTCGCAGCACCCCAGATGCGAACCTCGCCGCCGTTGGCCGGAATCGTCGCGCCGGCTGTTTTCATGCGGGTGTCGGTCGTCATGATGGCGCGTGCGAACGTCTCTGCGTGCTCCACCGTGTTGCCTACGGCGGCCTTCAGTGCGGGCATTGCGGCCACCACTTTCTCCGCCGGAAACGGCACGCCGATGATGCCGGTTGACGATGGAACAACCTCATCGTAGATGCATCCGAAGGTCTCCGCCGCGGCCACGCAGGTCGCCATGCATGCGGCGATTCCGGGCTCGCCGTTCGCGCAGTTGGCATTGCCCGCGTTGACCAGCACCGCGCCAACCCGTCCTCCGGTAGACAGCAGATGCCGCCGGCCCACCGTTACCGGGGCCGCGACCACCCGGTTCGAGGTGTACATCACCCCGCCCACCGCCCCCGCCGTTGCCACGGCCACGGCAACATCGAGATTTCCACTGGCTTTGATTCCGGCGCGCACCGCTCCCCAGACAAAGCCGCGCGGCATGGTTCCTGCCGTCAAACCCGCATCATCCCTCATTCCTTTACTCTACCAAGCGCTGGTCGCACATACTGCCGGCTTCAGATCGCGGTATCGCCAGCCAGTGCCCGAAGGGGAACGGGCGCCGACAAAATAATTTGCAAAAGCTCTTGCGGTTCGCCTTTTATTCGCTACAATCGGCGCATGGCAATCACGCGGCGGCAAAAGGAAGTCATCGACTTCCTCTCCAATTTCACCCAGAAGAACGGCTACTCCCCCTCGTACGAGGAGATCGCCCACGGCCTCGGGCTGACTTCGCTCGCGACCGTGCACAAGCATGTCACCAACCTGCAGAATAAAGGCCTGCTGCAGCGCGCACACAACCGCAGCCGTTCCATCGACGTGCTGCCTCCGCGCTCCAGCAAGAAAGGCTTCGACCGTCTGCCGTTGCTTGGCCGCATCGCTGCCGGCAAACCGTTGGAGGCGATCGAAACCGCTGAGAGCATTTCGCTCGCCGACATCATAGGCAACCGCGAGGTCTTCGCTTTGGAGGTTCGTGGAGACTCCATGCGCGATGAGCACATCGTCTCCGGTGACTATGTCCTGGTAGAGCGAACCCGCACCGCGCGCGAGGGCGAGATCGTCGTCGCGCTGGTCGACGGCTCCGACGCGACCCTGAAGCGTTTCTACCGCGAGGGAGGTATGATTCGGCTCCAACCCTCGAACAAGGAGATGTCCCCGATCTTCGCGCCGGCCGCGACCGTCAGCATTCAGGGCAAGGTACTGGGCGTTCTGCGCAAGTACGCCTGATCGATTGACCGTTATTCACGCTGACAGTCGGCCAGAGGTGCGGTCTGGAGGTTGAATGCCGCGCGGTGGTCGCCGCCCCAACAGTTCGACGGCGCGCATAATCAGGCGCTCAGGCTCCGCTGTACTGATTGCATCGACGGCCGGCACCGCTTCTGCCGCCTCCCAGATCCTGGATGAGGTCACCTGCAGGATGCGCGTACTTGGCCAGCGGGAACGGATCGTTTCCGCAAGACTGGCAGAAAGCGGTTCCCTCAGCGAGTGGCACAGGACGACCAGATCGCAGTTCTGGTCTTCTTGGACAACCAGCGCTGAGTCCGGGCTTGAGCAGATGATGTCTGCACCGATCGTGCGCAGAACAGCCGCGCGGGTTTGCTGAAGCAACTCATCCTCGCCAACAAGCAATACCGTAAACATGGCCCAATCCTCCGGCGGGAGCGGAGCGGATCCAGTGGTCAACAAGGCGCAAAAGGCTCCCGTCGGCCACGCTGGTCACACAAAGGTAATCATACGAACCGGAAAGTTTCGGTCTGCCATACGACAATGGAGTTCTTTTTTGCGGAAAACCTACGGATTCCTTATGGGAGGGGTATTTAGAGGATGTAGCCCGCGTCGCCGTTCTCGCCCTTTTTCAACATGCGATCATAGACAGCGTTCACAATCCCGTAGCATTCGCACGCCTTCGCGGCCAGTCCCGTCCGATCCAGGATGTGAATGCGCCCGCGCGAATAGCCAATCATCCCGTTGCGCTGCAGTTCACCGGCTGCCACGGTCACTGTCGACCGCTGCACCCCCAGCATCTGTGCCAGGAACTCCTGGGTCAAATGCAGATACTCCGATTCCATCCGGTCCGCAGAACTCAGCAGCCACCGGGCCAGCCGGGCTTCTACCTCGTGCATCCGGTTGCACAAGACCGACTGGGTGATTTGGACAAGTTGGAGGTAAGCGAAGGAATGGACCAACTTTTGCAGCGTTCCGCCCTTAAGAAACTCGGCCCGTACTACCGACGAACGGATGCGAAATCCCTCTCCTGCACCTTGCATGATCACCATGTGCGACATCTGCGGCTGATCCAGCAATGCCGGGAGGCCGGAGAAGCCCTCCCGCCCGATCAGCCCAACTTCCACCTGCTCGCCGCGTTCGGTCACCGCGTCCGTTGAGATCAGGCCAGTATTCAGGAAATAGACGAACTCAATCGGCTGGTTCGGCTCGGAAAGCCGCTTTTCCAGAGGGAGTTCCACCGGCACAAGGTGCTTCGACAGCGCCGCGTATTCGTCGGCGGGCAGTTGCGAGAGGATAAGATTGCGCGGTCTCGTCGAGTTCACCGGAGTCGAAATTTGGCCTGTGGGCACGGTAACTTCCTTTGCGCGAGGGTGGATTCTCTGGCCGCATGAACCGTTGCCCACACTTTGCGGGGCGTTTAGGTGCGATTACCACTTACCTTACGGTTGTTAGGCGACATATGTCTGTGCTGTACCGCACATAAGGTGTTTGAAATCTGAAATTTCCGAATGCGGCCCATTAGGGCCGGCTGCCAGAAGGCGGCGGGAGCCGAACTGTCAGCCTTCGCCGCGGTCCTTGGACAAGGACTTGCCGGTTTAGAATGGATTCTGGCCCCTCACGCCCGAGCTCCCCGTTAAGACAACTGGCAGTCGGCAGGCAAATCCAAAGGCAGTCCGAGGGCCGGAAAGCGTCCTGAATACAAATGCATCGCTGGTCTCAGCTCTTCATCCCGACTCTGCGCGAGGCCCCCTCAGACGCGGAGGTCGCAAGCCATAAACTACTGCTTCGCGCAGGTTATATTCGCCAGCTTGGCGCCGGCCTCTACTCGTACCTCTTCCTCGGCAACCGGTCCATTAACAAGATTGTGGCGATCATTCGCGAGGAAATGGACACCATTGGCCAGGAGTTTTACCTGCCCGCGCTGAACCCGCGCGAAGTGTGGGAGGAGTCCGGCCGCTGGGCTGGGATGGGCCAGAATATGTTTCGGCTGAAGGACCGCAAGGGCGCAGAGTTGTGCCTGGCGATGACCCACGAAGAGGTGATGACCAGCATCGCCCGCTCGGAATTGCGCAGCTACAAGCAGCTACCCCAGATCTGGTACCAGATCCAGACCAAGTTCCGCGACGAGCCCCGCCCGAAGTCGGGCCTGCTGCGAGTCCGGCAGTTCCTGATGAAGGACGCCTATTCGTTCGATATCGACGAGACCGGTCTGGACGAGAGCTACAACAAGCACGACCGAGTCTACCGACGCATCTTCACCCGCTGCGGGCTACAGTTCGTGGTCGTCGAAGCTGACTCCGGAGCCATGGGCGGAACCGGCTCACAGGAGTTCATGGTGTACACCGACGCCGGCGAAGACCTGATCGCCAGTTCCCGCTCCGGCTACGCCGCCAACGTCGAGAAGGCAACCTCGAAACTCACCCCCGTCGAAGACCTTGCCCAAACTGGCGACGGTCTGCCAGAGCTCGTCCATACCCCCGGGAAAGCCTCTATCGCAGATGTCACGGCCTTCTTCGGCATCGCTGCCTCGCAGGATATCAAGTGCGTAGCCTTCATGGGTACTCCCGTGGCACAGGCGTCGCCCCTCCGCCCCGTGGTCGCCTTCCTTCGCGGCGATCACCAGGTCAACGAGACCAAGCTCAATGCTGTCGCCGGCGCCGCTGAGCTCCGCCCCATGACCCCTGAAGAACTCGAGATACACATCGGCGGTCCCGCCGGATACCTCGGCCCCGTCGGCATCGCCGAAGTCATGACCAACGGCTCCCTCAACGGCCTCAACTCCGGCAAAGAGCTGGACAAGATCAAAGGCATCTTTCGCACCATCCCAACCGAAGGTCTTAAGACCATCGTCATAATGGATCTCGGCCTCCAGGGCCGTGCCAACCTCGTCGGTGGCGCCAATAAGCTCGATTATCACTTCCGCAATATCACCCCGATGCGCGACTTCCAACCCACTCTGGTCGCCGATGTCCGCAGCGTGAATGAGGGCGAGCCCGACCCAATTGGCGGCGAGCCACTTCGAATTGGCAAGGCGGTCGAGATTGGACATATCTTCAAGCTGGGCTACAAGTATTCGAAGTCGATGGGGGCGAGCGTACTCAACCGTGACGGCAAGGAAACGACACCGATCATGGGCAGCTATGGCATCGGGGTCGAGCGCATCCTGACCGCGGCAATCGAGCACTCGGCCGCCCAGTTTGCCGCGCGCAGCCAGCCTGACGCCTACGCCCTGCCACCCGCCATCGCGCCCTTCCAGGTTGTCGTCACCATCACCAACGTCAAAGGGCCGGACCTGCTGGCGGCCGGGGAGAACATCGCGCAGCAACTCTCCGCCGCAGGATTCGACGTCCTCCTGGACGACCGCGACGAGCGCGCCGGCGTCAAATTCAAAGACGCCGAACTAATCGGTGTGCCCTTCCGTATCGCCATTGGTAAGAAGCTGGCCGAGGGCAAGGTGGAACTCCTGAATCGCCTCACCAACCAGACTGACGATATCCTCACCGCTGACGTGGTTGAACGCATGAAGAGTGCACTCCGCGGCGTCTGATCACGGTAGCCTCTTTCGTTTCTTCTCTCATGGCCATCAAATTCAAACTCGGTAGCAACGGCAATCCGCCAAGCCGCACCAAACATCGTTTGCTGCGCGGCATACTTGTCGCTGCCCTTGCCTGCCTGGTGATTGGTGCCATCGTCTTCGGCTACATGTACTTCAAGTACCAGAAGATCGTGGATGACCGTCTCGCCTCGGGGCCCATCTTCGCCAATGTTGAGCAGATCTATGCCGCACCGCGCGAAGTCCGGGTGGGCCAGCGCCTCACCGTCTCGTTCATTGCCCAGGACCTCCGCCGCGCGGGATACAACACCAACCCCCAACTTGGCACATTCACGCTCAACGGCAACAGCATCACCATCAAGCCCGGCCCGCAGAGCTACCATTCCACCGACGGCGCCACCATCACCACCGGGGCCAGCTCCAATGCAGACCCGCCATCCGACTCCGGTCCCGGACTTGAGTACACGGTCACTTCCATCACTGCCGACAACGGCGCCCCGCTCGCGGCCTACCAGCTTGAACCGCAACTGATCACTGCTCTCTCCGAGGACAAGGGCCGCACCAAGCGCCGCCTGGTCACGTACCAGGAGATCCCGCCGCAGATGGTGCGGGCAGTTACCGCAATCGAGGACCGCCGCTTCTTCGAGCACGGCGGCGTGAACTACGTCCGCATGACCGAGTGTGTTGTGCGCGACATCCTGGCGGGCCGCAGGGAATGCGGCGGCTCCACGCTCACTCAGCAGCTCGCGAAGAACTTTTTCCTGACGCCCGACAAGACCATCTCGCGCAAGATCGCCGAGCTGATGATCACCTACCAGCTCGAGGCGCGCTTTTCAAAGCAGGAGATATTTGCCATGTACGCGAACGAGATGAATCTAGTTCACCGCGGAAGCTACGAGATCGATGGCGTCTCCGAGGCATCGCAGACCCTCTTCGGCAAGGACCTCCGCCAGCTCGATCTCGCCCAGATCGCTACCATCGCCGCCCTCTTCCAGAATCCGAGCTACCGCAACCCCTACCGTCATAAGGACCGCGCCATCGAGCGGCGCAACCTGGTGCTCGATGCGATGGTGGAGACTGGCGCAATTACCCAGGCGGATGCCGACCGCGCCAAGGCTGAGCCGCTGGTGCTCGCCAACTCCGCCATCGACGCGGGCGAGGCGCCGTACTTCGTCGATCTCGTGCACGACCAACTGGCCCAGCGGCTGGGCGATCAGGAGCTCGGCCACGATTCGCTCCGCATCTACACCTCGCTCGACCCCGAGCTCCAGCGCGCCGCCTCCGAGGCTGTCGAAGTTGGCATGAAAAACGTCGACGACCTTGTACGCCGAAAGCACAAGAAGAACGACCCGAACATCACGTACCCGCAGGTGGCGCTGGTGGCGCTTAACCCCCACACCGGCCAGATTCTGGCGCTCGTCGGAGGCCGCAACTACGGTATCTCGCAACTCAACCACGCCACCGCCGAGCGTCCCACCGGCTCCACCTTCAAGCCCTTCGTCTATGCTGCCGCGTATAACACGTCTCTGAACGGCACCGATCTCGACGGCAATGGTGTCTTCACCGCCCTGACCAAGCTCGACGACGATCAAAGGACGTTCATGTTCGATGGCAAGCCCTATGATCCGGGCAACTTCGAGCAAGGCGAATACCCCGGCATGGTCACGGCCGCTCAGGCGATCGCCCACTCCCTGAATATCGCCACCATCGGCCTCGCCGAACAGATTGGCTATGAGAACGTCGCCGCGCTCGCGCGCACCGCAGGTATCGTCAACGCCAGGGGTACCCCCTCGGTCGCCATTGGCACCTATAACGCTACCCCCATTGACATGGCCGGCGCCTACACCGTCTTCGCTAATGGCGGCGTCCATCTGAAGCCGTGGATGCTGGCCAGCGTGCGCAATGCCAACGGCGACATTGTCGCCGACTTCGCGCCGGAAGCCAAGCAAGTGCTGGACCCGCGCGTCGCCTATCTCACTCAGAGCTTGCTCCAGGGTGCTATGACCTTTGGCACCGCTTCGGCCGTGCGTGGTCACGGATTCAGTGCACCGGGCGCAGGCAAGACCGGGACTGACCACGATGCCTGGTTTGCCGGTTATTCCTCGAACCTGCTCTGCATCATCTGGGTGGGTAACGATGACTACACAGACATCAAGCTGCAGGGAGCCGACGCGGCCGCGCCTATCTGGGCCGAGTTCATGAACCGCGCTATTAAGCTGCCCCAGTACTCGGACATGAAGTCGTTTGCGGCGCCGCCGGATGGCGTCGAGATGGTTCCCATCGACTACAAAAACACCTGGCTGCCTGCGGACGACACGTGCCCCGAGGACTATTCCTTTGCGTTTCTCGACGGCACCGTGCCCAACAGCACCTGCAGCCATATGGGCGCGTCCCCGCAATCTCTCATCCAGCGCCTGTTCTCCGGCGGGACCGCGAATCCAAGCGCGGCCCCCACCCCCCCGGCCAATCCGCAATCACCCGATTCCGCCGAACCGGCCGCTCCCAAAAAGAAGAATCTGCTCGAGAAGATCTTTGGTGGCGGTAACAAACCAGCCCAGCCCACGCCGCCGACGCCGGCACCGCCGCCACAGTGATTCAGATGCGCAGGTAACTTCGATCCCAAGCGGCCTGCAAACACTCGCGCGTGTTCGCAGACACGTCCCGTCGACATCCGGAGATAGGCGTCTTACGCCTCTCGGTACAACCAGTTGAAGCCCAAGCCGGCCACGGTCACCAGGGCGCAGAAGTATGCGAACAGGTCGCCGTGCGCGGCATAGAACGTAACATCGTGCTCGTAGTCAAAGCCGACGCGAAGACTCGTCCTGACGTGCCGCGGCGCAGCCATAACTACGCGCCCATACGGATCGATTGCAGCCGTCACCCCGGTGTTAGTTGCACGCAATACCCAGCGATGGTTCTCGATCGCGCGCATCCGCACCATGTTCAGATGCTCCCACGCCGCGCTGGTGTCCCCATACCATCCATCATCCGAGATATTCACCAACACATCCGCACCCATATCCGCGTACTCACGCATCTCGTCGGCAAACACCGACTCGTAACAAATAAAGGTGCCGTAAGTATGTCCGCCGGTGGCAAACACTGTCCTATGCTTGCCGGGATCGAATAAGCCCACATCCTGCAGCAGGCTTCCGGCAAAGAAAAACAGGCGCTTGTAGGGGGTGTACTCACCGAAGGGAACCAGATGCATCTTGTCGTAGCGTCCTGCAAAACTTCCGTCGGGCGCGACGAATGACGCGGAATTGTATAGGTCGTATCCTAGCTCGACTCCAGGGTCGGCAACGTAAGCGGCCTCGCCAACGATAATTGGGGCATTCGCCGCACGCGCTAGGTTGGAGATCGCTGCTCGAAACTCCAGGCTGGAGATCGTCGTCCGCAACGGCGGGTCGATCTCATCGAAGCCGTTTGGAGCTTCAGGCCAAATGATCATGTCCGTCGGCGCAGGTAACGCGTTCGGCGACGTTGGCTCGACCGGAGTAACTCGAATGCACTTGGTGGAAGCCAGCTCCGGTATGCCCAGGCAGTAACTCATCTCCGGATGCAAGCTCACACGAGAATATTCTGCTAGTTCCTGAGGTATTGTAAGTTGCGGTCCCGTATTCGCCGCACCAACTTCAATGTTTTCCTGTACCAGGGTCGCGATCGCCGAAGTGCCATCTCGAACAGGCGTCTGGGCGCGCCGCGCAAACACGAAATACAGAAGGATGATGGCGACACCGGACGCAGTAAGCAGGACCCTGGTAAAGCGTCTCTCTTTTAGCGTAATGCGCGTCAACCATAATGCGTTGACGCCAGCGATTACGAATGACAGTCCGTATGCTCCTGTCCACGGAGCCAGCCGTGTCAGCAGGGCATTATCCACCTGCGTGATGCCCAGAGGGTCCCATGGGAAGCTAGTAATCCTTGCCCGGGCTAATTCCACCGCAACCCACGCGAAAGGACTTAACAGAAGCGCCCCTTGCACTCCCAGGCGACTGCGGCGCATCGCAGCAATCAACGCCCCAAACAAAGCATGATAAAGCCCGAGATAGAGACAAAACAGGGCAAGTATTCCTGCGGCCACTGGCTTGGACAGGCCACCGTAAAAGTGCATGGTCCGATAAATCCAGTAGCAATTACCGAGATACCAGATGAATCCCGAACAATATCCCAGTGCCGCCCCCTCGATCACGCGCAGGGGCTGTCCATTTGCATCCTTCCCAATAAGTGCAGCCAGTAAAGGGGTCAGCGCGACCCAGCATAGCGCGGCGCGCCAAATCGGAACAGGTCCAGCAATAGGGAATGGCAATACCTGAAGCACTCCCGACAAAGCCGCCAACGCCCACAGCCGCACTGGAAACATACGCATTGTTACGCAGTCTAACATCGCGCTAATAAAATCGCTCCGCCTCGGGGCCACTTCAATAAGAGATCCCTCCCGAACCATAGGCCGCACCGGCTTATTATTTGCAAGATTCGTCTTACTTCTGTATCCTTGCGCAGACACAATTAGAGTTAGGGTTTCATCTAGGTAAGTTAGAGGTAGCCGTTCTGGTTCCCTGGCAGACCCGCTGGAAGGTAGCGGTTATGAGATCAGATTCTGGATCGCCACAAGGAGGTATCACGTGGAAGTGAGCCGTATTATTGCGGAAATTGACGCGCAGATTTCAAAGCTTCAGCAGGCCCGCGAATTACTCTCCGGCATCACCGCAAAGGCGAGCAAAGGTCCTGGCCGTCCCAAGGGGAGCAAGAACGCCAAAGCTGCCTCCAAGACCGCAGCGCCCAACAAGCGCAGGCTCAGCCCCGAGGGCCGCAAGCGGATTGCAGATGCCATGAGACGTCGGTGGGCTGAACGCAGAAAGCTGGCAACCAAAGCAACCGCCGCCACAAGGTAAGTGGTATCGGCTGCATAACCAATGGCAGTTGCACCGGGAAACGCCGCCGCGTTGCAGTTGCCTGCGAACCTTCGCTCGAGTTCGAAGACTCCGCTGCATATTCGCCTGTGAACTTAGATCGATCACTTTTCAGTCGAAAGCTCGTCGACTTACTTAAGTAGGCAAGGGTGAGCGCCGTAAACAAGACGAGCGGCTTGCCGAGTTTCCTTCGCATGCTAGCGGGTAACCACCACCTCGCGAACGTTGTCCTTGCCCAGAAAGAAATGAAAGCTTTTGAATGACCTAAGTAAATTCTCTATTTCGCGGTTCGAATAGGTATTGAGCAGTGGATACTCCCCCGCCCGCTGCATGTCTACTCGATTCGTGTCGGTCAGGTGGTACCGGCAAAAGCCGGTATTCGTTGCGACCAATGCCGACGCACTGGCGGGTGAGTGAAACATCGCGAGCAACTGTCCTTCCGGTTCCATCACATCGTGTATCCGCTCGAGCACCGGCCGCAGCAACTCCTCAGGGAGGTAGTCCGCGGTATCCCAGAACAATACGATGTCGAATCCACGCCCGGAAAAATTGAGGTGCGCCCCTAGAAACCTCTCAACGTCAAAACGGGAGTTGCCATCCTCGTCGGGAATAAACCACTCGCGCTTGGTCGCGTCCTCTGCCAGATTTGCCAGGTAGATACTGTGTCCCAGCCCGGTGACGAAGTTAATGTTGGTTGACGAAGTTGGGCCTATATCCAGCACGCGCAACGACTCTTCGGTGCGCAGCCGCTCCAGCAGTTGACCCCAACCGCTTGAATGCCGCGAGATGCGCTCATTCGCTTCGGCTCTGGCGCCGGCTCTATCTTTGCCACCAAACAAGCTGGGCATCCTGGGGTCTCCCTCCAAATCAGGCAAGGTTCGAAGCGGATGCGCTTGCCCCAAAGAGACCCGCATCCGGTTCTGGACCCGTCCCTGCCACCGGTACAACTTCGGAGAGGTCCACTCGGCCCTTGATACTCGCGTTTTCTTCGATCGACAATCTCTCCGCGGCGATGTCTCCCTTCACTACCGCCGACTCGCGCAACTCGATCCGTCCCGTCGCCCGGATATTGCCCTCGACGAACCCGTAAATCACGACATCCCGCGCATTCAACTCCGCCATCACGCGAGCATTCGGACCTACCGTCAACCGGCTCCCCGATAGCGCAATTGTCCCTTCCACTGTGCCATCCAAGTACAGGTCCTCTTTGCCCGACAGCTCTCCTCGAATTGTGACGGACCTTCCAATGACGGTGGAACCTTCGGCTGGCTTCATGTGCTTGTCGCTCTCCCTTGCTTCAATCATAGTGCTTGCCCGAACTATACCCACCCCCGCGCTCCGAGGCAAACCTGGCCGGCGGGGGTGCATCCCGATCGGCGCCGTCTTCCAATCACGTGCAGTATTGCTTCAATTGATAGAAACTCAAGCAAGCCTATCCGACTCGGGGTATGCCGATGTGAAATCCAGGTTGATGACGGTCCTTGATGCGGGTGAAGAAACCTCTGCACGCACGGTCGTCGTCAATCCCAGCGACGGGAAATGCAATCTCTCCAGGTGATGAAAACGGCGCAAACCACCGGCCGGCTCCCGGCCCGAGGCAATGCACAAGCCTCGACGCGGCTTTCGCCGAACCGTTGCGCCCTGTTCTGCGCGTATGCCTTTGTCTTCTCAGTTTTCAACCCGGTGGACTCGGCCGCAGCTTTTCAGGAAACTCCTGCCACATCGCTGCTCGCGGGACCGGCCCGCGCCTGGGCGCTCGATTGCGCCAACAATGAAGTTCTCGTCATGGAACACCCCAACTCCTACCTGCGCTACCGCCAGCACACCGTCGACGGGAAGGGCGACCAGGTTCGCGATCAGATTGAAACCCCGGAGGGCACCGTCTCCCGCCTCATCCAACGCGACGGTCGTGCGCTTACCCATGCAGAAGATTCCGCTGAGCGCGATCGCCTCAATAGCCTGGCCGCCTCGCCCGCCCTGTTTGCCCGCCACATCCGCCATGATGAGGAAAACCGGAAGATGGGAAGCGAAATGATCAGGATGATGCCCGACGCCATGCTCTGGAGTTATTCTTCCGCCCAACCACAACTCCCCAATCATTCTGCCGGCGATCCAGCGCTGATCGTCCTCGACTTCAAGCCGAACCCCGCGTGGTCGCCTCCGAATCTTGAGTCCGAGCTGCTCACCGGCCTTGCAGGCCGCGTCTGGATTGATCCACGCAGCCGGACCATGGTTCGCCTGGAAGCCACCTTGTTCCATGCCGTTAATATTGGTTGGGGCATGCTGGCCCATATTTATCCCGGCGGAACAGCCACGCTCGAGCAGACCAACGCCGGCGGTCAGCGCTGGATTATGCAGCACATTGTCGAACAGCTCACTGTGCAGGCACTGATGGTCAAGAACGTCAAACAAAAGCTCATCTCGGACGCGGCCGATCTTCAGCCGGTTGCGCCCATGAGCTATCAGCAGGCGATAAGAACTCTGCTCGACACTCCTTTACCCGTTCGCTGATACGACCCGCGTTTCGAGCGGCCCAGATTCATGTAGTCAAACTTTGCCATATGTCCGATACTTAACCTCTTGACGGCTGGGCGATGCAGGGTTGTCTCGTTGAATCAACAACATTGGAGACCGAGAAGAAGCAACGAGGAGGATGAGCGAAGTGGACGCAACATTCGTTGGACATCCCGAGGTGGCGGCACGGTTTCCCGATCTGCACCCTGCGTTCGATGCACGTGCCGCCGTAATCGAGGCGAACCGTTGCTTGAATTGCTTCGACGCGCCTTGCATGGGTGCGTGCCCGACCCACATCGACGTGCCACGGTTCATCAAGAAGATTGCATCCGGCAACGTCATCGGCTCGGCGGAGGCCATCCTGGAGGCAAATGTCCTCGGAGCAAGCTGTTCGCGGGTGTGCCCGGTGGAAGTATTGTGCGAAGGCGCCTGCGTGATGCATGGCAAGCAGGAGAAGCCGATTGAGATTGGCCGGCTCCAGAGGTTTGCCATGGAAACGTTTTACGCCGCAGGCGGCAAGCTGCAGTTGCGCAAACGCGAGGAGCGGAGCGAGCGGGTCGCCTGTATCGGCTCCGGGCCCGCGAGCCTGGCGTGCGCGGCGGAACTGCGGCAACTCGGGTTTCAGGTCAAGGCGTTTGACCGGCGCGCACTTCCTGGCGGATTGAACACCTACGGCGTGGCGGAGTACAAGCTGCGCGCGGCGGACAGCCTGCGCGAGGTTGCCATGGTGCGCGGCCTTGGAGTGGAGTTCGAAAACAAGGAAATCGATGCGGCCGGCATGGAAGAACTCGAGCGCGAATTTGACGCGGTTTTCCTCGGGTTGGGGCTCGGAGCAATGCATCGGCTGGCGGTTGAGGGGGCAATGTCTTCCTCCGTGATTGACGCACTGGATTTTATTGCCGGATACAAGACCGGCGCGCGACTGGAGGTAGCTCCGCGCGTGGTCGTGGTCGGCGCGGGAAACACGGCCATCGATGCGGCGTGTGCGGCCAAACGGCTGGGCGCAAAGTCAGTGACCATACTCTACCGCCGGCAACGCGAGAACATCTCCGCGTTCGCGTTCGAGTACGACCATGCCGTGCGCGAAGGCGTAATCTTCTGCTGGGAAACACTGCCGAAGGCATTCGCAGCCACCAACGATGGGATTGCGCTTACCTGCGTGGCTGTGGCGCAGGATGCTGCGGGGCTGCCAGTCCCGGTGGAGGGATCGGAGTTTACGATTGAATGCGACGTCGTGATTCCCGCAATTGGGCAATCGCCGCTGCTGGAACTGCTCTCCCAGGCGCGCGGTGTCACCATCGAACGTGGACGTGTGGTGATCGACCGGGCTACGGGGCAGACCACAAATCCGAAGTACTTTGCGGGCGGAGATTGCGTGAACGGCGGGCGCGAAGTCGTGGATGCAGTGGCAGACGGCAAGCGGGCGGCGCTGGGGATTGCGGCTTGGTTGAACACTCGTACGGAGGCACACGTTGGCTGACCTGACCACGAATTTCGCTGGGATCAAATGCCCAAACCCATTCTGGCTCGCAAGTGCTCCACCGACAAACTGCGGCGAGCAGGTAATGCGCGCGTTCGATGCGGGATGGGGCGGAGCAGTGTGGAAGACGATCGGTGAACCCATTACCAACGTCAGTTCTCGCTACTCCTCCGTCGATTGGAACACGCAGAGGATGATGGGGCTGAACAACATCGAGCTGATCAGCGATCGGCCGATTGAAGTGAACCTGCGTGAGATAACCGAGGTGAAGCGCCTCTACCCGAAGCATGCAGTAATTGCGTCGCTGATGGTGGAGTCAAAGCGCGAAGCCTGGCATGAGATGGTGAAGCGGGCGGAGGGCGCCGGCGCGGACGGACTCGAGTTGAACTTCGGATGCCCGCACGGCATGAGCGAGCGCGGGATGGGTTCTGCCGTCGGACAAGTTCCGGAGTATGCGCAGTTGATTACCGAATGGGTGAAAGAAGCCTCACGCACGCCGGTCCTGGTGAAACTGACTCCCAACATTACCGATATCCGCCTGGTGGCGCGGGCAGCCAAGCGCGCCAAGGCCGACGGTCTCAGTGCGATCAATACCATCAACTCGATTACCGGGATCGATCTCGACACCTTCGAGCCGCGTCCGAATGTGGATGGGAAGAGTTCACATGGCGGATACTGCGGACCGGCAGTGAAGCCGATTGCACTGAACATGATTCAGCAGGTGAACTCGGACACGGTCGATGGACCGCCCATCCCCATGAGCGGGATTGGCGGCGTTAGCAACTGGCGCGACGCGGCAGAGTTCATCCTGATGGGCTGCGCAACGGTGCAGGTGTGTACCGCGGCAATGCATTACGGCTATCGCATCGTCGAGGACATGATTGATGGACTCTCCAACTGGATGGATCAGAAGGGATTTGTAACCATTGACGATTTTCGCGGAAAGAGCCTGAATAAGGTAACAGAATGGAAGCACCTGAACCTGAACTACAGGATCGTCGCGCAGATTGATGAAAAGCTCTGCATCGGCTGCCAGCTTTGCCACATCGCCTGCTGGGACGGTGCGCACCAGTGCATTCACCTGGACAGGGTGAGTGGGCCGGTTGACGGGCATGTTGAGGTCCACGCCAAGCCGCGGGAAATCGGCAGAGAGAGGATTGTAGTCACTCCGATTCCAAAGCTCGATCCGCCCAGGATACACGTTGGACAGTATGCCACGAGTCTAGAGCGCATCCCACGAGTCGATGAGACCGAATGCGTCGGCTGCAATCTGTGCTCGCTGGTGTGCCCGGTCGATCGCTGCATCACCATGGTCGAGCGTCCCACCGGATTGGCGGCGGAAACCTGGGCAGAGCGCACCAGCGCGGTCGTCGAACGGGCAGGGTAGCGGCTCACGCCAATTTGCGCGGACGGTACCCGTGTGAAAAGCTGGCGAGTCGCGCGAATAAGGAAACTAGGATGTTAAGCGGGGCGGTTTTCCGATTAACACTAAGAGGGAGTTGGTTCGATGGGAACGTTGATCAAGGGCGGCAAGGTGGTAAGTGCGGCGGCGGCAACGCTGGCCGACGTGTTAATCGAGGGCGAGAAGATTGCGCAGGTTGCGCCGAGGATCGACGCAGCGGGGCACACCGTAGTGGATGCGGCGGGAATGCTGGTGCTGCCTGGAGGCATCGATGTGCATACCCATCTCGACATGCCGTTCGGCGGCACCACGAGCGCGGACGACTATGAGTGGGGCACGCGCGCCGCGGCGATCGGCGGGACCACGACCGTGATCGACTTCGCATTGCAGTCCATGGGCCGCCCGATGACCGAGGCCTTCAAGACATGGCGCGCGAAGTCCGAGGGCAAGGCGTGCATCGACTATGCGCTACATATGGCGGTGACGGACCTGGGGCCGAACGATTCCTGGCTGGATGATGTGGACGCAATGGTCGCCGAAGGGATTGCCAGCTTCAAGATCTTCATGGCGTACCCCAACGTGCTGATGGTGAACGACGCGACCATCTTCAAGCTGATGCAGCGGACGGCGAAGCTGGGCGCGCTGGTGTGTGTCCACGCAGAGAACGGAACCGTGATCGATGTCGTAGTGCAGCAGACGCTGGCAGCCGGCAACACCGGCCCGCTCTACCATGCGCTCTCGCGGCCGGTCGAGACCGAAGCCGAGGCCGTGCACCGCGTCATCACGATTGCGGAACTGGCTGGCGCGAAGGTCTACATCGTGCACGTCTCCTGTGAAGAGGCAATGCACGAAGTCAAGGCTGCACGCGAACGCGGACTCCCAGTGCAAGGCGAGACCTGCACGCAATACCTTGTCCTGTCGCTGGAAGATGACATGGGCAAGCCCGGGTTTGAAGACGCGAAGTACGTCTTCACTCCGCCGCTGCGCAAGAAGAAGAATCAGGCGCCACTCTGGCAGGCGCTCAGGGAGGACGTGCTGCAGGTGCTGTCGACGGACCACTGCCCGTTCCGGTTCGCCGATCAGAAGACCCTCGGGCTGGGCAACTTCACCAAGATTCCGAATGGTGGTCCGGGCATCGAGAACCGCATGCAGTTGGCCTATCACCACGGCGTGAATGAAGGCCGGATGTCGCTCGAGCGGTTTGTCGAGGTGACGGCAGAGGCGCCGGCCAAGATCTTCGGAATGTATCCGAAGAAGGGCGTTGTGGCTGCCGGTTCCGACGCGGATATTGTGATCTGGGATCCCGAGGCAAAGTATACGATTACGGCAGCGTCCCAGAACATGCACACGGATTACTCGATCTTCGAAGGCTTTCAAGTAAAGGGCAACGCCCGCCAGGTATTCTCGCGCGGCGAGTTGGTGGTTGACGGCGGCAAGTTCATCGGCACCGTGGGACGCGGGCAATATCTGCATCGCGAGGTGTCCAGGCGATGAGCCTTTACGTCGAAGGGCCGACGACGTTAACGGATGCGTACGGCCTTCGCGCCGACGCGCATCTTTATAACCCCGACCTGGCCCCCACAACCCCTGAGCAGCGCACCTGGGGAACGTACAACTACATCGCCCTGTGGTTCTCCATGTCGATGGAGGTGACGACCTACATGCTGGCGTCGAGCCTCATCGCAGGCGGGATGAACTGGAAGCAGGCGATCGGGACCATCCTGCTCGGCAACCTGATTGTCCTGATTCCGATGATTCTGAATGCGCATGCCGGCGCAAAGTATGGTATTCCTTTCCCGGTTTTTGTTCGTGCTCCGTTCGGAGTGCGCGGCGCCAATGTCCCGGCAATCCTCCGAGCTCTGGTCGCGTGCGGGTGGTTTGGTATTCAGTCCTGGATCGGTGGCCAGGCCATCTATGCCATGCTCAACGTCATCTGGCCGGCTTCGGTGGCCATGCCCTGGATGCTGTGGGCGTCCTTCCTGGGCTTCTGGGCACTGAACATGGTAGTGGTGTGGCGCGGGGTCGAGTCGATCCGGCATTTGCAGAGCTTTTCGGCGCCATTTCTGCTGATTATGTCGCTGGGCCTGCTGTTTTGGATGGTCCACAAAGCTGGCGGCCTGGGTCCAATGCTGACTGCGCCCAGCCAGTTCCACACCACTGAGAGTTTCCTGCATTTCTTCTTTCCTTCGCTGACCGCGATGGTCGGCTATTGGGCGACGCTGTCGCTCAATATTCCTGACTTCACGCGTTATGCGAAGTCGCAAGGATCGCAGATTATTGGCCAGGCCTTCGGCCTTCCAGTGGCCATGACGCTGTATTCATTTGTCGGAATAGCTGTAACGTCCGCGTCAACTTTGGTATTTGGCCACGCGATCTGGAACCCGATCGTTTTGTTGGGGCAGTTTCACCAACCCGTAATTGCGTTCCTTGCCCTCGTCAGCATCCTGATTGCCACACTCAATGTGAATATTGGGGCCAACGTGGTCTCGCCGTCGAACGACATCTCCAACCTCGCACCGCAGTTGATCAGCTTCCGCACCGGCGGGATGATCACTGGATTGCTCGGCCTCGCGATGATGCCGTGGAAGCTGATGGCTACCTTCGGGAGTTACATATTCGGCTGGCTTGTGGGTTACTCCGGACTCTTAGGGCCAGTAGCCGGAATCATGATCGCGGACTACTTCTTTATCCGCGGAACCCGGCTGGATACGGAGTCGCTCTATCGTCGCGACGGCCCTTATGAGTACCGCAAAGGGATCAATCCACGGGCGATGATTGCCCTGGCCGCGGGGGTGTTTGTTGCGCTGGTTGGGCTGGTGGCGCCTGATCTGCGCTTTCTCTACGACTATGCATGGTTTGTGGGCTTTGGCGTGGCGGCTCTGGTGTATGTGATTCTGATGGGGACAGCGCCTCGTGCAGGTGGAGCGACGCCGCTAGCGCAGCGAATTAAAGTGAAGGGGCTGGATAAGGTGCTCGATCCGGCGCTGGGGAACTCCGCAGGTCGCAACCGCCCTGAACCGGCTGCATGAAGCCGCAGACCGCCTCCCATCGCGCGTCACGATGTCTAGCGGAGAAACGCACCCAGTTCTGCGGCTGCTGTGCGAAGATGTGGCAGAAAACGGGTCTGCATCTCATAGACCGAGATTCGTGGAGCGCTTCCACTTAGATTAATGGTGGCGACGACCCGGCCAGTGGGAGAATACACCGGCACTGCAAGCGAGCGGAGACCGACCTCGTACTCCTGATCGACCAGGGCGTAGCCGTGGCGGCGCACGTTGCGCAGGGCGAGACGGAGTTTCTCGACGCTGCTTACCGTGCGCGCTGTATGCGGGGTCAGCACGACGCGGGCAAGATACTGCTCGATCTGTTCGGCAGGCAGGTAGGCCAGCAGCACGCGCCCCATGCTGGTGCAATAGGCGGGCAGGCGGCTGCCAATGTGCAGATCGTCCGACATTACCCGCGACACGTTTGAGCGCGCAATATAGACAATCTCGTCGCCGTCGAGGGTTGCCACCGAAAAGCTCTCGTGCAGGTTTGCGGACATCCGTTCGAGGATGGGCTGCGCTGCGGTGGACAGCGAGTTGGACGCGGAGTAGGTGTTCGACAGCGTGAGCATCCGCGGGCGTAGCGCGTAGCGGGAGCCTTCCTCGATGCCCGCGAAACCAAGTTTGCTGAGCGTATAGAGACAGCGGCGCACGGCGGCGCGGGAGAGCCCGGTCTTCACTGACAACTGCGAGATGGTCATCTGCGGCGTCTGTGGGCTGAAGGACTGGATGACGAGCAACCCGCGGGCAAGCGAGGTCATGAAGTTGGGATCGCCCGCGTACTCGTCCAATGAGGACGAAGGTGTAGAGTTCGCAGGTGCGACCGGAACCGTTTCTATCTCCATGCGGGAGAGCTGCTTCGGTGCTAAGGCCATTGTTCTGGGAGGCGCGCCGGCTGGAATGCTCCGGACGGCAGGGCGGCGGCTTGCGAGAGTCATTGACAAAGGGAGCCTCGATTTGTGGCCCAGCCCCGCATCCTATTTCAGGGCATCACGCACCTTGTTGCAACTCTGGTGCGCGATAGACGGACTACATATACGATAAACGCACAACGGCCTCACCGCAAGACCGCAATTATCTCCCCCGGCGCGGCCGGCTTCAGTTCGCAAGGCACTTTCGCGGACCAGGCCGTTCGCTATGAGAAAATTGACGCCTATGAATCCTGAAAACTCTCGCCGCGTGCCGCTCAACCAACGCCCAGCCTGGAAGGCGCTGCAAACGCATTCTGAAGCGATGAAGGGGAGGCATCTGTGCGACTTATTCGCTGCCGACCCCGGTCGCGGTCAGCGCTTCATAGCGGAGGCGAATGGGATCTTCCTCGATTACTCGAAGAACCGCCTGACCGACGAAACCCTGAAGCTGCTGATCGCGCTGGCGGAGGAGTCCGGCCTGCGCGCGAAGATTGAAGCGATGTTCCGCGGCGACAAGATCAACATCACCGAAGACCGTGCGGTGCTGCACGTTGCGCTGCGCGCGCCGAAGAACGAGAAGATCATCGTCGACGGCGAAGACGTGGTGCCAGGTGTCCACGCAGTGCTCGACAAGATGGCGGCGTTTTCTGAGCGTGTACGCTCTGGCTCCTGGAAGGGTCACACGGGCAAGCGCATCAGAAACGTAATCAATATCGGCATCGGCGGCTCGGACCTCGGTCCGGTGATGGCCTATGAGGCGCTCAAGCACTATAGCCAGCGCGACCTCACGTTCCGGTTCGTCTCGAATGTCGATGGGACGGACTTCGCCGAGGCGGTGCAGGACCTGAGCGCCGACGAAACGCTGTTCCTGGTGGCCTCAAAGACTTTTACGACGCTGGAAACAATGACTAACGCGCACACCGCGCGGGAGTGGTCGCTGGCCGGCCTTGGCGGCGACGAAAAGGCTGTGGCCAAGCACTTTGTCGCGATCTCGACCAACGCCAAAGAGGTCGCGAAGTTCGGCATCGACACCGACAACATGTTCGGCTTCTGGGACTGGGTTGGCGGGCGCTATTCCATGGACTCGGCGATCGGGCTGTCGACCATGATTGCCATCGGGCCTGAGAACTTTCGCGCGATGCTGGCCGGTTTCCACGAGATGGATGTGCACTTCCGCACCACGCCGTTTGAGAAAAATCTGCCCGTTCTGTTGGGCCTCCTGACCCTTTGGTACACGGACTTCTTCGACGCGCAGACCGTCGCGATCCTGCCGTATGAGCAGTACCTCAAGCGCTTCCCCGCGTACCTGCAGCAGTTGACGATGGAGTCCAACGGAAAACACGTGACCCTCGACGGCGCACACGTAACCTGTGACACCGGCCCGGTTTACTGGGGCGAGCCGGGGACCAACGGGCAGCACTCCTTCTACCAGTTGATTCACCAGGGGACGCGGCTGATTCCCTGCGACTTCATTGGCTTCGCGAAGGCGCTGAACCCGCTCGGACGGCACCACGACATGCTGATGGCCAACGTCTTTGCCCAGGCCGAGGCGCTCGCGTTCGGCAAGACCGCCGAGCAGGTAAAGGCCGAGGGCACGCCGGACTGGCTGGTGCCGCATCGCGTCTTCGAGGGCAACCGTCCGTCGAACACGATCCTGGCCGAACTGCTGACGCCCAGGGTGCTGGGACAACTTGTGGCGCTGTACGAACACTCGGTGTTTACCCAGGGAGCGATCTGGAACATCGACTCATTCGACCAGTGGGGCGTCGAATTGGGCAAAGTGCTGGCGACCAAAATCCTCGGCGAACTGGAAAGCCCCACCGAGCCTGCTATGACCCACGACTCGTCGACCACCAGCCTGATTCGCCGCTACCGCGCCAGCAAGTAGCAATGAAAGACCGTGCCTCCTTGTTGGACCCCTTCAGCCCACCCTTCGCCATCACATCTTCCGGTGCAGACTCTAGCCCCTGACGGAACGTCGACTCGGCGTAGCATATATCCCATGGACATTGCCAACAAACAGAGCCTTGCTTGGGCGCGGTTTCAGGCGTTGCTAAGTCACCGACCTTCCTCAGGGGATGAAGGCGAAGTGTCGCAATTCCATGAAATCATCTCCGCGCTTGAGGAAGCATTTAATGTAGACCTGTCTTTGTTCCGTATTCCAGAAGTTGCAATGAAGCAATTCGAGGACGAATCTGGGAGCACCGCTTGGGTAGATGCTGGGCGGAACATTGGAGGCTTCCCCGCCCGCAAGCAAATGTCAGGCAAGCGATTCTGCGATGTTCCTTTCCTCAACCGCCAAATAGACGGCATCGTCTTCTATTTTGAAAATCTCAGGCCGGCTCCTGAACGTAAAAAATCGGATCTTAAGAGTATGTTTTGCTATGGCTTCGCATGATGCGCCTCAAACCACTTCCGCGCGCCGTGTTAGGATTTGCTGTCAAGTTCCTGGAGGTGCCGATATGAAGGAATATCGCGTGCTTTCCTCAGTCCTCATACTGGCTATTACGGCCAGCCCTGCCTGGGCCAAGCCCAAGACTGAAATTGTCGTTGAAGTGGTGAGCATTGCAGTGGCGCTCAGCCATTCACCGAGTTACCACCCCGCCATTCCCGACACGTCAACCACGGTCTGCACTCCCAATGGCGAGAAATGCACCACCACAACGACGCCGGGACATCCGGCCTCAATAGACAACCTCGAATATTACAGCCAGTTCATATATGCAATCATTCCGGATGGACGGCATGTCACGTTGCAGTATGAGGGGTTCAAACTCATCTACCCCCCGCAGCCGGGGAAATACACTGCTGAAACCGAATCGTCCGGCAAGTGGCTCCGCCTGCACGTCTCCTATCCTAACGCTGGCAATCCCAACGGCGACAAGCCTGGCAAGCTCACGTACCGCATCGTCGGCACTTGGTGACTCCCGCCCCTCTGCTCGCATCGCCTGTTGGCGGAAATCCTCCGAAGGGAGTTGGAATGCGATGCGCAGGCGGCGCCTTACGCCCCATTCAACGCAGTTTTATCGTTATGGGTGGGACGAAGGGACGAGAGCCGCCAGCGCAGCCAGCACATCGGCCGGCTCCGGACGGACACGGAAATCGGCGTGGCCTTCGCTGAAGGCAATGGTCCCGTCTTGATTGACGACGAAAACCGCCGGCAACGGAAGCCGCCAACTTGCTTCGGTCGCGCTTTTGTACATATTTCCCGAGTTTACGAATGGAATGTTCACCAGGATTCCCTTGAAGTAATCCCGATGCCCCTCGGGCACGCTGTAGGCGATGCCGAACTGCTCCGCTACCTTCGCTTCGAAGTCGGAGAGAATCGGAAAGGGCAAATGGTGTTGCTGCAGGGTGAAGTCGTTGTGGCGCCGGGTTTGCGGCGAGATCGCGACAAAAAACGCTCCCATGGCGCGGACCTCAGCGTGGAGATCGCGCCAGACTTCCAGCTCGGTGACACAATAGGGACACCAACGGCCGCGGAAGAACTTGATCACCAGCGGGCCCATGGCGAGCAGGTCGGCAGAACTGACTTGTTTGCCGGTGAGCGCGTCGGGCAAGGTGAACGCAGGAGCCTTCGCGCCGGCACGAAGAATGCGGCCTTCGATCCCGGTGGCAAATAGCTCCGCGGTTTGCTGTTCCGAGACGGCGAGCCGCTCCGGCTGAACCAGGGCGCGCGTATTTTGCGTAATGCGGTCGAGTTCGTCTTGCAGCGATGGGACCGGAGACCTGGGCACGGTTTTCACACTTACATTATCGCAGCCATATCGGCCATTGCTCCGTGTTCTGCGTCACCTGCCGTCGTGGCGTTATGGCACGAAGCGGCGGCGACTACGGCCTTCGCCGGAGTTGACCCGCCACCAGCCGGCTTCTGCGCAGGCCTCGCGCTGGCGGCGCTATTGCTGCCGAGCAGTGAAATCATGCGTTTGAAGCCTTCATCCCGCGCCTTCTTATTCGCATCGTTGGCGTCGGGCGCCTGTCCGGCACGCATAAAGCCGTGGCCCGCGCCGTCGTAGATCACGGGATCGTACTTCTTGCCGGCGGCCTTCATGGCATCGGTTGTCGCCGGCACGGTGGCCGTGATGCGCGCGTCGTTCTCTGCATAGAAACCGTAAACGGGCGCGGTAATAGCGGTCACGTCCGGCGGCGGCGTGCCGTAAAAGACGAACGCGGCCGAAAGATCATGCCGATGCGCAGCGAACGCGAACGACTTGCCTCCGCCCCAGCAGAAGCCCGCGACGAAGAGCTTGCCGTTCGCGGCCGGCAGTTTCTTGCCATAATCGGCCGCGGCGTCCAGGTCCGCGGTAACCTGGTCGGCGCTCAGGCCGGAGACGGCCCTGGTGACGGCATCCTGCCCGGGAAAGGCGTCGGTGCCGCCGCCGTTGGGCCCGGCCCCGCTCAGCAAGTCTGGCGCGATCACAATGTAGCCCTGCGCGGCCAGTTCGTCGGCCATCTCCTTCGCCCAGTCGCTCAGGCCGAAGATCTCGTGGATCATGACGATCACCGGCACTTTATGGCTGACTTCGGGATAGACGACGAATGCCTGCACGGCGCGGTCGCCGTGCTTGATAGGGACGTATTCCCGGTGGCGCGGCGACTTCTCAAGCGCGGCTTTGGCCCAGTCCTGCGCGGGCAGCGATACGGCGGCGGAAAGGACGACGAGGGCGGCGAGAAGCTTCAAGAATGGTCGGCTCATGAGGTCAGAGTCTAGCGTGTGACGCGTGACCACGACAAGCGCTGCGGGGTAAATTTCTTCATTGAACCTGCATTGCGGCAGGCGGCGCGGGATTGCCCAAAGTGATGTGGACAGCCTCGCCCTGGAGCACCCTGCGGCCGGGTTGCGGGTACTGGGCCATCACGATTCCCACTCCGCTGGCTGGCGCCGGGACCGGGGCTGGCGGCGCGGCAGGCGCGGCGCTGGAGACCCCAGACCCAGTGCTGGAAACGGCAGGTGCGGTGCCGGCAGCGGCAGGGCCAGCAGGTTCCGGGTTGGCGGAATCCTCGACCAGATGGAGGCCGGCGGTGGCGGCTCGCGCGTTGGCGGTGGAGTAGCTGAGGCCGAGCAGCGAGGGCATGACGTACGCGGGCGGCTGCGCGTCGCCAGGATCGCTGACCAGCAGGCTAACCCGGGGGCCATCGACTCCGGCGGCGTTGACGGGCGGCGTCTGGCTGAGCACAACATCGGGATCGCCGGGCACGCCGAGGTAGGCGACCGCGCCCAGGTCCAGCGAGAGGCGGCGGATGCTGATCGTGGCAGCGCGCTCAGACTCGCCGGTCAGGTCGGGGATGCTGACGCGCTGCGGGCCAAGCGACTCGGTGATGCGGACCGGCCACTCGTGGCGGACCCGTGAGCCCGGCGCCGGATCCTGCGCCAGAATGCGACCGGCGGGAACGTCGCTGGAGTAGAAGCGGTTCTCCAGGTTCAGTTGCAGGCCTTGGCTGCCCGCCGCCTTGCTGGCATCGGCGACGCTGAGGCCGGTCAGCGCGGGAACCACAGCCTCGCGCCCGTGGATGGCAAGGCGCATGGCAATGAACGCGGAAATCAGCGCCACCGCAACCATGGCCAACGCGCCGAGCACGAGGGTGAAGATGCGCTTCATCGTGGATATCCCTTCCCCCTATACTATGACTCATTCTGCAAGGAGAGAGATGCGGCCCACTAGACCAACCGTGCCAATATGGACGATCATCGTCGTCGCCGCCCTGGCTCTCTTGTTTGCATTCAATCGAACGCGACAGATAAGTCGTCCCTTGCCTCCACCCCAGACCACCACCCGCTAAAGACGATTCTGCGCGAGCACCTCGTAGTGCGGGCCGCCTGGGGTGGTATGGCTGCGATAGAGATTAACTTCGTCCACGGCGAAGCTGCGCTGAAGCGCCGGAGGCAGGGTTCGATGCTTCCCGTTCAGCTTCCCCGGCTGCCGCAGGCGTGCGAGCGTGATGTGGGGATGATACGGGCGCGCCTCCAGCGCGAAGCCGCAGCGTGCCATTCGGGCGGCGACCTGTGCCTGAAGCTGAAGCAGCGTGGGAGCAGGTTCGACGTCGACGAAGAGCACGCCCGCGCGAGGAAAGGTATCTAGCCGCGTCAATCGAATCTGGAGAGGCTCCGCGCCCAGCTCATCCAACTCGTGAAGCACGGCGGGGAGCCTGTCTTCGGCAACTTCGCCCAGAAAGGCGAGGGTAAGGTGGATGTTCTCCGGCGGCGTCCAGTGAGCGTTGGCGAGGTTGCTCGCCCGGGCGTGGCGGGCAAGAGCCTGGGCCAGGCGGGCCGGGATGGGCAGGCCGACAAAAAGGCGCATATAGATGATTAGGTCATACGTCACGTTGAGCTGTGACACAAAACACTTGTTATTTTTCCCGCCGACTCCTATCGTTATCGCCCTATGATGAAAGTCCGATGAGAGAGTCGGGACCCTGTGCTTGCGTCTGATTGACAGGTTCCGCAAGCTCTCTAGGCGAATGAAGGGCCGTCATGGCTAAAGTCCCTGATCCCCCCCGGCCAATCCGATGCCCGTTCATCGCTTCAGAATCCGAAGCGGAGACCGAAGCTGCGGCGCTAGCTCCCATGTGGGCGGAAGTCGACAATCAGGATCTCGAGCCTTGCGTTCAGGACGTCGATCGGTCCCAAGGCACAACTGCGTCCCACATTGGAGATTGCAACCTCGAGTGCTGCCACTGCGCCATCCGTTGGTATGCCCGGCGCATCATCAACCAGCGGGATAACTAAGACAAATCTGGGTTGAGATGGCACTCACCCGGGCGGCGGACTTGCGCGCGACAGCCAAGGTTCCCAGCCGCTAGGTTGCTGCGATATCCTTTCGAGTTATGAATCGACATGTCCTCGCTGTCCTCCCATCTCTTCTCGCAATTTCACTCGCCGCGCAGACACCTGCGGCCAGCGCGCCACCGACTGCCGCAACCGGAACAGCGCGGCCGGCGACGACCCAGACCGCGCCGCCGGCGGGCTTTACCCAGACCATCGTTCTCTGGCCCAACGGCGCGCCGGGAGCGCTGGGATCAACCGAGGGAGACATCCCCAAGCTGTTCACCTATCCCACTACGGGTGCTGGACCGCATCCGACAGTGATCGTGATGCCGGGCGGCGGCTACACGCACCTGGTGATGGAGCAGGAGGGCGCGTACGAGGCGCGCTGGCTCGCCGCACATGGCGTTGCGGCGTTTGTGCTGGAGTACAGGCTGGCGCCGGCCTATCTGTATCCCACCCAGAGCCGGGACGTCTCGAGGGCAATCCGCTATGTGCGTTCGCATGCGGCGGAGCTTGGGGTGAAGCCGGATGCTATCGGGATTTGGGGATTCTCCGCCGGTGGCAGCCTCGCGGGATACGCGGCGACGATCCACGACGTCGGCAACCCTGCCGCCGTGGATCCGATTGACCGCGTCTCCGACCGGCCGGACTTCGAGATCGTGTCCTATGGACGGATGGATATGAGCGTGCCGACGGCTAACGGTACGCTGCCAATGGAGAGCATTCTGGGGCCGCACCCGAGCCAGGCAGCGATCGATGCAATCGATCCGGTGAAGCACGTCACGGCGGAGTCCAGTCCGTCGTTCCTCTACTCGACCACGGGCGACAAGACGGTGGATTCGCGCAACGCTGCGAAATTCTACGTCGCGCTAAAGGCCGCTGGCGTGGCTTCGGAGCTGCACATCTTCGAGCTTGGCGCGCATGGCACGCACATGGGAGAAGGCCTGCCGCCCGCGATGCATGAGCTGACCGTGACGCCGACTCTGATCGCGAACTGGATGCAATTGCATGGCTGGATGCCGGCACAGCCAGAGTAAATCTCAAGAGGTGCAATGCATCGGCGCTGGTGCACTTTCAAAGATGTTAAGTCGTTGGAATCCGCATGGATAGCGGGTTCTAGAAGAAATCCACAGAAACCTTGGGATTTGCACTTGCGTGCACAGGCGGGGCACTTCTAATGTCCTTCTCAACTGATGACACGTAGTTAGTCGGAGGTTGAGTTCGAAGGCGGAACCGGAAGGTCGGGTTGGAGGCGCAAGCCAAGAATCAGACACGAAGACAGCCGGAAGATCGATCGAGGCGAAAGCCAAAGATCAGGTCCGAAGGAGGCCGGAAGGTTGATCGAAAGCGCAAGCGGAGATTGACAGGAAGGTTCAGCCGGAGGGTTGGTCGCCAACGCAAGTTGGAGATTGGCCCGAAGGTAGCCGAAGGTTGATCGGAGACGCAAGTCAAGGATCGGCCGGAAGCGGCGCCGAGATGCAACGCCGAGGAGTCGGTTGTTGGTCCGTCAGGCAGGGTCGGACGGTGGATCGGCGGCGCAAGCCGCAGGTTGGCCGGTCGGCAGCGCCGACGGGGTGCCACAGCCGATGAGACGGAGGTTGAGTTCGAAGGCCAGGCCGAAAGGTCGGTCGAAGACGCGAGTCGGAGACAGGACCGGGAAGCAGAGCCGGAGATGCGACAGCCGGAGTCGGAACGTTGGTCCGTCAGGCAGGGCTGGAAGGTTGATCGGCGGCGCAAGCCGCAGGTTGGCTGGAAGGCAGCGCCGAAGGGATTGAGCGGCCGATGAGAGTCGGAAGTTAGGTTCGAAGGCGGAACCGGAAGGTTGAACGAAGGCGCAAGCTGGAAGTCAGCCGGAAGGTTGAGCCGGAAGACTGATCGAAGGCGCAAGCTGGAGGTCAGTCGGAAGGACAGGCTGGAGGATCGGCAGGCGGCGCAAGTCGCAGGTCGGTGTGAAGGCTGGGCCGGAAGGTTGGCCGGAGACGCAAGTTGAAGGTTGGCTGGAAGGCAGGCCGGAAGGTTGGTCGCCAACGCAAGTTGGAGGTTGACCGGAGGGCAAGTCGAAGGATCTGACGGTCGATGAGAGTCGGAGGTTGGGTTGGAAGGCAGAGCCGGAGATGGATCGCCGACGCAAGTCGGAGGTCAATCGGAAGGCGAGGCTGAAAGGTTGATCGCCGGTGCAAATCGGGGGTTGGCTTGACGGTAGCCAGAAGACGCAGCGCCGATTTGAAACTGCGAGTTCCTCAAGAATGAAACGCCAGAGACCCCACGGTCTCTGGCGTTTTCGTTTTGGTTACGCACATCACAGCGTCGAGATATGGTCACTCCCTCGGTCTGGGCGTATCCTTTTCCCCATGCCACAAGCCCTCTTCAAAGCTCTCCTTTTCGCGCTGTTTCTCGCGCCTGCAGCCACTGCCGTGCCCGCCGCACCGCTGCCCCAACCAGCGTCCAAGCCGCTGTTCTCCGAAGACTTCGAATCCGGCGCAATCGACAAGAACATCTGGACTCAGGACGTCACCGGCGACGCCATCCTCACTGTCCAGTCGGACAAGGTCGCCCACGGCAAGTACGCGCTGCTCGTCCGCTGCCCCGCGCCCGCGCAGCGCACTCACGCGTTCCTGGAGGTGAAGAACCTGCCCGAGCCGCTGCAGCACCACCACTTCGGCCGCGCCTATGTCTACATCACGCCGGTCGTTCCCGATCGCCACACCGTCTTCATCACCGCCGGTACGGCCGGCTTCCCCCACTCCCGGTTCTTTGAAATCGCCACGTCCCACTCCAACTTCCAGACCACTTTCACCAATGACGTTGACGGCGGCGAAGACTGGCATGCGGGGCCGCCACTCCCGCTCGGCCACTGGTTTCTGCTGGAGTGGGAGTTCAAGGACCAGCCCGACCGGGAGACGATCTGGGTCGACGGCGAGCAAGTCATGGATTCGCCGTTTGCCTTCAAGTCCACCACGCAATCCGCGGGCCTGATCGGCGCCTTCACTGACGTTGCCTTCGGCTTCCTGCTCCGCGGCGCCGCGCCCGTGCCCTTCGACATTTACTATGACGACATCGCCCTCGACACCCACCGCATCGGCCCGGTGAAGTGATCCCATCCGGTCTATTGCGGCGTCATGCCGATGGTGGCGAGCCAGGTGTCGACTAGCTGGGGCCACTTGCTGACGGGGAGTTTGGTGGGACGGAGGCCGAAGGCGTGGCCGCCCTGGGCGTAGAGGTGCATCTCCACGGGCACGCCGGCGTTCTTGAGCGCGATGTAGTAGACCAGCGCTTGGTTGATGCCGTCCACGTGGTCGTCCTCGTTCTGGAGGATGAAGGTGGGCGGGGCCTGCGCGGTGAGGTGGGCGCGGATGTCGGGATTCAGCCTGGGTGCGACGAGCTTCTCGTCGCCGAAGGAGAGATGGCCGGGATAGATGGCGACGGCGAAGTCGGGGCGACAGCTTACCTTGTCGGCGGCGTCGACGGCCGGATAGATGCGCGTGGTGTGGACGCTGGTGGCGGCGACGAGATGGCCGCCGGCGGAGAAGCCTAGGACGCCGATCTTGTGCGGATCGATGTGCCACTCGGCGGCGTGGAAGCGGACCAGGCCGATGGTGCGCTGCGCGTCTTCGAGCGCAATCGGCGATTGCGGATATGCGCCCCAGTCCGGGTTCGAGCGCGGCGCGGGCACACGGTACTTGAGCAGGATGCAGGTGATACCGCGAGGCACCAGCCAGTCGCAGACTTCGGTGCCTTCGAGATCGATGGCGAGAATCTCATATCCACCGCCGGGAAAGACGACGACCGCTGCGCCGGTGTTCTTTCCCTTTGGCGAATAGACCGTCATCGTAGGCCGCGACACGTTGCTGATGTAGAGCCACGGCTTGCCGGCGACCAGTTCCTTCGGGTCGGCGTCCGTCTCCATCTTCTCCGGACCCATGGCGGGGCTTGGGTCCGGCGGCGTCCCCGGCCAGATCGGGACCTGGGTGTGACCGGGCGAGGGCTGCCAGACGGGTTGCTGGGCGGGCAGGATGGTGACGGCAGAGAGAAGGCAGAAGGCGAGGAGGAGAGGCTTCATTGGAGTTCCCGGGACGCGGATTTCTGCGATCGAAGGCAGAAGGTCATCGTACGGGGGCGCGATTTTGTGGAAGAAAGAAAATGCGGGACAGGTGCCGGGAAAGGCACCGTGGCCCAGTTCCCTGTCCGGTCTGGCACCCGGCAAGTCAGTTCAGTTGGCTGGGCCTGGGTGGGAGGGTGGGAGGACCGTGAACGGGAAGATACTGATGTTCTGAGTCCCCAACATCAGGGCGTACTCGCCGGGTTCGAGCGGGGATTGCGGGCGAATCAGCCAGTATTGCGGCTCCGGTTGGGAGACATCGGCCGGAACCAGATCGGTCTTATTGGCATCGGCCATTTTTGAGCCGCCGACGACTGGATAGACGATCATCCTGCCGCCATCGAGTTCCCTTGCGCCTTTCTTCGGGTGCAGCCTGACCAGCACAGGAGCACCGGGAATTGAGTAGAAATGACAGACGCAGATGGTGGGTTGTGCCGCCTCTACCTGGGTGGAGGCGTGCTCGCCGTCATATTCGGCCACAATTTTTGCCGGGACTATTCCATACGAAAGGCCTGCCGCGAGGCTATGCGCAGTTTTGGTTTTGGTTGCATTCTGATTCGCGACCAGAGTCCATTCGCTCCCATGGATGTAGATCCCGGCGCGGTTGGTCGGGTAATCCGCGGTCAGCTCCTTGCCGCTGTCTTGTGCCGGATGATTGTCTTGAACGGCGCGAGCCGGAGCCGGATTGTTCTGTGCGTAGGCTGCGAGGAAGGTGGATGAAGCGAGGACAAAGCATGAAACCCAGATAGCACGTCGCATATTCATGGCCCGCGATCAGGACCCTTTCTGAGGACGGGAGAAGGGTAGCAACGTCAATGCGGAAGATCAACTGGAAATCGGGGGGACGGGGCACCCGGCTCGGTGGCCCCGATCCTCACTCATCGCGTCACGGTCGCCTTTTCGGAGGCTTGGTATCCCCGGCATCACGCCCTTCCGCTATTGACCTGAACGGGTGCGGTATCGATTTCTCCGGCTCCTTGGCTGCGTTTCGGAGATAGTCTGTGATGCTCTTTCGAAGTCTCGCGCCCCAGTCCGGCACTTGTATTTCGTAGATGATTACTCGTAGATGTCTAAGGTCGAAAGGGACGTCGTCCACTTTTGAGGCGGTGAATACGACCGGCTTGACGGCGGCATGGGCTAACCCCAGCTCATAAAACACGTTGGGGTTCTTGCCCGACAAGTCGGCGAGAAGAAGCTTGGCCTTCACGATCTCTTCCCATATCTGTTCGACAACACTACCCGTCGTAAACAGTTCGTCAGCTCTGACCGGCTCGAAACCCGCCTCCCTAATCGCTGGGATGTAAATCTCTTGATAGTACCTATCAAACCACTCGCCAAAGGGCATCATTACAAAGCAGGTTTCCAAGAACTCCCGGCCGCGAGGCTCCTTGATCACAGCAGGGCCCGGAATCTTCTCAGGAGGAGCAGGAAGGGTAGTGGTAGTTGTTCCTGTTGCCGCTTCGACTTGGCGTTCGGCGACACTGGAAGTTGGAAGTCCGGCCGCGAATGACCGCAGGTAGGTCAGATTCGTCGTGAAGACCTTAGCGAATGTTTCCGCCCGGTCGCGCGGTATTGTGAACTCGCGCGTCAGCGTGTTGAGGAAGAACTCGTCTTCAGGAATGGCCTTGCCACCGTAGAACTTCTCCACCTCGTCGAAATCCTTGACATGTCGAAAAGCGGCGAATAGCCCTTCGGTACGCTGCTGAGGGGAGCTGGGAGCAACAATGTCTTGTCCTAACTTGGCTAGGCTAATCTTTGCAGTTGGCCCTGTTCCGTCCACCAAGCCATATTGGTTGGCGGAACGCAGAAGTTCCAGAAATCGCCAGTCCTGAACTTGCTTGTATCCAACGGCAGTCGCCACCGATGCTGCCGGCATCGGATTTCCCGCGTTCTTGTCTTCAATCGCCTTGGCAACTCGGATTGCGTCTTCTAGAGTGTGCTTCGGGAATGTCCACGGTAGCCTGCCAGTGGCAGCGGAATTCTTCTGCTTGCGGGCAGCCTTTTGGGCATTTCTTTTCGCAGCCGCGTTCTTTGGCTTGGGCTTCTTGGGCCGGGTAGCCTTAGCTTTGCCGTTTGGCGTCTCGCCAGCGTTGGGTGGTTGCGCAACTTCAGCCATTTGAACTCCGTGGGAAAATGACGTGCCGAGTATACCTCAATGGCGGCGGTGCGGATGAACAATCGATGGGCAAGAAACAGATTCCCTTGGGGAATGACAACCAGAAAACGGCGGCAGAGCCGAAGCTCTGCCGTCTGGTTATGCTCTCAGGTGGCTGATCGAGGGTCGCCAGCCGCTCGTGTTGGCGCCCCTTAATCTTCGCTCTTGTCGTCGTCGAGCTGTTCGCCCCGACGTCCTTTGTAGTAGGCCTCAGAGTCGGGGTGGTCACCCGTGATGTCGCTCACCGCCGTGTCGAAGAAGCCCCGGTGGGAGTCGTGGATGCCCTGTTCGTATTCTTCGCGGTCTTCCTTAGATACTGCCATAATGCACCTCGAAGCGTGGTTACGCGCTGGACTGCGTGGACTGAAGATACTCCCGCCAACTTCGGCGCACGGTAATATTTTTGTCGTCTGTCGCATGCAATGTGTGGTGGCCGACGTGAAAAAGGCGGACTCCGAGGAGTCCGCCTTTTGGAGTTTTATTGGGAGTCGGGTTTGGTGGCAGGGCTGAAGCCCTGCCCTTCCGGTTTCGTGCCCCACCCGAGTTTCGTGGCCGCTTACTCCGCGGCCATTTCTTCCTGTTCGCCTTCCATGCGCATGAGTTCGAGTTCGCGCTCTTCGGCTTCGATGGCTGCGGTGACTTCCTGCTGGACCTGGGCTGCCACTTCTTCCAGCTCGGGTGAGAGCTGGACGTTGCGGTAGTACTCCATGCCGGTACCGGCGGGAATGAGGCGGCCGACGATGACGTTTTCCTTGAGGCCGCGCAGCGTGTCGACGGAGCCGTTGATGCTGGCTTCGGTGAGCACGCGGGTGGTCTCCTGGAAGCTCGCCGCCGAGATGAAGCTGTCGGTGGAGAGCGACGCCTTGGTGATGCCGAGCAGGAGGCTGCGGCCGATGGCCGGACGTCCGCCTGCCATCAGCACGCGCTGGTTCTCCTCGTTGAACCGGAAGCGGTCAGTCTGCTGCTCGAGCAGGAAGGACGAGTCGCCGACCTCCTCGATCTTGACCCAGCGGAGCATCTGGCGAACGATGGTCTCGATGTGCTTGTCGGAGATGGCGACACCCTGGAGGCGGTAGACCTCCTGGATTTCGTTGACGAGATACATCTGCAAGGCGCGCTCGCCGAGGACTTCCAGGATGTCGTGCGGGTTGCGGGGGCCGTCGATGAGGGCATCGCCGGCGCGTAGGCGCTCGCCTTCCTGGACGTTGACGTAGACACCGCGCGGCACGCTGTACTCCTCTTCCTGGCCGTTGTCGGCGGTGACGTAGACCTTGCGCTGGCCCTTGGCGACCTCGCCGAACCGAACCACGCCGTCGATCTTGCTGATGATGGCCGGGTCGCGGGGCTTGCGGGCCTCGAACAGCTCGACCACGCGGGGCAGACCGCCGGTGATGTCCTTGGTGCGGGTGGTTTCGCGGGGGATCTTGGCCAGGATGTCGCCGGGAAAGACCTCTTCGCCGTCGGCGACCATGAGGTGGGCGCGCGAAGGCATGAGGTAGCGCTTGTTGCCGGACGCGGCCTTGACCAGGATGGCCGGCTGGCGCTTCTCGTCGGAGGAGTCGGCGACCACCAGGCGGGATAGACCGGTGACTTCGTCGACTTCTTCGTTCAGGGTGACGCCTTCCTGCAGGTCCTTGAACTGGACGGTGCCGGCGATTTCGGTAAGCAGCGAGAAGGTGTAGGGGTCCCACTCGCCGAGGGTGCTGCCCTGGGTGACCTTGGCGCCTTCCTCGACCCGGAGCTTGGCGCCGTAGACGATGGCGTACCGCTCCTTCTCGCGGCCCTTGTCGTCGACGATGGCGATGGAGCCGTTGCGGTTCATGGCAATCAGGCCGCCATCCTTGCTGCGGACGGTGACCAGGTTGATGAAGCGCACGGTGCCGGCGTTCTTGGACTCCAGGTGGGAGGCGTCAGAGACGCGCGATGCGGTGCCGCCGATGTGGAAGGTACGCATGGTGAGCTGAGTGCCGGGCTCGCCGATGGACTGCGCCGCGATGACGCCAACAGCCTCGCCCATCTCCACCATCTTGCCGGAGCCGAGGTTGCGGCCGTAGCAGAGGATGCAGACGCCGCGCTTGGACTCGCAGGTGAGCACGGAGCGGATCTTGACGCGCTCGATGCCCGCAGCCTGGATGGCCGAGGCGAGATTCTCGTCGATCTCCTGATTGACTTCGACGATGGTTTTGCCCTCGTAGTCCTTGAGCTTCTCGAGCGAGACGCGGCCGATGATGCGGTCGCGGAGGGGCTCGATGGTCTCGCCGGCTTCAATGATGGGAGTGACGTAGATGCCTTCGACGGTGCCGCAGTCGTGGTGGCTGATGATGACGTCCTGGGCCACGTCGACCAGACGGCGGGTGAGATAGCCGGAGTCGGCAGTCTTGAGCGCGGTGTCGGCGAGGCCCTTGCGTGCGCCGTGGGTGGAGATGAAGTACTGCAGCACGGTGAGGCCTTCACGGAAGTTCGCCGTGATGGGGGTCTCGATGATTTCGCCCGAGGGCTTGGCCATCAGCCCGCGCATGCCGGACAGTTGGCGGATCTGCTGCTTCGATCCGCGGGCGCCGGAATCGGCCATGATGTAGATGGGGTTCATGGCTCCTTCCTTGTCGGCGCGCTTCATGTTGTTGAACATCTCGTCGGCGACGCGCTCCGTGACTCCCGACCACATCTGGATGACCTTGTTGGAGCGCTCACCGTTGGTGATGGCCCCGTCGAGGTACTGCTGCTGCATGGCGAGGACCTGTTTTTCGGCATCGCCAACCAGGGTGTACTTGGAGTCGGGGATAACCATGTCGTCCAGGCCGACGGAGAGCCCGGACTGGGTGGCATAACGGAAGCCGAGGTCCTTGATCCGGTCGAGGGTCTTGACGGTGGTCTCGAGGCCGAGGTTGAGGTAACAGTAGTTGACGAGCTGGCCGATTCCCTTCTTCTTCAGCAGGCCGTTGACGTAGGGCATGCCCTCGGGGAGGGCGTCGTTGAAGATGGCGCGGCCGACGGTGGTGTTGATGAACTGCTTGGCGAACTCGACCGGCTCAGTGTGGGTGATGTCCTGGTCGTCGTAGGCGGTGGTCATGTCCAGCACCGGGCCGGTGTGGCGCAGGCGGATGGGCGTGAGCGTTTCGACCTGCTTGGCCTCGAGCGCCATGTAGACTTCTTCGATGTTGGCGAAGACGCGGCCCTCGCCCTTGGCGTTGACCTTGGCCTTGGTGAGGTAGTAGATGCCGAGCACCATGTCCTGCGTAGGCACGGTGATGGGCTGTCCGCTGGCGGGCGAGAGAATGTTGTGCGAGGCGAGCATCAGCACCGAGGCCTCAATCTGGGCTTCGGGCGAGAGCGGGATGTGCACTGCCATCTGGTCGCCATCGAAGTCGGCGTTGAAGGCGGTGCAGACCAGCGGGTGAATCTTGATGGCCTTGCCTTCGACCAGCACCGGCTCAAACGCCTGGATGCCGAGGCGGTGGAGGGTCGGAGCGCGGTTGAGCAGAATAGGATGATCCTTGATGACCTCTTCCAGAATGTCCCAGACGATGGATTCCTGCATCTCCACCATTTCTTTAGCCTGCTTGATGGTGGTGCAGTGGCCGGTCTGCTCGAGGCGGTGATAGATGAAGGGCTTGAAGAGTTCGAGCGCCATCTTCTTGGGCAGGCCGCACTGGTGCAGCTTCAGCTCGGGGCCGACGACAATTACCGACCGGCCGGAGTAGTCGACGCGCTTGCCGAGGAGGTTCTGGCGGAAGCGGCCCTGCTTGCCCTTCAGAGTATCCGACAGCGACTTGAGCGGACGGTTGTTGGCCCCGCGCAGGACGCGGCCTCTGCGGCCGTTGTCGAAGAGGGCGTCGACAGCTTCCTGCAGCATGCGCTTCTCATTTCGCACAATCACTTCAGGAGCGTGCAGGTCCATCAGCTTCTTGAGGCGGTTGTTGCGGTTGATCACGCGGCGGTAGAGGTCGTTCAAGTCAGACGTGGCGAAGCGGCCACCATCGAGTGGCACCAGCGGGCGCAGCTCAGGCGGAATAACCGGGATGACGTCGAGGATCATCCACTGCGGCTTGTTGTCGGATTTGCGGAAGGCCTCGACGATCTTGAGGCGCTTGGAGAACTTGAGCTTCTTCTGCAGCGAGGTCTCGTTCTTCATGCGGTCGCGGAGCTCAACAGAAAGCTCAGTCACGTCGACGCGCTTGAGCAGTTCCTTGATGGCCTCGGCGCCCATCATGGCCTTAAAACCTGTAGGCCGGTACTGCTGGTCGAGCTCGCGGAAGCGGGTCTCGTCCTTGATGACCTCGCGCTCCTTGACGGGCGCGTCGCCGGCATCGACAACAACGTAGGACTCGAAGTACAGCACGGCTTCGAGCTCGCGCAGGCTGATGTCGAGCAGGTGGCCGATGCGCGAAGGCAGGCCCTTGAAGAACCAAACGTGGGAGCAGGGGCTGGCGAGTTCGATGTGGCCCAGGCGCTCGCGGCGGACCTTGGAAAGGGTGACTTCGACGCCGCACTTGTCGCAGATGACGCCGCGGTGCTTCATGCGCTTGTATTTGCCGCAGAGGCACTCCCAGTCGGTGATGGGGCCAAAGATGCGGGCGCAGAACAGGCCATCGCGCTCCGGCTTGAAGGTGCGGTAGTTAATGGTCTCGGGCTTGGTCACTTCGCCATGCGACCAGGAGCGGATCTTCTCCGGGGAGGCGAGCTGGATCTTGATGGCGTCAAAGTCGATGATGGGTCCGAGGAGTTCGAATGGACTGGAGCGGAACATAGTGGGCGTCTCCGTTTATTCTTCTGCGCTAGCAGGTGCAGCGGGTGGGCTGCGGTTACCGAATCTGTTCCGCGATGACTTTCGGCGCATCGCGATGCCGGTGGTTCTGGTGCAGGTGCTTGTCTTCGATTGTGGTGTTGCTTGTATTTCTTCCGGGGCTAAAGCCCCCAATCTTTTTTGCCTCGGAAAGCCCGGACTAAGGTCCGGGCCTAATCCGAGAGCGGAGGTTAGTCGGCTGCGGCGATCGAGGGCAGCGGTACTTTTTTCTGGTCGGCGAGCTTGATCAGTTCGACGTCCAGGCAGAGCGATTGCAGTTCGCGGATGAGCACGTTGAACGACTCGGGCACGCCCGGTTCGATTGCGGCCTCGCCCTTGACGATGGCCTCGTAGATCTTGGTGCGGCCGTAGACGTCGTCGGACTTGGCGGTGAGCAGCTCCTGCAGGATGTAGGCGGCGCCGTAGGCTTCCAGCGCCCAGACTTCCATCTCGCCGAAGCGCTGTCCGCCGAACTGGGCTTTACCACCGAGCGGCTGCTGCGTGATCAAGCTGTACGGTCCGATGGAGCGCGCGTGAATCTTGTCGTCGACAAGATGCGAGAGCTTGAGCATGTAGATATAGCCAACCGTTGCAGGCTGCTCGAACTCGTCGCCAGTCATGCCGTCGAACATCAGCGACTTGCCCGAGCTGGGCAGACCGGAGGCGGCGAGCAGGGCTTTGATCTCCGTCTCGCGCGCGCCGTCGAAGACCGCGGTGCCGAACCAGATGCCGCGCTTCATACCGGCGGCGACGCGGATGGTCTGCTCGTCGTCGAGTTCCAGAAGCTGCGTGAGTGCGGCGGTCCCGGCGAAGCGCGCCTTTAGAAGCTCGCGGACCTCGCTGGCCTTGGTCATCTGCTCGGCGGCCTCGGCGATCTGCCGGCCCAGGGTGTATGCGGCCCAGCCGAGGTGGGTTTCGAGGATCTGACCGACGTTCATACGGGAAGGCACGCCGAGCGGGTTGAGGACGATTTCCACCGGCGTCCCGTCGGGGAGGTAGGGCATGTCCTCCTCGGGCAGAATGCGCGCGATGACGCCCTTGTTGCCGTGGCGGCCGGCCATCTTGTCGCCGACTGAGAGCTTGCGCTTCATGGCGATGTAGACCTTGACCATCTTGATGACGCCGGGAGCGAGTTCGTCGCCCTTCTGCATCTTGCCGATCTTCTCGTTGGTTATCTTGCGGAGAACGTCGATCTGGCGCGAGGTCATCTCCTCGATCTCATCGATCTGCTCATTCACACGCGGATCTTTATCCGCGTAACGAATGCGCTTGAGGTTACGGGTGCTGATCAGCTCGATGGTGTCGCGGTCGAGGATGTCGCCCTTGTTCAGCAGCTTCTTGTTGGTGCGCTCGTCGTGCAGGTCGGCGAGGACTTCCTTGCTGCCGAGGATGCCTTCGAGGCGCTTGAGCCGCTCGTCGGTGAGAATGCGGATCTCGTCGGCGAGGTTGCGCTCCAGTTTCTCGATCTGCTCCATCTCGATCTGCTTGGCGCGCTCGTCCTTCTCCTGGCCCTTGCGGGAGAAGATGCGGACGTCGACGATGGTGCCCTCGATGCCCGGAGGGCAGGTGAGCGAGGCGTCGCGGACGTCGCCGGCCTTCTCGCCGAAGATGGCGCGGAGCAGCTTCTCTTCGGGGGTGAGCTGGGTTTCGCCCTTAGGCGTTACCTTGCCGACCAGGATGTCGTTATGGCCGACCTTGGCGCCGATGCGGATGATTCCCGACTCGTCGAGATCGCGCAAGGCGTGCTCGCTGACGTTGGGGATATCGCGGGTGATCTCTTCCGGCCCGAGCTTGGTGTCGCGGGCTTCGATCTCGAACTCCTCGATGTGGATGGAGGTGTAGTAGTCATCCTTGACCAGCTTCTCGGAGATGAGGATGGCGTCCTCGAAGTTGTATCCGCGCCAGGGCATGAAGGCGACCAGGACGTTGCGCCCGAGGCCGAGCTCGCCCTGCTCGGTGCAGGGGCCGTCGGCGATGACCTGGCCCTTGAGGACGCGGTCGCCGTGGCGGACCACCGGCTTCTGGTTGATGCAGGTGTTCTGGTTGGAACGCTTGAACTTGGTGAGTTGGTAAATGTCGGAGCCCACCTCGCGCGAGAGCTGGGTGGGGTGGTGCTCGCCTTCGACGCGGACAATAATCCGTTCGCTATCGACCGAGTCCACGATCCCGTTACGCTTGGCCAGGATGACGGCGCCGGAGTCGCGGGCGGTGACGCCCTCCATGCCGGTGCCGACGAAGGGAGCTTCCGAGACCAGCAGCGGAACGGACTGACGCTGCATGTTGGCGCCCATCAGCGCGCGGTTGGCGTCGTCGTGCTCGAGGAAGGGCACGAGCGAGGCGGCCACCGAAACGAGTTGCTTGGGCGAGACGTCGACATAGTCCACATCGCCCTTGGGAACGAGGACGAAGTTGCCCTGGCGGCGGGCGTCGACGACGTTCTGCACGATGTGGCCCTTGGCGTCGAGCTCGATGTTGGCCTGCGCAATGGTGTGGCGATCCTCCTCCCACGCGGAGAGGTAGAAGCTATAAGGCTCAAGCTCCATGGCGCGCTTCTTGTCCTTCTTGAGCTGGGCGTTGAGCTTGTTGGCTTCAGTCAGTTCGAGGTGGTCGCCCTGACGCAGGCCGGATTCGCCGGCGTTGGCGACGGAGACGAAGTCGAGCACGCGGCCGTCCTTGACGCGGCGGTAGGGCGACTCGATGAAGCCGTATTCATTGATCCGCGCGAAGCAGGAGAGCGACGAGATAAGGCCGATGTTGGGGCCTTCCGGCGTCTCGATGGGGCAGATGCGGCCGTAGTGGGTGGGATGGACGTCGCGGACTTCGAAGCCGGCGCGCTCGCGAGAGAGACCACCAGGTCCAAGGGCCGAGAGGCGGCGCTTGTGGGTGATCTCGGAGAGCGGGTTGGTCTGGTCCATGAACTGGGAGAGCTGCGAAGACCCGAAGAACTCGCGGATGGCGGCCATCACCGGCTTGGCGTTGATGAGGTCGTGCGGCATAGCCGTCGACATCTCCTGGTAGACCGACATCTTCTCCTTGATGGCGCGCTCCATGCGGACCAGGCCGATGCGGAACTGGTTCTCCATCAACTCGCCGACAGCGCGGACGCGGCGGTTGCCGAGATGGTCGATGTCATCGACGGTGCCGATGTTCTTGCGCAGCTTCAGCAGATAGCGGATCGTCCCGTAAAAGTCTTCGGGCGTAAGGGTGCGCTTGTCCAGGCCGCTGGCGTCCTGGTTCTCGTAGAGCTTGATGTTGAACTTCAGCCGGCCGACGCGCGAGAAGTCGTACTTGCGCGGGTCGAAGAACATGCCTTCGAAGAGCGCGCTGGCGGTGTCGAGCGTGGGCGGGTCGCCGGGACGCAGCTTGCGGTAGATCTCGATCAGCGCTTCCTCGGGCTTGCGCACGGAGTCGCGGCGCAGGGTGTTGGTGATGATGTTGCCAACGTCGTCGCGCTCGGGGAAGAAGACCTCGAGAGAGGTGACGCCGGACTGGAGGACCTTGTGCAGCTTGTCGGCGGTGAGCTCCTGGTTGGCCTCGTAGAGCAGCTCGCCGGTGGTGAGGTCGACGACGTCGGAGGCGGTCATGGCGCCGTCGAACTCGGAGGCTTCGACCTCTACGGAGTCGATCTTGTGCGAGCGCAGCAGCTTGATGGAGTGGGGCGAGATTTTGCGGGTGGCGGGCGCGAGCTCCTCTTTACCGGCGGTGACGGCGTGAGCCGGCCGCGTGCCCTGGAGATTGGTGGCCTGACCTTCGGGAGTCACCTTCCAGTGCAGCTTGCCGGCGGCGATGGCGATGGTGTCGACGGTGTAGAAGGTCTTGAGAATCTCTTCGTCGGTCCGGAGACCCAAAGCCCGCAGGAAGATGGTGCCCAGGAACTTGCGCTTGCGGTCGATGCGGACGTAGAGCGTGTTCTTCTGGTCGTACTCGAACTCCACCCAGGAACCGCGGTAGGGGATGATCTTGCCCAGGAAATAGGTGCGGTTGTTGGCGGTCTCAAAGAACACGCCGGGCGAACGGTGGAGCTGCGAAACGATCACGCGCTCGGTGCCGTTGACGATGAAGGTGCCATTCTGGCTCATCAGCGGGATGTCGCCGAAGAATACTTCCTGCTCCTTCATGTCGCGCAGGCTCTTGACGCCGGTCTCGGGGTCCTTGTCGTAGATCTTCAGGCGGATGGTGACCTTCAGCGGAGCCGAGTAGGTCATGCCGCGCTCTTCGCACTCGGCCTGGTCGTACTTCAGCTGCAGGCCGACGGGATCTCCGCACTTGGTGCAGAAGTCGGGGGTGTTCTTGTTGTAGGTTCCGCAGTAACCGCAGAGCACTTCGCCCGGGTGGAAGGGGTCGGTGATCACCATGTGGCCGCAGTTGGCGCAAGCCGTGCGCAGGTGGTTCAGGCCCTTCAGGTAGCCGCACTTGCACTCCCAGTTGCCGATGGAGTAGTCGACGAACTCGAGCTCGGAGACATTGCGGAAGTCGGTGATGGGGAAGACCGAGGTGAAGACCGACTGCAGACCGTTGTCCTCGCGCTCCTGGGGCAGCTTGTCCATCTGGAGGAAGCGCTCGTAACTGCGGCGCTGAACTTCGATTAGATTGGGGATCTGGATGGAGGTTGGGATCTTGGAAAAGTCGAGCCGGGTGCGGATCGCGCGCATTTCGCTGGGCATGCTGGGGTTCTCCTAAACTTCTCGGCAACTTGAGAGCATTCTCTGTTCGAGGCCTTCGCTCGCGCTGCCTGCCGGCGGGCTGCTTTTCGCGAAGGTGGAGAGCCGCGCCTGCTGCTCTCCGGGTTTGGTACCAATTGCGCTTTGTTGAGCCTGGCCGCCCTCGATGCGGTTTGGCCGATGCGCCTGATGCTGACTCTTGCCTCTACTGCCGGGGCGAAATTTTTAACTATCGCCAGACTGCGGGAACTGCTATAAAGTGCGCGTGCGGGTGATTTCGCGGGCTTCCGGGTGGGGCGGAGACTGGTTGTGTGCGCACACGCAGAAATGCGCTCGTAGGGACAGCACCTCCCGTGAGCGCAAAGACCGACTTGTGCACTATTGCTGTATCTGACTGGATGCCAACCACCCTTTGAAGCTCGCCTAGCTTCAAGGTTTTGCTGCCGCTACTGTTCCTGTGTCACCATGCGAGTCCGCCGCCAGAACGCATGATGGCCGGCCCCGTAGCCCGCGCACGCGGGATGGACCGGAAAATTGCCATGTAAAAACGAAATTCGCGAGTGTCCGGAAGCGCTGTCTGCCTACTAGCACACCAAGGCAGAGGCGGTTCTCCAACGACAAGGATACCCCTTTTTGCAATAACGCGCAAGTGGGAGTCTACGGGAGGGGAGAAAGCGCCGGAGCCGAAGCTCCGGCCTGCCCATAGACCCGGATTGTGGAACCTGGAAAGCCCCTACTTACCCGTAAGCTCAACTAAACGCGGAGCTTACTTGATCTCGACGGTTGCGACGCCTTCGAACTTCTTGGCGATGGCGGCCGCGTCTTCCTTGGAGATGTTCTCCTTCAGAGCCTTGGGCGCGCCGTCGACCAGGTCCTTGGCTTCCTTCAAGCCCAGGCTGGTGACTTCGCGGACGGCCTTGATGGTGGAAATCTTGTTCGCGCCCGCATCCTTCAGGATGACGGTGAACTCGGTCTTCTCCTCGACCGGGGCTGCCGCTGCCGCGCCGCCGCCGGCTGCCGGGGCTGCTGCGACGGCTGCCGCCGCCGAGACGCCGAGGCGAGCCTCGAGCTTCTTGACCAGCTCGGAAGCCTCGAGCAGGCTCAAGCTAACGATCTGATCTTCCAACTGCTGAATGTCTGCCATTTTATTTCTCCTAAAAGTCGATTCAGAACTTGTGGTGCGTGGTGCCTGTTTGCGTCTCCGAAGCTGATCCTCTGATCCTCGGCTTCGGCTGCCTCGATCCCATCGGGTTTCCGTTGCGCCCAGACCAGCGCACCCGGGGGATGAAGCGAAAGTTTATGCGCCTTCGACTGGGTCGGCAGCGGGCGGCTCTACGGCGGGTGCTTCTACGGCGGGTGCTTCGGCCACTTCCGCGACCGGAGCATCCTCGGCAACTGCGGCTGCTTCCGCAACCGGGGCGACAACTTCCGCGACCGGTGCTGCGGGCGCTTCGGCTGCCGGAACCTCGGCAGCAGGAGCGGCTGCGGGACCGGCGAACTTGCCCTTTTCGACGCCCTGGTTGATGACCACCGCGAGATCGCGGCCAGTGGCGTTGATGACCGTAACCAAACGCTGCGCGGGCGATTGAATCAGGAAGAGAAGCTTCGAGAACAGCTCTTCCTTGCCCGGCATGGTGGCCAGAGCCTTAATCTCGTCAACGGTGATGACTTTGCCCTCGACGATGCCCAGCTTGAAGGTGAACTCAGCGTGGTCCTTCACCCAGGTGGAGAGCGCCTTGGCGAGTGCCACCGGATCGCCGGAGGTATAAGCGACGGACGAGACGCCCTTCAGGCCCTGCAGCGCGGCTTCAATTTTGGTGCCCTGGGAGGCGCGAGCGGCCAGCTTGTTCTTGACCACGTGGTAGCTGCCGCCGGCCTTGCGAATGGTCTTGCGCAGGTCGTAGTCCTTGGCCGCGGTAAGCCCCTTGAAGGTGCCGATAATTGCGGAGGTGGAGTGCTCGAGCTCGGTGGCGAGCGCGGTCACCTTTTCCGCCTTCTTTGCTTTGGTCAGTGCCATTTTCTTAGCCTCTAGTTGCCAGCTATTAGCTTTTTAGCCTTTAGCTGTTAGCTCTTCAATTTGTATGCGCCGGGAATGCGCATGAATCCTTATCTACCGCAGCCAGCTAAGAGTTAAAAGCTAATAGCTAGCGGCTGCTTTTACGACGCCTTGCCCGCAGCTTCGGTGACGGTTGAGTCAAGCTGGATGCCGGGGCCCATGGTCGAGCTGATGGTGATGCCCTTGACGTACTTGCCCTTGGCGGCGGAAGGCTTGGCCTTCAGTACCGAACTGATGACGGTCATGGCGTTGTCGACCAGCTTCTGCGGGTCGAACGAGAGCTTGCCCACGGGAACGTGGACCAGCGCGGTCTTGTCGGTGCGGAACTCCACCTTGCCGGCCTTGATCTCCTTGATCGCGCCGACTACGTCGGTGGTCACGGTGCCGGTCTTGGGGTTGGGCATCAGGCCCTTGGGGCCGAGTACCTTGCCCAGGCGGCCGACGGACTTCATCATGTCGGGGGTCGCGATCAGGGCGTCGAAGGCGGTCCAGCCTTCTTTCTGAATCTTCTCCACGATGTCGTCGCCGCCGGCGAATTCGGCTCCGGCTGCTAGTGCTTCGGCAATCTTGTCGCCCGAGGTGATGACGGCGACGATCTTGGTCTTGCCCAGGCCGTGGGGAAGAACGACCGTGCCGCGGACCATCTGGTCGGCGTGCTTGGGGTCGACGCCAAGACGGATGTTCAGATCGACGGTCTCGTCGAACTTGGCGTACTTGGCTTTCTTCAGGAGGGGGACTGCGTCGATCAGGGTGTACGGGCGGTGCTCCACGAGCGCGCGCGCCTTCACCATGTTCTTAGAGAGTTTTCTTGCCATTTTTCCTCGTCTCCCACCGCTCGAACCAAGCAGCGACTGTTGCGCGCTGAACCCATCCGGAATTGCTTTTCTTCAACTGCTGGCTGGATGAGCCGTTCGGCCGTGGTGCCTGTGACTGGCCCCCGCACAGGGCGGAGGCACTCTTATGAGTATGCAGGAAAATGCGATTTTGGTCAATCGAAGACGTGAAACGTGCGAGAATTCGCTCGTCCGAAAGAGGGACTCCCCATGCGTTGCCTGCCAAGTCTGCTTCTCGCTGCTTCCCTCGCTGGCGGCGTCGCCCTCGCCGATGATGGCGCAGCTTCCATCGCCGCCGGTGGGATTGTAATGACCTGCGAACCCCGCATCACGATGGCGAAGGAAGTCCTTTTCATCAGTGAAAGCGAGGTTAGGGTCGATTACAACTTCCGAAACGATACGGATAGCGATATCACCACGGTCGTCGCATTTCCGATATCGCCCCTACAGCTTGGATTTCGTCAAGTACTCGATAAAGGAGCAAGGCTTCGAGGATTTCAAACTTCTCATCGACGGGAAACCGGCCCGCTTCCAGACCGAGGCCAAGGCCAGGCTTGGGCATCGGGACGTAACACCGATCCTCAAGCGCTATGGAATAGATGTCGCCACGTTCGGGCACTTTGACGAAGACCATAATCAATCGAGGGACATACGCAAACTCTCACCGAGCCAACGCAGTGCATTGATAGCGGCTGGCTTGCTCGACAAAGATCCCGACATTGACTGGGCTAGCTGGACGGTCGAGAAAAAGTACTACTGGACGCAGACCTTTCCGGCCCACAGTGTCGTACGGATCTCACACACGTACACCCCAGTCGTAGGATTCGATATGGTGCCCGAAGACGTGATTCTAGCTGCTTTATCGCCACAATCCCCATCGGCCAAGGTGCAGATGGGGGAGGAATCTGTATTGAGCGAGGTCCAGTCCGTCTGCCCGACGGAAAACTTGTTGAAGGCGGTCAAAGAGGCAATACACGGAAATCCAGACAACCCCTACGGGCATATCGAATATGTCGATTTCATCCTGACTTCGGCAAACACGTGGAAAACGCCGATAGAGGACTTCACGCTCATTGTGGAGCGGCCTCACGTGCAGCAATTCGAGAAGTCGTTGATCAGTTTTTGTTGGAACGGACCGGTGACTGAGATCGACGCGAACCATTTCTCCGTTCACGCGCGGAGTCTCGTTCCCACGCAAGAACTTCGAATAGGATTCGCGAGTTTGTACAGCGGCCCTCAGAAGCCCTAATCCCAAATCCTCGCCATCACCAGTTCAAATCCGGCGATGGGGCCGGTGCCCTGGACGGAGGTGGGGTGGGCGAGGTGTTCGGGCCGGTCGCCGAGGCGGTAGATGGTGACGGCCTTCTCAATGGGATCGATCAGCCATGCCACCTCGGCCCCGTTGACGATCCATTGATCCATCTTGGCCTGGAGGTCGGACAAGCGATCGCTCTCCGAGCGAACCTCGATGACAAACTCAGGGCAGATGGCAGCGTAGCCTTTCAGTTCGGCGTCACTCAGCGCGTTCAAGCGCGGCGAACTTACCCAGGCGGCATCCGCGGCACGCACAGAACTGTCGGGCAGCTTGACTCCGGTATTGGATCCAAACACTTCGCCTCTGCCATCCTTGCGAGCCCAATCGCCCAACTCCAAAATGACGCGGGTCTCAATTCGCCCGCCTCCCGTTCCCGTTGGCGACATCACGATAAGCTCTCCATTTGCATCGCGCTCAAGCCGAAGCGGCCGGCTTTCGGCCGAAAGGCGCATCAATTCCTCATCCGTCACAGGACGGTCCCGGCTGATGCGGATTGGCAGTCCAAATTCAGCCAACGCTAGATTCATGAAGGAAGTCTACTCCCGCCCCTGGCAGGCAGCTATCTACAAACGCCCAAGGTCAGCCGTTCATAGCCCAGGTTGGGACGCTGGGCCCGGCGGAGGCGCCGGGGCTTATCTGTGAGGCGAAGGCGCGGCCGGTTTGACGTTGATATAGAGTTCGCCGCTCGGCTCAAGCTCGATGCGAAGTTTCTGGTTCATATCGCGGAGTTGCTGCAGCCGCTTGTCGCTGATCGACGCCCGCGGCACCAGCCACAGCGGAAATTCTTTCTCTTCCAGGATCAGGTTCATAGAGACAGTCTACGCCGGATGTTGCAGAAAGATGCACGGATTTCGGCCAGCGCAGTTGGATATACCTCCGTGGGAGCTTGCCGCATCTAATTGGATGAGAACGACGGAGCCTGTTGGAGAGGAGGCTCGAATGGCTACGCATTCGGATTCGGCGGAAGATGGGACGCAGAAGCCCCACCACTTCGATGTTGAGGAGTTGCTTTTCCGGGCTGGGCGGATTGTGTTGGTGGCGGCGTTGTTTGTCCTGATTCTTCTGCTGGGGCAGAGCATGGTGCAGCACCGGTTCTTTCGCGGGGGACACTTCAACCGGAACGGCACCCTGACCCAGTAGCCGGCAGATTCTCGCAGCCCCGGAGTTTCCATCGCTGTCGGCAAAGGACGCGCGCAGCAGGCCCTTTCTGCAGCCTGAGAACCGCACTCCGCCAGAAGATGTTCGGGCGCGAGTTGGCAATCTCTGGACACGTTTATTAGAGTGACCTGACGGGAGTTACCATTCGGGAGAGCTTCTGCGGGGGATTGGGATGTGGCAAGTGGCGACGTTGAACGAAGCCTTCCTGAAGATCACCGGGCGCACCGACAAGGTGGTCTGGCGCTGGCAGGATAAGGATGGGTCCTGGAAGCCGATCGCGTCGGGCGCGGTGTATGGACGGGTGCGGGCGCTGGCCAAGGCGCTGGCCGGGTGGGGCGTGGGCAAGGGCGACCGGGTTGCGCTGCTCAGCGAGAACCGCTGGGAGTGGCCGGTGACGGACTTCGCAGTATTGGCGCTGGGCGCGGTGGACGTGCCGCTGTACCTGACGCTGACGGCAGAGCAGGTCGGCTACATGATGCGCGACTCCGGCGCGAAGGTGGCGGTGGTGTCCAACCGGGAGCAGTACGACAAGCTGGTGGCGGCGGGGGACCTGCCCGCGTTGGAGCAGGTGGTGGTGATGGATGCGGGCGATTTTCCGGGAGCGCATAGCTTTGGCAAGCTGATGGAGCCGGCCGTCGAGCTGCGCGAGCGAGACGCGGAGTTCGACGCGCGAGTGCGGCAGGTCAAGCCGGAGGACCTGGCGACGATCATCTACACCTCGGGCACGACCGGCGAGCCCAAGGGCGTAATGCTGACCCACGGGAACCTGGCGAGCAACATCAGTATTTCGACCAAGCCGTTCGGGTTCACCGAGAAGGACACGTGTATCTCGTTTCTGCCGCTTTCGCATGTAACGGCGCGGCACCTGGACTACGCGCTGATGTGCGATGAAGTGACGATGGCGTATTGCCCGAAGTTCGACCATATCCGGGAGACAATGAAGGCGGTGCGGCCGACGATCTTCGTGGCCGTGCCGCGGGTGTACGAGAAGATTCGGCAGGCGGTGGAGGGCAAGTCGCACGGAGTGAAGGGGCGGATTCTGAACTGGGCGCTGGGTGTGGGCAAGGCGCAGCGGCCGGCGACACTCAAGGGCAAGCGGCCGGCCGGCTTCGACTGGGTGGTGGCGGACAAGCTGGTGTTTTCCAGGATTCGCGAGTCGTTCGGCGGTCGCGTATGGCTATTTGTCTCGGGCGGCGCACCGCTCGGCATGGATACCGCGGCGTGGTTCGCGGATGTGGGGATACGAATTCTGGAGGGGTACGGGCTGACCGAGACGTCGCCGGTGATCGCACTGAATACGCCGGAGAAGTACCGGATCGGCACGGTGGGGCCGGTGCTCGGCAATGTCGAGGTTCGTTTCGCAGCGGACGGCGAGTTGGAGGCGCGCGGGCCTTCGGTGTTCCCGGGATACTGGAACAAGCCGAAGGAGACGGCGGAGAGCTTTACGGCGGACGGATGGCTGAAGACCGGAGACATCGGCAATATGGATGCGGATGGGTTCCTGTCGATTACGGACCGGAAGAAGGAGCTGCTGAAGACCAGCGGCGGCAAGCTGATTGCCCCGCAGCCGATTGAGAGCAAGCTGAAGGCGCACAGCCTGGTGGGAAACGCGGCGCTGGTGGGCGACAAGCACAAGTTTGCATGCGTGCTGATCTCGCCGAACTTCGCGATTCTGGAAGGCTGGGCAAAGGCACACGGGGTGACCGTAGCCGGCCGCATGGCGCTGGTGCAGAATGCGCAGGTGCTGGCGAGATACCAGCGGATTGTGAACGAGGTAAATGCGACGCTGGCGCCGTTCGAGACCATCAAGCGGCTGGCGGTGGTGCCCGACGAGTGGTCCGTCGAGGGTGACGAATTGACGCCGAGCATGAAGCTGAAGCGGCGCGTGGTGGAGAAAAAATATGCGGCGGAGTTGGAGATGTTTTATAGGGATGAAGCCACGGCGACGGCTTAGGGTCGGCGGAATTTCTTTCGGAAGAATGCACCGGCGGCTGGTGCGGCGAATCGAATCGTATCTATGAGTAAGTTGCAGCGGGCGCAGAAAACGGGGCGGAAGTTCGAGAATCCAGTCCCGACAGCGGTTGGCGGCTTCGGGCTCGCATTGAAGGTGCTCCCACAGTTCCTGACGAACCGGGCAGAACGCGCGCCGCAGCAGGCGCTGGGGCCGTTCCGGACCGACGCCGCGGTATACGCGACAGCTCCGGAGAGCGGGCTGCGGGTGACGTGGATGGGGCACTCGTCGATGCTGGTGGAGATCGATGGGGTGCGGGTGCTGGTGGACCCGGTGTGGGACGAGCGCGCGTCTCCATACCAGTGGATGGGGCCGAAGCGGTTTTTCGCGGCGCCGCTGCGGCTGGAGGAGTTGCCGCGGCTGGACGCGGTGCTGGTCTCGCACGACCACTACGATCACCTGGGCGCGGGCACGGTGCGGCAGCTTGCGAAGCTGCAGCCAGACGCAAGATGGGTGACGTCGCTGGGCGTGGGCGCGATTCTCCAACGGTTTGGCGTGCAGGCGGAGCGGATTACCGAGTTGGACTGGACGGAGGCAGTGCAGGTTGCGGGGCCGGCAGGCGCATCGTGCCAGATCACTTCCCTGCCCGCGCGGCACTTTTCCGGGCGCAGCGCGTTCAACCGGCTCGAGACGCTGTGGGCGTCGTTCGTGCTGCGTGGGGCCTCAGTGGAGGCGGGCGGGCGCCAATCGGACCAGCCCGGGCACGCAGTCTACTACGGGGCGGATTCGGGGTGGTGGCAGGGCTTTGCCGAGATTGGCGCCAAGCATGGGCCGTTCGACCTGACCATGCTGGAGATCGGCGCGTACAACCAGCTTTGGCAGGCGATCCACATGGGGCCGGATGGAGCGGCGCGGGCGTTCCATGACATGGGCGGCGCGGGGCTGCTGATGCCGATCCACTGGGGGCTGTTCGACCTGGCGCTGCATCCGTGGCGCTGGCCGATGGAGCGTCTGCTGGAGTTGGCGCAAACAGACGGCCTGAAGCTGTGGGCTCCGGAGCCGGGCAGGCCGACCGAGGTATTGCGCGGCGTCGAGGTGCGCTCGAATTGGTGGCGCTGAACCCACCTAGGGTTGGTGTGATGGCGCGAGCAGCCGTGTGACCCGGCGCACCGGATAGGGGGCCGCGGTTCAAGTATCATTTGGGTGATTGAGAATTCTCCAAAACTGAGAGGTTTTTGCGATGCGGATTGGAATGCTGACGGGGGGCGGGGATTGCCCCGGCCTGAATGCCGTGATTCGTGCGGCGGTGCGCAAGGGAATCTGGCATTACGGCGATGAGTTCATCGGCTTCATGCAGGGTTGGCGCGGAGTGCTGGACGACGTGACCATGCCGCTGAACCTGGAGACGACCAGCGGGATTCTGCAGCGCGGCGGAACCATTCTGAAGTCCTCGCGGACCAATGTGAAGAAGATTCCGGGCGGATTCGAACAGTGCCTGAAGGTGCTCAAGGACGAGAAGCTGGATGCGCTGATTGCGATGGGCGGGGACGACACGCAGTCGATCTCTCTGGAACTGATCAAGCGCGGAGTGCCGTGCGTGGGTGTGCCCAAGACCATCGACAACGACCTGAGCGGGACGGACGCATGCTTCGGATTTGACACGGCGGTGATGATTGCGACCGAGGCAGTCGACCGGCTGCACTCGACCACCGAGTCGCACAGCCGGGTGCAGGTGGTGGAGGTGATGGGGCGCGATGCGGGCTGGATCGCGGTGACCGCGGGGATTGCCGGCGGCGCGGATGTGGTGCTGGCTCCGGAAAAGGAGATCGACATCGACGACGTGGTGCGACTGGTGAAGGCGCGCTACGCCGGCAGCAAGAAGTTCGCGATTGTCGTGGTGGCGGAGGGCGCGAAGCTGCCCCACATCGAAGGCCAGGTGACGGCCGGTGACAAGCTGGACTCGTTCGGGCACGCGCGGCTGAGTGGGATCGGGCAAGCGCTGGCGGAGGAGATCGAGAAGCGCACCGGCTACGAGACACGCTCGGTCAACCTTGGACACACGCAGCGGGGAGGAACTCCGACAGCCTACGACCGGATGCTGGCGACACGCTACGGGATTGCGGCCATCGACCTGGTGCACCAGGGCAAGTTCGGACAACTGGTGGTGCTGAAGGGTACGTCCATCAGCAGCATTCCGATTGCGGACGCCATTGCCAAGACGCGCACCGTGGGCGAGGACCTGTTCGACGTGATCAAGGGGTTGCAACCGAAATAAGGCAGTTGCTAGTTGTTGGTTGAAAGACGGCGGCGGTGTCCTGAGAGGGATGCTGCCGCCGTTTTGTTGATGGGTTGGTTAGCCATTGTTGATCAAAGGGTTAGTAGCGGGGGCGGGGATGGCACGGAAGGGGTAGAGAAAGCTGTTGTGCGGGAGCGGGTTTGGGGATACAAAGGTAATCCCGGCCCTGGTTGGCAATTGGCCGGGTATCTTCGGGTTTTGGGAGCGGGCTCAAAATGGCAGGTGCGGTCCAGCAGATGCTGCGCGAGGTGATGGATATCCGCCAGGCGGCGGACTATCTGGGCATAAGCGGCGACACGCTGTACCGCTACGCCTCGGAGGGCTTCATTCCGGCGTTCAAGCTGGGCAACCGCTGGCGGTTCAAACGCAGCCTGCTGGATGCTTGGATGGTGAAGATGAGCAGCGCCAAGGCTCCGGCAAACGTGACCGTGATGCCAAGGCAGAAGAAGCCGGTGGGACGAGCGCGGTAAAGCGGTTGTCAGTTGCGGGCTGTTAACTGCGACGACGCTTCTCCAGAACACAACTTCCCACAGCGATCAACAGACAACCTGCAACTTTCAACTCCTTTGCAAAGTGAACAGCGTGATCTCCGGGGGACAGTTCAGCCGGAACGGCAACCCCACCGTGCCGATACCGCGGTTGACGTAAAGCTGCATGCGGTCAAGGCGGAAGAGGCCTTCGACATACTTCTGCCCTCCCGCAGGAGTGTGAAGGGCACCGACGAAAGGCAGCCGCACCTGGCCTCCGTGGGAGTGGCCGGCGAGCATGAGGTCGACCAGTCGGCCGCGGGGGTGGGCGAGGACGGCGTCGGCGTAGTCGGGGCCGTGACTCATCAGCAGGACGGGGCCGTCGGGCTTTGCAGGGATGGCGCGGGAGAGGTTAGGCATCTGGCTAACGGGATCATCGACGCCGCAGAGCCAAAAGCGATCGCCGCCGCGCTCGATGGGGATGTGCTGGTCCACCAGCAGCGGAATGCCGGCCGCGGCGAGGATGGGCTGAATGACGGATACGCCGAGCATGTAGTCGTGATTGCCCATAACAGCGAAGCGTTGGGGGCAGGCAATATCGCGCAGGGCCTCGCCGCAGCGGTGCATGGCGCCGAGGACGAAGTTGTACGAGAGCGGGACGTGGCTGATGCAGTCGCCGGTAAGCAGTACCAAGTCGGGCGTGAGCGCGTTGACCTGGGCGAGAACGCGGCGGACAAACGAGGGTTCCGTGAACTCGTCGAAGTGGATATCGCTGATCTGGGCGATGCGGAAGCCGTGAAAGGCGCCGGGGAGGTTGTCGATGGCGACGGTGTGGGTCAGGACGCTGATCTCGTGGCGTGCGATCTCTCCGGAATAGAGAGCCAAGCCCGTGGCGGCTGCGGCCGAACCACGCAGGAAGGTGCGGCGAGTGAGGCGGGTTTTCTGCTCTATCAACGGCTGATCGGCCACATTTCCGGTCATAGTCCATGATACCGGGTTTGCTGCAGATTGACCGGCAAGAGCGGCGGAGCGCTGCGCGTGCGGTCGGTTGAGTAGAATTGGGCGGATGAGTTTTGACGTGCGAAAGAAGCGAGCAGCAGGTGCGGCGAAAGCAGCAGGGGTAGACGCGCTGCTGGTGACGCATCTTCCGGATGTGCGCTGGCTGTCCGGGTTTACCGGGTCGAACGCCGCGCTGGCCCTGGTGTGGGGCAAGGGTGCGCCCGCGGGCAAACGCGCCGTGCTGTTTACCGATGGGCGTTACACCGCCCAGGCAAAGGCAGAGGCGGTGGGGACGCGAGTGGTAATTGCGCCAAAATCCGCCGCGATCGCAGCCTGCGAGTGGCTGGCCGAGGCAGGGGTGAAACGGTGCGGCTTCGACGAGGGGAACACCACCGTAGCAGCCCTGAAGCAGATGCGGGCGGCGTTTCCGGCGGGGGTGCGGCGAAGGATGTTCGAGCCAGTGGGTGCGCTGGTGTCGGTGCTGCGCTGGGTGAAGGATGCGGGAGAGATCGCGAAGCTGCGAGCCGCGGCGGCGCTGGGGTGCGGGCTGTTCCAGCGGACGTTGGGAATCATGCAGGCGGGAATGACCGAGACCGCCGTGGCGGCGGAGTTGGAGCACGCGGCGCGGCTGGCGGGCGCGGAGGCGATGTCGTTCCCGACGATAGTAGCGAGCGGGACGCGCAGTGGGCTGCCGCATGGCCAGGCCACCCCGACCAAGCTGCCGAGGCGCGGGTTCGTCACGCTGGATTTCGGGGTGGTGCTGGACGGGTACTGCTCGGACATGACGCGGACCGTGCATATTGGGCGGGCGAACGCGGCCGAGCGGGACGCGTATGATGCGGTGCTGGAAGCGCAGCAGGCGGGCGTCGCCGCGGTGCGAGCGGGCGTGAGCGCGGGCGACGTGGATGAAGCGGCGCGCAGCGTGCTGCGCAAAGCCGGGCTCGACCAGTGGTTCACCCACTCGACCGGACACGGGGTTGGACTGGAGATCCACGAGGGTCCGAGACTGGCGGCGAAGCAAACGCAGACGCTGGAATCGGGAATGGTGGTTACAATTGAACCCGGTATCTATATGCCGGGAAAGTTCGGCGTGCGCATCGAGGACATGGTCCTGGTGACAGCCAAGGGCAGAGAGATTCTGACGCCGAGTACGAAGGCGTGGATTGAATTGTGAAGAAACGAGTTCAAGGTTCGAAGCAAGACCAGAGCAGGGGCGCCGACCTGGCGCGGGAAGAGTTGGGCATGGACGAGAATAAGTTGGAAGAGTTGCGCGAACTGGTTGATTTTCTGAAGGCCAATGGAATCGCCGAGTTCGACATGGAGCGCACCGACCTGAAGGTGCGCATCAAGTTTGCCGGTGCTGCGGGGCCGAGCGCAGCCGATCTGGCACTGGCGCAGCAGTTGCTCGCTGGCGGCGGGGGTGGGGGCATACCCAGCCCGCACACGCCGGCAGCGGCAGCGGCGCCTGCGGCTATGGCTGCGGAGCCTGAGGAGAAGTTGCACGAGGTGAAGTCGCCGATCGTGGGCACTTTTTACGAATCGCCGTCGCCGGGATCGCCCGCGTTTGTGAAGCCGGGAGACCAGGTGGAGGTGGGCCAGGTGCTGTGCATCGTCGAAGCAATGAAGCTGATGAATGAGATTGAGAGCGACGTGGCCGGAGAGGTAGTGAAGCGGATCGCAGCCAGCGGCCAGCCGGTGGAGTATGGGCAGCCGTTGTTCACGATCCGGCCGCGGGGATAGCCGAAACGAGAGCTTTACACCGGTCAGACCGGGCGAACCCCGATTTGGACGGGCAAAGGACGATCACGAATTAGCACAGATGAACGCGAGCCGCACAACGGCAGGCGATCTGGAAGGCTTCGGTAAGCATGTTTCGTAAGGTAATGATTGCAAATCGCGGTGAGATTGCGCTGCGGGTGATCTCGGCGTGCAAGGAGATGGGGATTCGCACGGTCGCGGTGTACAGCGAGGCGGACCGGAACAGCCTGCACGTGCGGTTTGCCGACGAGGCCATCTGCATCGGCCCGCCAAAGTCGGCGGAGAGCTACCTGAACGTGCCGGCGGTGATCTCCGCGGCGGAGATTGCGGACGTCGAGGCGATCCATCCGGGGTACGGCCTGCTCAGCGAGAACGCCAACTTCGCGGAGGTGTGCCGCGCGTCGAACATCAAGTTCATCGGTCCGCCGCCGGAGGTCACACGGATCATGGGCGAAAAGTCCACCGCGCGGCAGACGATGAAGAAGGCGGGCGTGCCGATCCTGCCCGGCTCGGATGGCATCATCGAGGACGAAACCGGCGCGCTGAAGTGGGCAAAGAGCGTGGGCTACCCAATAATCCTGAAGGCGGTCGCCGGCGGCGGCGGACGTGGAATGCGGATCGTCCGCAGCGCGGAGGAGTTGCCAGGCATGTTTCAGCAGGCCTCGAGCGAGGCGGCGGGCGCCTTCGGCAACGGCGACCTGTACATGGAGAAGTTCATCGAGCGGCCGCGCCACATCGAGTTCCAGGTGTTGGCCGACGAGCACGGCAATGTGCTGAGCCTGGGCGAGCGGGAGTGCTCCATCCAGCGCCGCCACCAGAAGCTCATTGAGGAGGCGCCCAGCCTGATGGTGACGCCGAAGCTGCGCGCGGAGCTGGGACATACGATCGAGAAGTGCCTGAGGGACGTGGGCTACTGGAACGCCGGAACCATCGAGTTCCTCATGGACGAGGACGGCAAGATCTACTTCATCGAAATGAACACGCGCATCCAGGTGGAGCATCCCGTCACCGAAATGGTCACCGGGATCGACCTGGTAAAGGCGCAGATCAGGATTGCCGCGGGCGAGAAGCTCTCCGAGATTGTGACCAAACCGGTGACGATTACGGGACACGCAATCGAATGCCGCGTGAACGCGGAGCATCCGGAAAAGTTCACGCCCAGCGCGGGCAAGATTACGGCATTCAACCTGCCCGGAGGCAATGGCGTGCGCGTCGACACGGCCCAATACGCCGAGGGTATCGTCCCGCCGTATTACGACTCGCTGATTGCGAAGCTGATCTGCCACGGCAAGGACCGCGATGAAGCAATGAACAAAACACAGCGGGCGCTGGGCCAGTTCGTCGTGCAGGGGATCCATACTTCGATTCCGCTGCACCAGAAGATCTTTGCGGATGCCGAGTTTCGCGCCGGCAAGTTCGACACCAAGTTCATGGAGCGGTTCTTTGAGCGCGAGGGGCACAAGAAGGATGCGGTGGTGGAAGACCACTTCTCGCCGCTGCAGCCGATCCGGGTAGGCGGAAAGATTCACGGATGATGGCGCGGCTGTATGCGATCGCCGACGCGGGGGTGCTGGCGGCGCGGGGCGTGGCGCTGGAAGATTTCGCACGGGAACTGCGGGCCGCCGGCGTAGAACTGGTGCAGTATCGCGACAAAGTGGGGTCGCCCAAAGATGTATTGCGTGGGGCAGCGGTGCTGCGCCAGGCATTTGCAGGCAGCTCCTGCCGTCTGATCATGAACGATCGCGCCGACCTGGCGGTGCTGGCGGCATTCGACGGGGTGCATGTGGGGCAGGGGGACCTCGAGCCGAACGATGCGCGGCGTGTGGTGGGGGCTGAACGAATAGTCGGAGCTTCGACGCATACGGAGAGCCAGGTGCGAGCGGCGGAGCTGAGCTGCGCGGACTATGTGGCGATTGGGCCGGCGTTTGCGACGGACACCAAGGCCGACGCGGAGCAGGTGGTGGGGCTGGAAGGCGTGCGCAGGGCGCGCGCGCTTACCACCAAGCCGCTGGTGGCGATCGGCGGCATTACGCGGACGAATGCGCGCAGTGTGATCGATGCGGGTGCGGACTCCGTTGCGGTGATCTCGGGACTGTTCGCGCCGGGCGAGAGCGTGGAGACGGTTGCACGGGACTTTCTTGAGCTTCTGCGGTAGAACTGAGGGAACGTGACTCCTTCGGACACCCAACCAGATCAGGCATCCTCGGCGCCGCACTTTGTGCGTGGGATGCGGCTGTTCTCCGCGACCGCGATTGTGATGGGCTCGATGATCGGGTCGGGCATCTTCATCGTGTCGGCAGAGATGAGCCGGACGGTGGGATCGCCGGCGTTGCTGATTGCGGCGTGGCTGGTGACGGCGGCGATGACCATCACCGGCGCGCTGAGCTACGGCGAGCTCGCAGCCATGATGCCGAAAGCCGGCGGCCAGTATGTCTATCTCCGCGAGGCCCTCGGCCCGCTGTGGGGATTTCTCTACGGATGGACGCTGTTCCTGGTCATCCAGACCGGGACGATCGCAGCAGTCGGGGTCGCGTTCGGAAAATTCCTGGGCGTCTTCTTCCCCAGCGTGAGCGCGAACAACTGGCTGTGGCATATCGGGCACGTACCGGCGCTGCCCGTCGGCCCGATGGTCCTGGGCAACATGGACATCGGCCTGAACACCGCGAACCTGGCAGCGATTGTCATCATCGTGTTTCTAACCGCGCTGAACACCTTCGGCGTCAAACTCGGCGCCTCCGTCCAGAATGTCTTCACCAGCGCGAAGGTGCTGGCGCTGCTGGCGGTGATTCTGGTTGGCGTGCTGGCGCACAACACGGAGGCGTTACTTGCGAACTTCGGCCCCGGCTGGCAAAACTTCTGGGCCCGCTCCGGCTGGCACACATTGCACCCGGTGCAGGTTGGAGTCGGCGGTCCAACCGCATGGGTCGGCCTGTTCACTGTAATAGCAGTCGTCCAGGTCGGGAGCCTGTTTTCGTCCGATGCCTGGAACAATGTGACCTTTACCGCGGGCGAGATTGAAAACCCGAAGCGCAACCTGCCGCTGAGCCTGGCGCTGGGCGCGGGCGCGGTGCAGGTGCTGTACCTGCTATGCAATTTTGCGTATCTGCGCGTGCTGCCCATGATCGGCTCGCCCACGGCAGCCACCATCGCTGGCCGTGGCATCCAGTTCGCCGCGCAGGACCGCGTCGCGACTGCCGTAATGCAGAGTGCGTTCGGTGGCATCGGAGCGAAGCTGATGGCGGGCGCGATCCTGGTCTCGACCTTTGGCTGCGCGAACGGAATGCTGCTGGCCGGCGCGCGCGTCTACTACGCAATGAGCCGCGACGGGCTGTTCTTCAAGAGCGTGGGCAAGCTGGGGCGCAGCGGCGTGCCCGTGAATTCGCTGTGGGTGCAATGCGTGTGGACCTGCCTGCTGTGCCTTTCGGGCAGCTACGGGCAGCTCCTGGACTACGTAATCTTCGCAGCGCTCGGCTTCTACTTCCTTACCATTCTGGGGCTGTTCGTCCTGCGCCGGACGCGGCCGGACGCACCGCGTCCGTATCGTGCGTTCGGCTATCCGGTGCTGCCCGCGGTGTATATTGCGATGGCTGCGTGGATTTGTGTTGTACTCTTGCGTTACAAACCCCAGTACACGTGGCCTGGACTGATTCTGGTGTTGCTTGGGGTACCGGTGTACCTGGTGTGGAAGCGGTTGGGCACGGCGACGGAAGAACAGGGCAGTTAACGCAACCAGGAGATCGAACGACGCATGGCGAATTTATTTGTGACAAAGCCGCTGGCAGCAATCCTCGGCGAGGCTGCTGAAACCGGCACGCATACGCTGAAGCGATCGCTGGGTGCGACCAACCTGATCACGCTGGGAATCGGCGCCATCATCGGCACCGGCATCTTCGTGCTGACGGGAGTAGTGGCGTCGGGCTACTCCGGACCGGGCGTGGTATTCACATTTATTATCGCGGCCATCTGCTGCGTCTTTGCCGGACTGTGTTACGCGGAGTTCGCGGCCATGATCCCGGTGGCCGGGTCGGCATACACCTATGGTTATGCGACGCTCGGCGAGATCTTTGCCTGGATCATCGGCTGGGATCTGGTGCTGGAGTATGCGTTCGGCGCGGCGACGGTGTGTTCCGGCTGGAGCGGTTATGTGTTGAGCCTCGGGCAGGATTTTGGGATACGGCTGCCGCCGGCGCTGGCGGGCGTTCCGGGCTCGACGTTTGTGCAGTGGAACGGGCATTGGGAGTTGCTGAATATGGCGCTGCAGGACAAACTGGCGCTGGCGCATATCAACCCCGCGACCCTGCCGCAGCAGCATGGCGTCTTCAACCTGGTGGCGTTCCTCGGCATCATGTTTGCCACCACGGTGCTGATCATCGGCATCAAGGAGTCGGCGAACTTCAACAGCTTCATCGTGGTGGTGAAGGTGGCTGTGCTGCTGGTGTTCATTGGCGTGGGAGGGTACACGCTGGTCACGCACCCGGAACTGCTGAAGGCAAACTGGCACCCGTTTGTGCCGCCAAATCTGGGAGGTTTTGGACACTTTGGATGGTCGGGCGTATGCCGGGGCGCGGCCGTGATTTTCTTCGCGTATATCGGCTTCGATGCGGTGTCTACCGCGGCGCAGGAATCGAAGAACCCGAAGCGCGACATGCCCATCGGCATTCTGGGCTCGCTGGCGATCTGCACGGTGCTGTACATCCTGGTGGGGCTGGTCCTGACGGGCCTGGTGAACTATAGGCACTTGGGCGTGCCGGATTCGCTGGCGGTGGGGATGGACGCAACCGGCTTCAAGTGGGGCTCGCTGATGGTGAAGATCGGCGCGCTGGGCGGGCTCACCAGCACCATGATCGTGATGTTGCTGGGACAGAGCCGGGTGTTCTTTTCCATGTCCAAGGACGGGCTGTTGCCGAAGATGTTTTCGGCAGTGCATCCGAAGTTCCGCACTCCGTGGATTTCGTCCCTCACGGTCGGGCTGGTAGTCGCGACGTTTGCGTCGCTGATTCCGCTGGCGAGCCTGGGCGAGATGACCAGCATCGGCACGCTGCTGGCATTCATCATCGTCAGCGCCGGGGTGTGGCTGCTGCGCAAGCGGAGTCCGGAGTTGGCGCGGCCCTTCCGGGCGCCCTGGATGCCGCTGACACCGATCCTGGGCATCGGGTTTGCGCTGTTGATGATGGCATCTTTGCCATTGATCACGTGGATCCGGCTGATCGTGTGGCTGCTGATCGGGCTGGTGATCTATTTCAGCTATGGCAAGTCGCACAGCAATGTTCAGAAGGCGCAGACAACGGCTTCCTCGAAGTAACGAAGGTGCCTGCGGGCGCTAGCGGATGCTGAAATAGTCCGTTTTGCTTAAGGGCACGGATTTATCCGTGCCGTAAACGCCGCAGAATGAAAAGGGCTGGTAGCCCGAGGCTTCAGCCTCGGGTCTCCCCTGCGGTCCGCTTCTCCGCGCCACGGAGCCCTTTCAGCACCCTCGTTAGCGCGCGCAGTTGCGCATTGTGGTTAGAGCGGGCCAGCCGGCAGCGTGATGGTGTCGGTGGTGGTTGGGTCATCGCGCAGGCGCAAATAGTATTGCGCGCCGGTGGGCGGCGGGACCTGAAGCGATGAGCCGACGAATCCTTCAGGAACGTGCGTAGGGTTGGCGAACGCATCGTCGGCTGCAACAGAATCGATGAAGTAGAGGCCGGAGCCGATAAGGGTGCAGGGCGGGGCGGATGGAATTGACGCGGCGGGCGCAGTTGGCGCGACAGTCCCCGCGGGCTCCGCGACCGGGCAACTCAGGCCGGTGATGGTGGGCAGCCGGACCAGCGTGACCAGCGGGAGCCACTCGCCAGCGGTGCCGTCCGGAGCGACCGCACGCAGGCGGATGGGACCGAAGGCCGACGGCCCGAAAGCCTTCAGCGGCTGCAAGGTCGCGAGCAGGGTATGCGGGTCTTCCAGGATAAGTGAGCCAGCGTCGACGCCGAGCTTCGTGTGCAGCGAGCCGTCGGGGCTGGCAATCTCGATTTCGCCGTTGCGCGGAAACGGCTGCACCGACCTCAGCGAAAACATAAACGCATCGTCGATCGGGAGGTCCGCCTCGCTCGTGAACTTGATAAAGAACGGAGGCTTCGGCTCCGTGTCCGGCGGCACGTCGGCCCGCGCTATCACCGTGATGGAAGGCCGCGCGGCCTCGACCGTGAGCGGGAGCTTCAGCGTGCGGCCATCCTCGAGCGCGACCTCTGCGCTTAGCCTGTCGCCGGCGGGCAGAGCCGGAGGCTTGGCGTCCGCGGGCAGAGAAAGATGCAGCTCGGATTTGCCGCTCGGTTGCAACTCCGGAGTGGTTCCCTGCACCACGGGTTTGAAGGTCAGGCCGCCGAACGCAACCTGGCGGACCTGGTCGAGGCTTGTGCCGGTGAGGATCGCGTTGGTGTCTCCGGCATGGAAAGAGAGTGCGTCGAGTTTTGCCGGCAGGTTGTAGGAGACCAGGCTGAGGGTCGCGGGCTTGGGATCGCCGAACTGGCGGATAGCGAGATGCTGCTCGCCGGCGTCGTGCGCGGGCAGATCCACCGTCACTTCCACGGAGTCGGGCTTGTCAGCCGGCTTCCACGTCTCCTTCTCCTGCTTGCCGGAAGGTGGATCGAGCGCGATGCTCTGGATGCAGGCGGTCCCGGTGGACGCAATCACGATGTGCCGGTCCTTGCCGGCGATCAGCGGATCGCTGTCGGCAAGCTTCCAGTCCTTGCCCGGAGTCTCCTGCAGCGGCATGGTCGGCCCGGTGAAGGTCTCGAACCCCCAAAGTCCCTTAACTGTTCCGGTGAGTTCAGCTCCGGTAATGGCGTCTGTTTCAGCAGCGTTCGCCCCCGGCGATCCATTCTCCACCCTTACGTCGTTAGTCTCGACTGGCGAGGCGGGCGGAGAAACTTTGACCACTGGGCTCGGCAGCGCGTGCCGCTTGGGGATGGTCGCGAGCACCAGGCCTCCGCGGAAGGCGTCGGCGGTGAGCGGGATGTCCTGCTTCTCCGCGGCATCCGGCTTGGCGCCAGCGGGATAGTTCAGGTGCAGCACCAGGTCGTGCGCGAAGCCGGTGGAGAAGACCAGCGGCGCGCCCTCAACCGGAAGCACCACGCCGGGCTTCTGCAGGCACGCCACCTGCTTTGGATCGGCCGCGCGCAACGGTGGAGGGACGGTCCCCTGGATCGACGGCAGACCGATCACGATCACCGACTTCGGATTATGAAACGACGGCGGCGTGTTCAGCCGCAGGTTAAGCGACTGCTGCTGGGGTAATGCAATTGCGGGAATGTACTGGTACTGCGCCGTGTGCAGCGAGCCCATGATGTGGACAAAATCGACAATGGTGCCGACGTAGGAGGAGTACAACCCGCCACCGGCGAGCTGAGTAGTCGAGGCCGTCCCAATCAGCCCCGCACTGGCGTTCCCGGTGAGCGCGTCGATAATGGTCTGGCCGTGGCCGTCGTCGAGCAGCGTCTGGCTCCCGGTCTGCGTAAGGCACGTGTATTGCTGGTCCGGCGCGAGCTTGGTGCAGGCGTCGTTGGGCTTGAGCGCGAGCGTCGCGGCGATCAGGTTGGAGTGCTCCTGAAGTTGTTTCGGGTCGGCCTCCTGCTCCGGCGATAACTCACGCATCGACGCAATGTATTTCTCTATCCTGGCCTGCTCGAAGCCGGCGGCCGCGAGGTCCTGCGAGGCGCGCACGAAGATTCCCGGACGTCCCTGCACGGCCGAGCGCAGGGTGGTGAAATCGCCGCCGGTAACGGGCGCCAGAAACAGCACCGCCTGCTCGGCCTCGCTGGGCACGGTGACTTCGACGCCCTCCTCGCGGACTTTTTTGTCCCAGGTCTCAACGCGGAAGAACCAGTTGTCGGGCGGCGGGTTGGTGGTTCCGCGCAGAAAGGCCAGCACCATCAGGTAGCGAATGGACTGCGTGGGGGGAAGGTCGGGGTGCAGCCACAACCGGTCGCCGGGTTGCAGGTTGGGCACGGACGCGACCGGCAGTGTGACCCCGGCGCGGGTGACACGAACCTCGACCCTGGGGCCGATCAGATCAAAGCGGGCGCTCTGGCCCTGCGCGCAAACAGCGGACAATCCAGCGGCGAGCAGCGCTACCAGGCAGGCAAGCCGCGCGAAAACCGGGCGGACATCTTGCCGGGAGATTGTCCGCAAGAAAAAGGGTGCCTCAATCTGTGCCCTCGGGCGGCGAAGCATGACCATTCTTCAATGTTAGACGTTCGCGGGCGGCAACACGATGCCGGGCTGGGTACCGAATACTCCGCCAAAGCGTGGAAGCGGCGGTGGAAGTCCGGCCCGGAGAAATATCTTCATGCGCTGGTTCCACATCCCGTGGTAGCATTCGCTGGTTCGACTCCCGGGTCGCGGCGAATTGCGATCGCGGCGGCCGATGAGGCTTGCAGTTCGGGCCCCGCAGTATCTGTCCTGTTCGTCGGCAGATTTGGACCGAAGCGCAACAGGACATGCAAATAATCCAGAAAGAAAAAGGTGCGCTTATGTCTCTATTCAAACGCTGTATCGCCGAAATGTTCGGAACCTTTTGGCTGGTCTTCGGAGGTTGCGGCGCCGCAATCTTCGCTTGCAATTACCCCAACTCGGGTATCGGCTTCGTTGGGGTTGCGCTGGCCTTCGGACTTACCGTACTCACCATGGCCTTCGCCATCGGCCACATCTCCGGGTGCCACCTGAACCCAGCCATCTCGGTGGGGCTGGTGGTTGCGAAACGCTTCCCCTTCAGGGAACTCCCGGCCTACGTCGTTGCCCAGGTCGTCGGGGCGATCTTGGCCTCCGGGACGCTGTACGAGATCGCCAGCGGCAAGCAAGGCTTCTCGCTCGCCAACGGCTTCGCTTCAAACGGATACGCCGCGCACTCGCCCGACCATTACAGCCTCACCGCATGCTTTATCTGTGAGGTCGTCTGCACCGCGTTCTTCCTGCTGGTCATCCTGGGCTCGACCGACGAGCGGGCGCCCAAAGGCTTCGCGCCCATCGCCATCGGCCTGGTGCTGACCCTGATCCACCTCATCTCGATCCCCGTCACCAACACATCGGTGAACCCGGCTCGTTCCACCGGACCGGCACTGTTCGTCGGCGGCTGGGCATTGGGGCAACTCTGGCTGTTCTGGGTCGCGCCAATCCTTGGGGCGATGGTCGGAGCGGTGATTTCCAACAGCTTCTTCTCCGCGCCGCAGGAGCCCATCCGCGAGGCCATGGCGAAGTAGCGCGTCTCAAGCTGAGCGAACGGACTGCTGCTCCTCCATGAGTAGCAGTCCGTTCGCTCAGTTTTCCGTGGGGCTCTTCTCCACGTGGTCGACCACCAGCCGATCCACTGGAGCCCTGCTCTTTTCCAGCTTCAGCCCCAGCTTCTCCAGCGCTGCGGAAACAGTCGCCCCGCCCTCGGGATCAGTCGCCCCATCACCCTGCGGTGCGCCGCCACTCGGAACATCAATCCCCTGAGCGTGCAGGCTCGACGTCAGGTCGGCCAGCGCAAAGTCCACGGCTGCCTGATAGTTGCCCGTGAGGCCGGTGCTATCCACCACCTCGCGACCCTCGCCGCCGCCCAGGGTATTGATCATCGCCGCAAACCCCGTCATCGTGATCGAACTCGCTTCCATATGCATCGATAGAGTCTCGCGGTCGAACTTCAGCTTGAACGATCCCCTCGCCCCCATGTCGTAGGTCGTCGATCCATCCGGGTTTTTTCTCAGAACAACCGGGCCCGTTGCAGTGTCCATCCGCGACTCGCCCGGCTTGAGCGGCACGCTGTCGTCGAGCAGCGTCGGAGCAACAGTCGCTTCTTTCAGCTTCGACCCCGCCTTTCCAACCACCAGGGCCAGTACCGGCTGGTCCTGCTTCTCGCGATGCACCACCAGCTTGAACCGGTCATCCAGCAACGTGCGCATCATGTCGGGCGCGGTATCGCTCGACGCCCCCTCCGGCAGCCTCGCCGCAATATCGAACCGGTCCGTCACCATCCAGTCCGGCCCGTTAATCTCGTACGCCCGCATCTTGTACGCATACGCAATCAACTCCTTTACCGACATGTAATTGAACGTCGCGCGCGAGCCATCGATGCGCACCCACTCCGGCTTCTTCCCCATCTGCAGGTCGGCCATCATCTTCTGCATGTCCGGCGGAGGCGAAGGCCGCACCGAGGCCACTTCAAACGCAGGCTTGGGGGCTGGCGTCTGTGCATTCATCGCGATGGGCGCGGTCAGTATGGCGGCGATCGAGATAAACAATAATCGGTTTCTCATTTCTTTCTCCATTCTGTCGGGATCTAAAGGGCCGTGCCCAGCAACTGCTTTAGCGCGGCCACATACGCCGCCAGCGCCTGGCGGCCCGCCGGGGTCATGCGATACAGCGTCTGCGGCTTGCGCCCGGCGAACCGCTTCTCCATGGCCACATACCCCGCTTCTTCCAGCTTCAGCATCTGCGCGCCCAGGTTGCCGTCGGTCGAGCCGGTCTTCTGCCGCAGCCACGTAAAGTCCGCCGCCTCAACGCCGATCAACAGCGACAGCACCGCCAGGCGCAGCTTCCCGTGGACCACCGGGTCGAGTTCAGGAAGTTCAGGCATGATGCTGCACCTGGCCCTGCAGCGGGGCCGCCGCCCGCCGCCGCTCCAGCATCATGGCGTATACGCCGAACAGGACCATGCAGCAGACCATTTCCACCACGTAAATCGTGATCACGTAGTCCCTAGGCACGAAGTACGTGGCGGTGCCTCCCGCCCACCACAGCCCGGCAACAACACCCTGGGCCTTCCAGCGCAGAATCATCGCGCTGGTTGCGTGCGCCATGCCCAGGAACATGAAGATGGCGGCAATGTAAGCGATCTGGTGAATCGTATGGGTCACGATCGCAGGAGCCGCGTACAGGATGATGGCGATGCCCATCATCCTCCAGACGGCCGCTACGCTGCGGCTCTTTATGTTTTCGCCGGTCCAATTGCCGCTCCTGCGCCGCATCGCAATCCCGGCAAACTGAATCACGAACCCGCTCGCAATGATGATGGGCCAGACCCAATATGAGCGAGGCAGAAGATAGGACACGCCGATCCCGCCCAGGCACACCATCCCCCACAGGATGAAGATCCAACCGAACCGCCCTGTATTCCTGCGACCCTCCGCAATCATGGTTTCCATCAGCGCCACGCGTTGCACCAAATCGTCGCGGGTAATCCCGTTGTCAGTCTCAGGGCTGTTCATGCGCAGCCTCCTTTCAGCCTGCTGCCGGTCTGCTCGACTCGTGTCGCATACAGACCGAACACAATCATGACGACGCCCATCTCAATCAACCAGATAACATTCGTGGCCTTGCCCGAATTGAAAGCGAGAATGGCGACTCCGCCTGCCCAGTACACGGCAGCCACGACACCCTGCATCGGCCAGCGCAGAAGCATCGCGCTGATGGCATGCGCCATGCCCATCATCATCAGGATGGCGGCCATGTAGGAGAACTGCCAATCGAAATGCGTGAGCATCGCGCTAGCCACGTAGATGCCCATGGCAAGCCCCATCATCCCCCACACCGACATCACCCGGCCGCACTTGTCACTCTTGCTGTACCCCTGACTTCTCCGTTGCAGCATCTTTCCGGCGAAGGTCAGAACCACACCCGCAGGCAGGCAGACCGGCCATGCCCATGGTCCACCGAAATGGGGAAAATACTGCTGCCAGCCTATCGCTACCAGGTCCACCAGACCCCACAGCACAAAAATCCACGAGTTGCGCCCGGTGTAGCGCCGCCCCTCGGCAATCATCTGCTCCATCAGCTCGATGCGCTGCAGCAGCTCGTCACGAGTCTTTCCGTTATTAGGCTCAGGATTCGTCATCAATCTCTCCTTCACCATGTACTCTGCATTATAGAGTTCTCTATGTCAAGAAGATTTCGAAACGAGGAGTTGAGAGTTGCCTCACAAGTGAGACTAATGAGTCGCTAACCCTTCTATTGTCTGCTGGATAGCGTTAGTGGATTTTTTCTGGGTCCCACCCGTCGGCGCCGGCAAGCCACGTTCTGGTCGTGTATTTCCCGAGGTCCGCTGCGCTTACCTGTTTGCTGGCAGCGATTCGCTTGCTTACATCGCCCGCCTGACCATGGGAGTTGTACTCCTCGTAGTCGCTTGTCTTCAGCGCGCCGTTCCACTCTTTCCAGCCGGCTGGATCGAGTGGTGCCTTGAAGTCCGTATTCAGAAACACCACGGTCGAGTACGCGCGCCATGGCCGTCCGAGCAGGATGTCCTGCGAGCCGGGGTCTCCGGTCACGGTGCAGTCGCGGAAGAGGTATCCGGAGTCTTCTTCCGGGCGGAGACGGCTCTGCGCTGTGAGGGTGTCCATCACATGCGGCAGGGTGTGGATCTCGCACTTATCAAAGACGGCCTTGGCGTCGCCGAAGATGAAGTCGACGTGACCTTCGATGTAGCAGTCGGCGTAATACTGGCGCGCGGCGTGACAGGTTCCGGCGGTGCCCGGCGCGTGGCACAGCTTGGAGTCGGCGTAGAGCGTGTCCTGGAAGCCGAGGAAGCGGACCTTGCGGAAGACTTCGCGGTCGCCGGTGACGTGCAGCGCGACGGCTTGCGAGCCTTGGTTGCTGCGTTCGTGGCGCTTCTCGAAATCATTGGCGATGGTCAGATTTTCCGCGAGGAAATCGTCGCCAGTCAGCATAATTGTCCCCGACCTGCCGGTGCCGAGCTGCCGGCCATCGGGGCCGGGCGTGCCGGCGGAGTTGTCGTACACCAGCACCACGTCCTCGGGAGTTTTGCCCAGCCCGCGCAGCTCGACGCCGTTGGCACTGATCGAGATGAGACTGCGATACTCGCCCGGCTTGATGTTGATGCGCACATTGCCGTCGGGGGCGGAGTCGACCGCCTCCTGCACCGTCTTGAATTGACCGGAGCCATCCGCCGCCACCACCAGCACCTTCTTCTTGGTTGCGGGCGCCTTGCTCAGCGCTGCACCGGGAAGCAGCACTGCAACGATCGCGACGGCTGCGCACTGCGCGAGCCGTACCTTTTGCCAAGCGTTCACAATTCCCTCCGCATGCAGCGATTTCACTCGCGTGCCAATATACCTTGCCGCGGCGGTGGCTGGACAGCGGGGGTCAGGTCCGTGCTTCGGCCGCGAGCTTGGGAGCCCACTCCGCGTGCCGGGCCTGCGCCACACCCAGCACTACCAGTCCCACGATCGCGCTCGCGGCTGCGGCCACTTGTGCATTGCTCATGGTGTGGTGGAAGTAGAGCTTGGGGTTGATGCGTACGAATTCAACCAGAAACCGCCCTATTCCGGAAAGCAACAGGTAGAGGCCCGTCAGCCAGCCCACCGGCCTGGCACTCCCTGATCCAGTCCGCTTGCCCAACTGCCAGAGTATCCAAAACACTACCAGCGAGAACAGCAGCTCGTAGATCGGCGTCGGCTGCACCAGCGCGGTTGGAGGAATCGGCGGCACCAGCGCGTTCTTCGCCATGTGCACGCCCCAGGGCAGCGTGGTGTTGATGCCGTAGTCGCCATCGCCCGCCAGCAGACAGCCAAGGCGGCCCACACCGTAGCCGATGGCAGCCGCCGGAGCGGCCAGATCGAGCATGCGGACCGCACCCACGCGGGCGCCCGGCACCGGGCCGGGGTTGTCGATAGACTTCCAGCCGGGCCCCTTGAAGCGCGCAAAATGCCCGTTGACCAGCAGCACCGCAATCCCGGCGGACATTCCGCCGAACCAGGCGAAGCCGTCGCGGAACCATTGCAGAAAGCCCATCAGGACGTCGATGGGATGATGCCAGCCGGGCCGGCCAATCATCTGCAGCGAGATTTGCAGCTCACGCAGGTTTTCCAGTTCGTGCCAGACCTTGGCGCCTGCAATTCCCAGCACCACCGCCAGCGCCACCACGTTCAGAGCATCCGCGTCCACACCATTGCGGGCGAAGTTCTTGTGCAGCGCAACCGTTGCCACCACCGCCGCCAGCCACAACATCAACCCGAACATACCAAGGTGCACGGGGCCAAGATTCAGATAGGGGTACATAAACCTCGCTTCTTCTAGAAGTATATCTGCCGGGGCGGTTTATCCGGGGGTTCGCCCGCAACCTCCGGATAAGCCCACTCGACCGCTGCCCCGCGCATACGCTACCCTTATCCCCATGTCGACCAGCACTCTCGCCTTCCCCCCCGCCGCCGAAATGGATGTTCTTGTCTCCACAGCCAAAATCGCCGACCGAGTTGCGGAGCTCGGCCGCCAGATAACGGCCGACTACGAGGGCCAGAGCACCGGCCATCCCCTGGTGCTGATCGGCGTGCTCAAAGGCGCGGCGATCTTCCTCTCCGATCTGGCGCGCGCAATTCACATCGACAACACGTTCGATTTCGTCGCTGTCTCCAGCTACGGCCGCGCGCGCGTCTCCTCGGGTGCGGTCAAGCTGATCAAGGACATCGACAACCCCATTGAGGGTCGCCACGTCATCATCGTCGAAGACATCCTCGACACCGGATTGACGCTGAGCTATCTGCGCGGCCTGATGTTGCAGCACAAGCCCGCATCGCTGAAGATCGCCACCTGCCTGGACAAGCCGGAGCGGCGCCTCGTCCCCATCGAGGCCGACTACGTCGGATTCAAGATCCCCAACCAGTTCGTGATCGGCTACGGCATGGACTATTGCGAGATCTACCGCAACGTCCCCGACATCCGCTTGTTCCCCAACGACGCAGGGCAGTGAAAGTCACGCTGAGCACCTTTACTGCCCGCCCTCCTTCTGGTGAGTCATGATCGCATCCACGTTGGTCTTGTCGACCAGCGTCACGCCGGTGTCGACAAACGCCGGAAACGAAGCATACGGATCGAGCGCGTAGTCCTGCGCCAGCGGCTTTACCGGGTAGTGATAGACGTCATCGAGCGCCTTCAGACCAACCAACGCCATGGTAAAGGGCTTCTGCGAGATGGTTGAATCGATGGTTCCGTCCTTCACCAACTCCAGAGTGGGCTCATCGACATCCATGGCTACAAGCAGCGTTCCGTTAGCGCCCACGCGCTTGAAGGCCTCGCCGACGTCTTTGCCCGACGTGGATTCAAGGCATATGATCGCGTCGATCTTTGCCGCCCCCGTCCTGCTCAGGTAGTCCCTGGTCTGGTCCATGGCCAGGCCGGAGTCTCCTTTCATGTCGAAGACATCGGCCACCTTGATTCCCGGATAATTGGCGAAGACATCCTTGTAGCCCTTCAGACGCTCCTCCAGATTCGGCTGGCCCGCGATGGTAAAGAAGGCCACGTTGCCCTTGCCGTTCAGTTTCGCGGCCACGCGAGCGCCTCCCAGCCGTCCGGCCTGCAGGTTGTTGGTGCCGATAAAGAACAACCGGTGGCTGGTGGGCGCGTCCGAGTCGATGGTGATCACCGGAATTCCCGCTGCTACGGCCGCATCGATCTCCGGCTGCATCAGCTTCTCGTTGGCCACGGAGACCAGGATCCCCGCGGGCTTCAGCGCCACCACCTGGCGGAACTCCGTCACCTCGTCCTGCGGGTCGAATCCATCCGGGCCGCGCATGTCGACGGTGACGCCGTACTGGTCCGCAGCTTTGGAAAAGCCCGCCCACGCCGATTGCCAGTAAGGATGCTTGGTCATGGCGGCAACCAGGTAAAAGTGCTCACTCTTGCTGTGCCGCAGACAACCCGTACACAGTGGCAGCAGTCCCATCAACAGTGCAAAACCGATTTGCTTCTTCAAAGTGCTTCTCATTTTCTTGCCTCCCGCAAAACTCTTTCAGCCGGCCCGGAGAACTCCCGCAGAATCCGGCGGCAACCCAGAGACGTGCATCTCTGCTTGGGGCCAGATACTACTCCAGGCACTGCAGCAATGGCACGACGCATCCGCAGAATGATGTCCGTTTTCCGTGGACGCTGCACAGGTCACGGTGCATAACCGAATTGGTCCATTGCGTCGCCTGTTATTGACTATCGGAGTCGCGCTCGCGGCTGCGCGGTGCCCGCGATCACAAGACAGTTGCTCAGTGAAGGTTTTCGTGGGAGGGCTTGACCAGCGAGTTACATCAGCACCGGCCAGTCGTTCTGCCAACTGATCTGCTTCACCCAGAGATACGGCGCACCGTTCTCCGTCATCTTCAACGCGTGGAACACCAACACGCTTTCGCCGTTGGTCGCATCCACATAGGCGGTCACACATAGGCGGTCCCGCCTCCGGGAGCATTCCACGTCCCCTAGGGCAACCTGCATCATAAGACCTGCATCACCGCTCATCTTCTTTTTGAACGCCTCGCTGGCAGGCCTGCCGGTTCAGCCAAATGCAACGCCACTATGATAGAAAGTAGCGGGCTGTCCGCGGCCCAGCAGGAGTACCGCAACCGAAATGAACACGCCTACGCTCTCTATCGCAGAACCCGCACTTTTCGACGCCGCAGCCTTTGCGGCCCGCGCACTAGCTTCTCCCGCCGCGCTCGCGGCCGTGCTCGATCACACCCTGCTGAGACCCGAGGCCACGCGCTCCCAGGTCATCCGCCTGTGCCACGAGGCCGCCGAGCATAGCTTCGCATGCGCCATGGTCAACCCCACATGGGTCGCCTGCGCCGCCGAGACGCTCGCCGGCACTGGCGTTCCGGTCGGCGTCGTCATCGGCTACCCGCTGGGCGCCACGCTCTCGGCCTCCAAACGCGATGAAACCGCCCGCGTGCTGAAGCTGGGAGCGCACGACCTGGACATGGTGCTGAACATCGGCCTGCTCAAGTCCGGCGGGAAGGAAGACTACGAAGCGGTCAGGCAGGACATTCGCGGGGTGGTTGAGCTCGCACACGGCTCCGGAGCTATCGTCAAGGTCGTCCTGGAGACATGCCTGCTGACATTCGAGGAAAAGCACCGCGCCTCGGAACTTGCGCTGAGCGCCGGAGCGGATTTCATCAAGACGTCCACTGGCTTCTCTTCCGGCGGCGCGACCGTCGACGATATTGCGCTGATGCGCTCCATTGCCGGTAACCGCGCGGGCGTGAAGGCCTCCGGCGGCATCCGCTCACTCGCCGACGCCAGTGCCATGCTGCACGCCGGAGCATCCCGCATCGGCGCCAGCGTCAGCGTGAAAATCCTGGCGGAACTGGCAGGCCACGCAGCTGCGCCGGCTGGCAGCAACGGCTATTGAAGCGGTGCTGGCGGCTTTCTCCTGGACAGCCAAGAGTATGGAGATTTTGTGCTATATCGACTGTACAGGTACATATAGCGAACGCTGAGGGCGAGGATCACGACGAAGAGAGTCGCTCCCGGCAAGAGGAAGGGCAATCCCGAATTGAGCACTTTGCCCAGCCAATAGCCAACGCAAATGACTACAGGGAAGCAGTCAGCGGATATGACCACGGCTCTCCGTGCGCTTCTTAGGTCGGCTGACTTGTTGTAAGTCGCATCATCTATGCTGGCCATCGTGAAACACCATCCTAGAATCAACCATCATACATCGAGCATTTCGCCGTTGCCGGTGTCGATCGACGTTGAATTCCCTCCGTCACAATACGCGCAGCACCACCAGCGTCTCGTCGTCGAAGTGCGCTGTGCCCGACTGGAACTCGCTCACCGCGGCCAGGATGGCATCCACCGTGGCCTGCGCGGAGTGGCACGCCGCAGGGTGTTCGCGCAACACCTCCGTCAGCCGCTCGGTGCCGAACATCTCGCCCTCGGCGTTCTCCGCATCGACGATGCCGTCTGAGAAAAAAACGACCACGTCGCCGGGCTTGGTCGCAATCGTGAGTTCCTCGTACTGCGCGTCCGGGAACAGGCCCAGCGGAAAACCCTCAGTCTGGATGGTTTGGACGGTGAAGCCCTCCCCAGGCCCGTCGCACTCCACACTGCTGGACGAGCGCGCAGCGGTCTTCTTGCCGGCAGAGTCGGCTGGCGGTGGCGCGACATTGGTCACATACAGCGGCTGCACCGAACCGGCGTTGGCGATTTGCAGGGTCCGCGCCTCGTCGTTCCACACTGCCATCAGCATGGTGACGTATTGCGAGTCCAGCTTGCGCACTTGCAACTGATTGTTCAGTTCGGCGAGCAACTCCGCCGGCGGCAGGTGGCGTGCGGCCAGCGAGCGCAGGATTCCCGAGACCAGCGCAGCATACAGCGCGGCTGGGGCGGCCTTGCCGGAGACATCGCCCAGCACGATGGCGATGCGCTTGCGCTGCGATGTCTTGTAAAGCGCGTTGCCTGGCGCGCCGTAGTCGATGAAGTCGTAGACATCGCCGCCGATGGAACGCGCAGGCAGAAACGCGGTTGCAATCTCGGCGCGGCGCGGCTGCGGCGGCGTGCCCGGCAGCAGGCGGAGCTGCACCTCGCGCGCCATCTCCAGGTCGCGCTCCAGCCGCTGTTCCTCTTCGGAGATGCGCTGGTACAACCGTGCATTGGCAATCGAGATCGCCACCTGCGCGGCCAGCGTAGAGAGCGTGGTCTGGTGCTCCTCGTTGTAGTAGTTCACCCGCGTGTGCTCCAGGTCGATCACGCCGATCACCTTGCCCTTGTAGATCAGCGGCACCGACAGCTCCGAACGCACTTCAGGGTTGACTACGATGTAGCGCGGGTCCTTGCGCACGTCGGGCACCAGCACCGGGGTCCTCTGCTGCGCCGCATTGCCGATGATGCCCTCGCCCAGCGTCACATTGTGCTCGCGCGTGATCCGCTCGCCAAAGCGCGAGCTGAACCGGTGTTCCAGCCGCTCCGTGCGGTCGTTCCACAGCAGAATGGTGAACATGTGGAACTCGATGACGCGCTTCAGCAGGTGGCCAATGCGCTCCAGTAGATCGTCGAGATCGAGAATGCTGGTGAACTCCCGCGATATCTCGTTCAGCACGGTCAAGGTCTGCGCCTGGCGCGACACCCGTGTATACAGCCGCGCGTTCTCCACCGCGATCGCCATCCGCGACGCCGTCAGCTCCAGCAGGCGCTGGTGCTCCTCGGTAAAGTAACCAACCTGCTCCGACTGAAGATCGATCACGCCGATGACGCGGTTCTTGTGGACCAATGGCACCGCGAGTTCCGACCTCACATTGGGGTTTGCGTCGATGTAGTTGTCAGCCTGCCGCACATCCTCCACCAGGATGGACCGCCGCTCGCTTGCTGCCTGGCCCACGATGCCCCGGCCAAGCTTGATGCGCAGGCGCTCCACCTCCGGCGTGTGCCCGGTCTGGAAGCGCATGCGCAGATCGCCGGTGCGGTCATTCACCAGCAGAATGGCGAAGATGCGGTAGTCGATGACGGCGCGCACCAGGTCGGCCACGCGATGCATCAGCGTGTTCAAGTCCAGGGTCGTGTTCAGCGCATCCGCGAAGCGCAACAGGAAGTCGACCTGCAGCGGCTCCAGGCGAATGTTGGGCAGGGACGGCAACTCGACCTGCGCCGGCCGGTAGTCGCCTTCAAACGACTCGGCTGCAACGCCGGCGGGTGGTTGGGATTGGCGCGTCGAACTCATGTGGGTAGCTTGATTCTACGCGCCCATCCGCTGTGGAGGATTCACGCGGAATCCGGGCTGCCCAGGGAGCGAATCGCACCCGGTGGGCCTCTTACAGCGAGCCGCTTCCCATCCCTGCCGCTTCGCTCTATCATGGCGGGCATGTCCACCACCCGGTTCACCCGTCGCCGCCTGCTCCAGTCCGCCCTTGCCGCCGCACCCGCCGCCGCGCTTTTGTCCAATGGAAGAGCCCGCAAGCTCTTGGCCCAGACGCCGGCCGACGTGCATATCGCACCCGGCCCTTTCAAGCCCACCTGGGAATCGCTGACGGCCTGCACCACGCCGGACTGGTTCCGCGACGCCAAGTTCGGCATCTGGAACCACTGGAGCGCGCAGTGCGTCCCCGAGCAGGGCGACTGGTACGCCCGCCGCATGTACATCCAGGGCGAGAAGCAGTACGACCATCACCTGAAGACCTACGGCCACCCGTCCAAGGTCGGCTGGATGGAGATCGACAACCTGTGGAAGGCGGAGAACTGGAAGCCGGAAGAGCTGATGAACCTGTACGTCGCGGCCGGCGCGAAGTACTTTACCGCGCTCGCCAACCACCACGATAACTTCGACAACTACAACTCTCGCTTTCACAACTGGAATTCGGTCAAGATCGGGCCGAAGCAGGACATCGTGGGCATCTACGGCAAGCTCGCGCGGCAGCACGGGCTGCGTTTCGCGGTGACCAACCACTCCTCGCACGCGTGGCACTGGCTGCAGGTGGCCTACGACTACGACCCGGAAGGCCCGCTCGCCGGGGTGCGCTACGACGCCTACACCCTGACCAAGGCCGACGGCAAAGGCAAGTGGTGGGAGGGCTTCGATCCGCAGGAACTTTACACCGGGCGCAATCTCGTCATGCCCGACGGCATTACCACCATCGCCGCCGCCAATGACTTCCACAAGGCCAATGACGGCAAATGGCACGAGGAACTCCCGGTCGAGAATCCGGAGTTCGCGCACAACTGGTTCCTGCGCTGCCAGGACCTGGTCGACACCTACAAGCCCGATCTGCTTTACTTCGACGACTCGGAACTGCCGCTGGGGCAGTATGGCCTCGACATCGCCGCGCATTTCTACAACGCCAGCGTTCGCGACAAAGGTCACGTTGACGTGGTGCTGACCGCGAAAAACATCAAGCCGGAGCACGCCGGCGCATTCACCCTGGACATTGAACGCGGCAAGGCCCAAGGCATTCTCGCACAGCCTTGGCAAACTGACACCTGCATCGGCGGCTGGCACTACGACATCGCGCTCTTCGAAAACCACAAGTACAAGACGCCGAAGTCGGTCATCCACTCGCTGATCGACATCATCAGCAAGAACGGCAACCTGATGCTGAATATCCCGGTCAAGGGGGACGGCACCATCGATGCCGACGAACGAGCCTTTCTTGAGGCCATCGCGACCTGGATTCCCAGGCATGGCGAAGCCATCTACGGCACGCGTCCCTTCGCGGTCTTCGGCGAGGGGCCGCCCGACGTCACCAATAACTCGAATTTCAACGAGCGCAATCAGCGCGCCTACACCGAGCAGGATGTTCGCTTCACCCGCAAGGGCGAGACGGTGTACGCGTTCACCTTCGCGTGGCCGGCCAGCGGCAAGTACGTCATCAAAACGCTGGCGAAGGGCTCGGCGGCACTGCCCAGGCCGGTCCAGCGCGTCGAGCTCATCGGCGCCGGCCCGGTCAAGTTCGCGCAGGACGCTGCCGGCCTGACCCTGACGCTCCCCGACCAGGCCCCCAACGAGTACGCCTACGCGTTCATCATCCGCACATAACCAGCGGACCCAGGCAGCGTACCCATAGACTGCAACAATGCCTGCGTCTCGTTAAGGGCACGGGTTTACCCGTGCCGTAAAATACCGCAAACCTAAGAGGGCTTTAGCCCCTGAGGTCGTCAGCAGCCTCTTCAGCCGCCGAGGGCAGCCCGCGCCTGAAAAATAGCGAACCGCTTATGCAGTACGGCGGCGGCCCGCGGCCAGCTCGCGAACGTGGTTAAGGAAGATAGACCGCTGCAGCTCGTTCAGTTGCGAGGTGTAGGCCGCAATCTCGGCGAGGAACGGATCGGCGGTTAGCACGGCCGTCTCGTCGGAATGGCGGGTGTTGGCGTCGCGCAGCAGCGAGGCGATATCCACCTTCAGCGCGCGCGCCAGGCGATCCAGCGAGCTCAGCGTCGGCATCGCCTTGCCGTTCTCGATCTTGGAGATGTAGGTGCGCGGCACGCCCATGCGGGCGGCTAGCTGGCGCTGGGAAAGATTGCGGACGTGACGGAGGTCGCGGACCGCAGTGGCCACCTGAAGGCCTTCCTGCTTCTCTGGCTGGGCTTGCACCAGCGCCATCTGCGCCGGTTCAGGCTCAGGCAACTCGACTTCGAGACACTTGTGGCAACGCCGGCACATCGCGTTGGCTGTGCGGAATTGCACCAGATTGCAGTGGTCGCAACGGAGTACTTCCCGTTGTTCGACAGGCGCCATCATGGTTGCCATTAGTTGTAATTGCGGGCGGACCCAGAGCAAGGACCGCAGCACACGTCCGATAACACCAGTCGAGTGGTGTGCCTAGAGTGACACCGGGTAGTCAAACAGTCAAGAGGTATTGCCAAAGATTCCCGAAGAAAAAAGGAGAAAACCCGAAGTGGAACCATAGGAGTAAACACCCGGGTGGGATGTAATCTGGCAGAAACGGAGGTTTCCATGGCTGCGGAGTTTTCGCGCGAGCGAGCGTTGGCACTGCTGGAAGAGTGGACGAAGGGCGAGAGCCTGCGCAAGCACGCCCTAGCGGTCTCGGTGTGCACCGAAGCATACGGCGTGATGGAGGCGTCGCGGCTGGGGCTGGCCGGTGATGATGCCGCGGAGTTTGTCGCCCTGTACGCGAGCGCGGGTCTGCTCCACGATATGGACTACGAGCGGCATCCCACGCAGCAGGAGCACCCCTTCGTCGGCGTCGCCGCGCTGCGCCAGCAGGGATGGCCGGAGCCGGTGCTGCACGCCATCCTGGCCCATGCGGACTACTCGGGCGTGGCGTGCGAGTCGCATCTGGATCGAGCGCTGTTCGCGTGCGATGAGCTGGCCGGCTTCCTGGTGGCGTGCGCGCTGGTCAAACCCACCAAGTCGATTCGCGACGTCGAGGTCAAGGGCGTTCTGAAGAAGATGAAAGACAAAGCCTTCGCCCGCGCCGTCAAGCGCGAGGACATCACCACTGGCGCCGCGCTGCTGGGGCTGAGCCTGGAGGAGCATGTGGGCAACTGCGTCGCCGCAATGCAGGCGCATGCGGCGGAGCTGGGGCTGGCCGGCAGCCAGTCAGCCGGCTAGCAAGTCTTCCGACTGGATACGCTGCACGCCCGCTTCCTCAAACGCCTGGTCGGTCGCCAGTACACTGCCGGGAAGGTTGACGGCCCGGGTGGCGTCTTCAATCACCAGGCACTCAAAGTCGAGCGCGATGCCGTCGATGGCGGAGAAGCGCACGCAGAAGTCGTAGGCCAAACCGCACAGGAACAGCCGCCGAATCCCCCGCTCCCGCAGATAGCCGGCCAGACCCGTCGGCGTTATGTGGTCATTTTCCAGAAACGCCGAATACGAATCGATCTCCCGCCGGAAGCCCTTGCGCAAAATCAGCTCTGCGTGCGGAACAGAAAGCGCGGGGTGAAACGCGGCGCCGGGAGTGTTCTGCACACAGTGATCGGGCCAGAGAGCCTGCGGGCCGTAAGGCGCGGCGATGGTCTGATAAGGCTGCGCGCCAGAATGAGCGCTGGCAAAGGAAATGTGTGCGGGCGGATGCCAATCCTGCGTCAGCACGACGTGCGCGAACCTCCGCGCGAGCAAGTTCACCACCGGCACTATCTCGTCGCCTCCCGCAACGGCCAGCGCGCCGCCGGACCCATTAACAGCGGGGCAGAAGTCGTTCTGCAGGTCGATCACCAGAAGCGCGTCGGTGGCGGAGTTGAGCACCATGTCTAAGTTTGGCACGATCCCTTGCGCCGCGGGAGACGATTCTGCCGGCCATCTTGTAGGCTTGTGGAGTGTCGATCGGGGGGCAGTCGTGATCTCGCGGGTGACCTTGTTCTCGCTGCTGTTGGCGCTGCTGCTCGCGGTGGGAATACGGCTCTGGTATGACGGGCAAAGGGACGCCTGCACGCCCTACCTTGCCGGCGATGCCGGGGCCCAGAAATCCGAATGGGTGATGTCGGGGACGCGAACGATCGAAGTCTCCTGCGACGATTGGATCATGCGGCAGCCGCTGCGGGTGCAGGTGCTGTGCCTGCTGGACGCGGCGTTGACGGTGTTGTTCGTAATGAATGCGCTGTCGGACCTGCGCGAGTGGCTGGAGTTCCGGCGGCGCATGCGCCAGATGGGGTGACATTTCGCTTCCCTTTGCAGCGGCGGGCCGAGGTTTCTGTAGACTCATCTGCATGAGCGAACATGCATGGATGCACCCCGTCAAAGGCGAGACCCGGGTGCGCGTACGCTATGCGGAGACCGACCAGATGGGCGTGGTCTACCACGCCAACTACCTGGTGTGGTTCGAGGTCGGCCGGGTCGAACTGATGCGGCAGCAGGGACTCAACTATAAGCAACTGGAGGCTGATGAGGGATGCTTTATTGTAGTAGCCGAGGTATCGGCGCGCTACAAGGCGCCCGCCCGCTACGACGATGAGCTGATCGTCGAGACCACCGTGCGCAGTGTGCGCGGGCCGGTAATCCGCTTCGGCTACAGGATCTTGCTTGCGGAGAATCGGCACCTGTTGTGCGAGGGCGAGACCGTCCACATCGTCCTCGGGCGCGACATGAAGCGCGCGCGAATCCCCAGGAAATATGCAGAACTTCTGGGCGCTGCTGCATCTCATCATCATGTCTGACTCTTCAGACGGAGATGAGATGCGATGGCCGAGACGACTGCGAAGGTCGCGCTGATTACCGGCGCAAACAAAGGGATCGGGCTGGAAACGGCGCGGCAACTGGGCAAGCTGGGGGTCACCGTCCTGGTGGGCGCGCGCGACCTGAAGCGGGGCGAGGATGCCGCCGAGGTGTTGCGCGGCGTGGGCGTGGACGCGCGCGCGATCAAGTTGGATGTAGTGAGCGAAGCCGACCGCACGGCGGCCGCGAAGTATGTCGACAAGGCGTTCGGGCGGCTGGACATCCTTGTCAACAACGCCGCCGTAATGCTCGACCCGCGGTCCGGCAACGCGACCAGCACCACCCCCATGTCCGTGCTGCGCGACACGTTCGAGACCAACTTCTTCGCCGTGGTCGCCCTAACCCAGACCCTACTTCCACTGCTGCGCAAGAGCCCCGCCGCGCGCATCGTGAACCTGTCCAGCATTCTCGCTTCGCTCACGCTGCATGCAACACCGGGTTCGCCAATCTACGATGCCAAAACCTTCGCGTATGACGCGTCCAAGTCTGCGCTGAACGCATTCACCATCCATCTGGCACATGAATTGAAGGGCACCAGGATCAAGGTCAACTCGGCGCATCCGGGATGGGTGAAGACGGAGATGGGCGGCGAAGGCGCGCAGATGGAGATCGTCGACGGCGCCAAGACGAGCGTGCAGCTCGCGATGCTGCCCGACGACGGGCCGACGGGCGGCTACTTCCACATGGGCGAAACGCTGTCCTGGTAAACCGGCCGGCCGCCAATTCTCTATGCGACCTCTGCCGCGGCGAAGCGGATGGGAACGGACCGCGGCCACAAAGTGGTTCTGTCGCCGATCCATACAACCTCCCTGTTTTGCGCCAGCAGAGGTCGTGCCGCGAGCAGCACGGGCGTAGCAACTGAGCACGCCGTGCGAATCAGGAACGATCCGACGCTAGCGTGCAAGCCGGTTCCCAATCCCAGGTGGCCGGCAGCAGGGCGGGTTACGTCCATGCGCTCCGAGTGTTCGAATCTGTCCGGGTCGAAGTTTGCCGAGTCGATCTCGAGGATCAGCAACTGCCCTTGCTGGATATGGATATCCCCGATGATCAGGTCTCGTGCAGATCGGCGATACAACGTGTGGACCACTCCGGCATAGCGCAGTAGCTCCTCCGTAGCATTCGTGATCAACTTCGGGTTGTCGATCAGCTTGGCGATTTGATCGGGATACTTCATCAGGGCAAGCCACGCTTTGGCAAGGAAGCTCGGCATGGTTTGGGTGAGCCCATAGAACATCGACTTGCTCAGCAGAAGCTGCCGGCCGTCCAGCATGCGATCGAGTTCCTGTTCGTACACGCTGCTGCTCAGGACCGGTTTCCCGGCGGAGTCCTGCCTTTGTCTCGCGTCCGTGGTCGGCCCATAAAACAGGATTTCGCAAATCTGGGCCAATCGCCGGGAGTAGATGGCGTCTCCGCCGTTCAGGGTCACCAGCATGGTCGTGGCCCAGGGATGGATGATATCGCGCACCAGATCGACGCGCCTCCGCCATCTTGCCTGCCGCAGCCGGCTGGATAAAGTTTCCGCCATGTTCCGCCGCCACCTCGCCGTACTCATGCGGGTCATGTCGGCTTGCACATGGGCATAGAGCCGAGCGTGCTGCTGCGCACTCCCATTGGGCGTGGTTGGCTCATTGCAGGCGCCTGCTTGCCCCGGTGAGGTCTCGCGCAGCGCAGCCGACACATCCGCGTACCGGCTCAATATCCATGCGTTGCGTGCGGCGTCGAAACACGGCGGGCTGGGCAAGGATGGCTGGAAAGGGATCGGCATGGCGCTCATAGCCTCTGTCGCGGATATCGCAGAGTCTATAAGCGGTCGATGCGGAATGTTGTCACTGAATTGTCAAACCATTGTTGCGTACGTGTCTGCGTTGCGCCAGCCGGCCAACCCGCTAGGTGCGCGCCACCCGGGCGGCCTGCCAGGCCTTGGCGTACTTCCAGCTGGTATAGGTGGCGTGATAGAGATGCAGCAGCAGCCCCTCGCGGCCGTCCAGGAATCCCAGTCGGAAGACATAGTTCCACAGAAATGTCAGCCGCGGAACGACGAAGACGTTGATGACGAAAGCCGGCCACGAGCGGCTCACCTTGCCCGCGGTGACTAGCAGTTCGCATCCCAGCGTGCTGTACCGGTCCATATGCTCGATGTAGTTTTCCAGCGTCGGGTAGGCATGGTGGATAAGGTCGTAGTCAAGCGTGGCAGCCTTGCCGTCGAAGGCAATGGTCTCGTGCACCGGGCGGTTTTCAAATTGCGGCGGGGTCGTGAAGTTGGCTGCGGTGCGCCGGAACAGGCGCAGCTTGGGGTCTGGATAGAAACCGCCGTGTTTGATCCACCGCCCCAAAAACAGATTGCGGCGGCGGATGTAATAAGCGTCTACAGGCGGGTTGGTCGGCAGCAGCATCCGGATCTGGTGCTGCAGCTTGGGACTGAGTTCCTCATCAGCGTCCAGCGACAGAATCCACGTGCCGGTGCACTTGGCGATAGCGGAGTTCTTGGAGCCGGAAAACCCCTTCCACGGCTCGTCGTACACCTTGGCATTGAAGGAGCGCGCGATCTCCACCGTGCGGTCGGTCGAGGCCGAGTCCACGACAATGATCTCGTTGGCAAACTGGACGCTGGCCAGGGTGCGCGCGAGGTTTGCCTCTTCGTCCTTGGTGACGATGGCGACCGAGAGTGTTTGCGGCGGAGACAGTGACGTCAAGGTCCTCTCCCGATTGCTCGCTCCTGGTCCAGGCTTGGGAACTCAGGGCAGATTCGTTCAGGCCAGACGACGGCGCGTTCTCTAGCCAGGGACGATGCAGCGTTTTTGGTGCATACAGCCTTTGACGGGATACTACGGCAACTAGACGCAGGAATCGTGATCTTTATCATTCCCTCATGGTCGCTGGTATCGCGATCTTGCACAGTCTATCGGATGAATGGCGCGAGCAACATAAGGAAAGTGTGTACGCGGAGCGTTCGCAGATGAACTTCGTCGCCGATTCACGCCAGGGTAATAGAGGGATCGCCCAGATGCTCGCGCAGCAACCGCTCAGTAAGCGGGATCAGGGCCTCGCCTGTCTTCGGCAGAACGAACGCGCCCGCCGTCTCGGACCACTCCAGTTTGAAGCTGGTTGCCTGCGCCGAGATCCATACCTGGCGGACGGGTGTGTTTGGCGTCACCACGAACTTGCTCGATCCGTCCTCGAAAATAATGTTCATCACGCCGTTGTTGTCTTCGAACTCGAAGCCGCCCGACCCGTCTTCGGCGGCAATCAGCGCCTGCTTCAGCGATTCAAGAGCGTTGTCGGATTCGCGGCGGAACCTGGCTTCGTCAAGCATGGGTCTAGTGTAGCGGCTAGGACCGGCCCGCCGCGATGAGTCAGACGTTTACGGCAACGCTAAAACGGGATGTCGTCGTCGGTGATGCCCTGCTCCGGGTAGTCGTGCGCCGCCGCTGGTGCGCTCGCGGCCGTACTGGAGGGCTTCGAGTAGCTGCCTCCGCCTTCGCCGCCCGCTTTGGAGCCGACGAAGGTGAAGTCGTTAACGATAATCTCGGTGCGGTATCTCTTCTGGCCGCTCTCCTTATCCTCCCACGAGCGGTTGGTGATTTTGCCTTCAACGAAAAGCGAGGAGCCCTTCTTGACGTAGTTCTTGGCCGTCTCGGCGAGTTTGTCGAAGCAGACGAGGTTATGCCATTCGGGTTTGTCGACCCAATTCCCCTGTGCGTCCTTACCGCGATCCGCCGTAGCCAGGGTAAAGTTCGCGACCGTCATGCCGCTCGCGGTGGAACGAATTTCCGGGTCTTTGCCGACGTTGCCGAGAAGAAATACTTTGTTGACGCCTTTTGCCATTTCAGTGTGCTCCGGTTTGCTGTGGATTCGAAGGATGAGGATAGCAGATCGGCCTGTGTGGGAGCGCGCTACCGCTTCCGGTCGCCGATCCACTTCGCGATCGCCAGCACCAGTGTAAGCGTTCCGGTGGGCAGGCACCCCATTGCGATCATCAGGGCCAGCCAGCCCGAATTGGTATGTGGCCCCTGCCGGCCGATCCCCCCAAATACGGTCGCGGCCAGCAGCGCCGCAACCGCCCCGCTGGCGAAGATGGCGAGACCGGTGCGGAGAAGTTGGCGGGTGTCTCGTTGCATCGCAGTCAACGGCAGGCGGCCTGCATCAGGTAGACGATCACTCCCGTGACCGAGACGTAGAGCCAGATCGGCAGCGTCCAGCGTGCCAGCTTCTTGTGCGCTGGGAAGCGGCCGGTGAGCGAGAGGAAGAACGTGATCAGAATCAGCGGCAGCGCAATCGTAGACAGCACGATGTGCGAGGCGAGCAGTTTCCAGTAGAACGGCCACCAGGAGTTAAAGCGATTGAAGTGCGTCTCCCCGTGCAACGTGAAGTTGACCACGTACGAGACCAGAAAAATCGACGAAAAGAAAAACGCGAACGACATCGACGCGCGGTGGTGATGAATGCGGCGATGCAGGATCTCGCGAAAGCCGGTGACCAGCGCGACAGTGGCCAGCAGGTTGAGCACGGCGTTGACCATTGGCAGTGAGCGCAGATGGGTCCCGGCCACGTCCGTAGGTGCATGGAAGTAGACCAGCCAGCAGATCAGCGCGCTGGCGGCGGCGGAAAGCGCAATAATGCTCAGGATCACCCGGGGTGGGGTGCGAAGGTTTGCGGATTTCGGCAGAGCGTGGGGCATGGGATTCGTTCTCAGTCTTCAGTTCAGAACAGTAGCCGGCCGCGGGCGTCGAGCATCATGGCAGCCAGCAGCAGCGGCAGGTAAAGGATGGAGGCATGCAGCAAGTCGCGCGCCGGCTGGGAGTCCGACTCCGCGTTTTCCCCGCTGAGGTGCGGGCTGCGAACCGTCTTGCCAAAGCCAATCCGCGAAAAGCGAATGGTGCACCACAGGTAGCCGAGCGACAGGCAAACCGCGGCGGCAGCATACGCATCGCCGGTAGTGCCCAGCGCGAACGGCCACAGGCTGACACCCACCATCAGCGTGGCATAGAAGAGAGCCTGAATGACGGTGGACCGCGCCGCGTAGCGCGTGTCGCCCAGCGTCGGCGTAATCCGGACACCGGCGCGCGCGTAGTCCTCGCGGTACATCCAGCCGATGGCCATGAAGTGCGGAAACTGCCACACAAACAGGATGGCGAACAGCGCGACGCCGGGCCACTCGATCACGCCCCGCGCGGCGGTCCAGCCGAGCAGCGGCGGCAGCGCCCCGGGAAACGCGCCGATGAAGGTGTTGATGGTACTCACCCGCTTCAGCGGCGTGTAGATGGCCACGTAAGCAACCGCGGTCAGCAGCGTCAGCGTGCCCGTAAGCGGGTTGGTGGCGCGCGCCAGGTACAGCGACCCAAGAAACACCCCGAGGAATCCGACGATAAGCCCATGCGCGAGCCCAATGCGCCCCGCCGCCATGGGCCGGTTCCGGGTCCGGTGCATCAGGCGGTCAGTCTTGCGCTCCAGCGCCTGGTTCAGCGCGCTGGCTCCGCATGTGACCACTGCAATGCCCACCAGCGCCTTCACCATCCCCACGTTGAACGGGCTTATCCCGGAGCGCAGGCTGCCCAGGTAGAAGCCCGCCGCCGAGGTAATGATGACCATGGTGGAAACGCGCACCTTGAACAGCGTCGCGTAGTCGGCGAACAGAGTCCGCGCCGCTGAAACGGCAGCAGCTACAAGCGGTTGGTTACGCGTTTCCGATGTCGCGGTGATAGCCACAGCCTCCAGAATAGCGCGTTTAGGGCCCGGCGCGAGGCGGCATCCGATAGAGGCGGCAGTTACAGATACCAGGGAATATTGATCACCATAATCCGCTGATTGCCGCGCATCAGCAGCAGCAGCTTCAGCATCTGGGCGCGCTGGTTGTGCAGCGGAGCCTGCCACCAGTGCTTGACCACCACCTCGGGAACAAGAACGGCGATCTGGCGGTGAGGGACCTCGGTTTCAACCTTTAGGACGTAATCCACCAATGGAGTCAGAACAAAACGGTAGGGCGAATTGAGCAGCACGAGTTGCGGCGCGACTCTTCCCACCCGATGAAAGGGCTCCGAGACGTTGTACTGCCACATCTGCCTGACCTCTTCATAGGAATCCTCAGCATCAACGTGGACGGCCTGCACCTCGCTGCTCAGCTTCATGGCAAAGCGCAGGGCCTTTTCGCTCAAGCGGCTCCAGCGGTCCAGCGGGATGATAATCAGCGGCTCGTTCAGGTTCTCGACCCGCATCGGACGATCGCACGTTAGCTCCCGGGCGACCCCATCGTAGTGCCGCTTCACGGCGGCCATTAGTATGATTAGCGCGGGGATCAGAATGGCCGTGATCCAAGCGCCCGCGGTGAACTTCGCAACCAATACGACAATCAGCGTCAGCCCCGTGGCGACCGCGCCGACCCCATTGACGACCATGCGATGCGCAGCGCCCGCGCCGCCCACACGCTTCCAGTGCATCACCATTCCCGCCTGCGAGAGCGTGAACGCGAGGAACGCTCCGATGGCGAACAGCGGGATCAGCCGGTCGGTGATTCCACCGAAGACGATCAGCAGCAGCGCGGTGAAGCCCACCAGCGCATAGATGCCGTGCGAGTACATCAGCCTGCGGCCGCGGATCAGAAAGACGTGCGGCAGGTAGTCGTGCATCGCGATCGCGCGTGTCAGCCGCGGGAAATCCGCGAAGGAAGTATTCGCTGACAGTGTGACCACTACGATGATCGATCCGATGGTCACATAGTAGATCGCCGTCCGGCCCAGGACCGCCGCGGTTAACTGCGAGAGGATGCTTTGGTAACCGGCGGCGCCGGGGTCGGTGGCGCCGATTGCATATGCGCGGCACAGTAGCGCGATGCCGGCGAGGAAGATCATCAGCAGCAGGATGATGATCGTCAGAGTTCGCTTGGCGTTTTTCTGCGTTGGGTCGCGGAAGGCCATCACGCCGTTGGAAACAGCCTCGACGCCGGTCATCGCAGTGCATCCGCTGGCAAACACCTTCGCCAGCACCCACAGTGAGAGCATCGACCCGCTGATCGGCAGACGCGGCGGCGCGATGACGGCCAGCGGGTGGCCGTGTGCAGCAATAGTGCGAACGGCGCCGACAATAATCACCAGCAGCAACGTGCCGACGAACAGGTAGGTGGGAACAAGGAAGGCCGCGCCCGCGTCTTTCACGCCGCGCATGTTGATCAGCGTGAGCACAACCAGAATGGCGAGGCAGAGTGCGAGGGTGTGCGGCAGTAGTTGCGGAAAAGCCGACACCAGCGTGCCGACGCCGGTAGAGATGCCCACCGCCGCGTTCAGAATGTAGTCGATCATCAGCGCCGCCGCAGCCAGCAGGCCCGCATTCGGACCCAGGTTCTCGCTGGCGACGGTATAGCTGCCGCCGCCGTGCGGATACGCCTCGATGGTCTGGCAGTACGAAAAGTAAACAATCGCCAGCAGCCCGATGATGGCGAAGCTAATGGGGACGATGTGCGCGATGCCAGCCACGCCCAGCGGGATCAGCAGCGTCAGCGCGGCCTCAGGGCCGTATGCCGCCGAGCTAAGCGCATCCAGTCCGAAGACCGGTATGCCGGCAATTGGACCAATGTGCTCGGCGCGCTCTTCGGAGGTCGCCAGCGGCTTTCCCATCAGCAGGTTAAGCCCAAACATGCGGAATCCTTTCCAAGCGTTGCAATGTGCGGTTCAAACGGGACGGGGTCGCGGTTATGTAGGCTTTTGAGGACTATACCGGGATCGAACATAAAGATTCCATAAGTAGACTGCCTTTGTCTCGTCATTCAGCTTGCCGTCACTGCGGCCCGGGTCGCCGGTGGTAGACTCGGTTCCGCTGAGCGGCCGAGGAATCGTTGCGATGAGCTCGAATGGAAGATACAGGCGCCTCTTCGCGGTTATGGGAACGGCGGTCTTTCTTGTACTGGCTCCCGGAACGTTCGACGTGCTGGTCCCCTGGTGGATTTCGCGCTGGCGCGTCCATGCACCGTTTCCGGGCTTCCCTGCCCTGCGGGTCCTCGGCGTGCTGCTCGTTGCCGCCGGCATTCCGGTGGTGCTCGAATCCTTCGCTCGCTTCGCGCTTCAGGGCGTCGGCACGCCTGCACCGGTCTTCCCAACCCGGCATCTTGTGGTCAAAGGCTTCTATCGCTACGTGCGCAATCCCATGTATGTCGCCGTGATTTCGATCGTACTGGGACAGGCGCTTTTCTTCGGCAACGTCTATCTGCTCGCATACGGGCTCTTCGCGTGGCTGGCCACCCACTTATTCGTCCTCTTCTACGAGGAGCCCACGCTGCGTAAGTCCTTCGCAGCCGAATACGAAACCTATCGCGCCCGTGTGCCGCGCTGGATTCCGCGCCTCACGCCGTGGTGCGGGGATCAGAAGTGAGTTTTTGCGCCCGACGGACGATACCGGAGTAGCCTTGAGCCATGCCAACCGTACTCTGGATTGGGCCGTACCGGTTCTTTTCTATAGCCGCGAGAATCAAGAACCGCCCCATATCCACGTCGAGCGCGACGAGAACGTGGCAAAATGGGCGGAAGCGGGTCAGGTTGATCCGTCTCGTTAAGGGCACGGATTTATCCGTGCCGTAACCGCCTCAACATCAAGCGGGCTTTAGCCCCTGAGGTCACTGATTCAGCAGCGCGACAAGTTTCTGGAGGTATGGCATGGCTACTTCGCCGATTGAACTGGATGCGACAGCGGTGACTGTAACGACGGATGACTCATCGTTACGGGTGGTGCTTGCCGATGGGCGCGAGTTGGCTGTGCCACTTGAGTGGTTTCCACGCTTGCGCGATGCCACGCCGGAGCAGCGCTCGAACTGGCGCTTGATCGGGCGCGGCCAGGGCATTCACTGGGCCGACGTCGATGAGGATATTTCCGTGGCCGGCCTGTTGCGGGTGAGTTAGACCGAACTCCAGCGTGCGCGTCGAGCCTAAGGTCTCGGCCGCAGTTGCCCCAGAAACGCCTCTGCCGTCGCCGACGTATTCAGCACATCCCCAGCCGTCATCCACGCCCGCCGAAGCTGCGTAATCCCATACCGCATCTGGTCCAACTCCTCCGTCGCGTGTGCGTCGGTGTCCACCACGATCTTGCACCCGATCTCCTTCGCCCGCCGCAGATGCAGGTCGCTCAGATCGGCGCGCGCTGGGCTCGCATTGTGCTCCACCGCAACCCCCAGCGCAGCCGCCCGCTGCAGCACCTGCTCGATGTCGATCGCGTACCCTTCGCGGCTCAGCACCTTGCGCCCGGTCGGATGCCCCAGAATGCGCACATGCGGATTCTCCAGCGCCCGCAGAACGCGTGCCGTCATCTCCTCCGCCGTCTGGTTGAAGTGCGAATGCACGCTCGCAACCACTACATCCATCTCCGCCAGCGTCGCATCCTCAAGATCAAGCGATCCGTCGGCCAGAATATCCACCTCGATCCCAGCCAGCACGCGAATCTTCCCCTTCATCTCTTTGTCGACCTCGCGGATGCGCTTCACATGCGCCAGTGCACGCGCATCGTCCAGCCCATTCGTCATCGCCAGATTCTTCGAGTGGTCCGTGATCGCAATGTATTTGAGCCCGCGCGTGAGCGCCGCCTCCGCCATCTGCCGAATCGTGTCGCGTCCGTCGGTGGCGTCGGTGTGCATGTGCAGATCGCCGCGAATGTCCGCCAGCGTGATCAGCTTCGGGAGCGTATGATTCGCCGCCGCCTCAATCTCGCCGCCATTCTCGCGCAGCTCAGGCGCAATGTAGTCCAGCTCCAGCGCGTGATAGATCTCCTCCTCGCTCGCCGCCGCAACAATCGTGTTGTCTTCCAGCCGCAGCAGCGCATACTCGCTCAGCGTCAACCCGCGCTTGATGGCCCGCTGGCGCAGCGCGACATTATGCATCTTCGATCCGGTAAAGTACTGCAATGCTGCGCCGTAACTGGCCCGCGGCAGCAACCGCACATCTACCTGGAAATTATTGCCCACCGTAAAGCTGACCTTGTTCTGTCCACGCGCCATCAGCTTCTCGATCACCGGCAACGCGGCTACATGTTCCACCGCCGCCGCTACCACCTCCGGCTCGCACGCAGGCCCGGTCACCAGCAGATCGAGGTCGCCCACCGTCTCGCGGCCCCGCCGCAGCGAACCCGCCGGAGTAATCTCGTCGATCCCCGGAAACGCCCGGATCAGCGCCGAGATCCGCTCCGCCTCCTCGCGCGCGCGGTCGATGCGGAACCGGCCCGAATTGCGCCGGTAGTCTTCGATCCCCTTCAGCAGCTTGGCTGTGAACTTGTCGCCCATGCGCGGCAGCCCGGCCAGCTTGCCCTCGCGCGCCACTGCTTCCAGCGCATCGATGTCGCACACGCCCAGCGCCGACCACACCAGCGCCACCGTCTTCGGCCCCATGCCTGGCAGCCGCAGCAATTCCAGCATGCTCGCCTTGTACTTTGCCAGCAGCTCGGCGCGGACCGGCATGGTGCCGGTGGCCACCAGTTCACAAATGTTCGCCGCCATCCCCTTGCCGATGCCGGGGATGGCAAGCAGTTGTTTGGGCTCAGCAACCAGCGCGGCAAGCTGGGTCGTCTGCTGCTCCACTGCCTCCGCCGCCCGGCGATAGGAGCGGATCCGGAAAGGGTCCGCCGCATCAATCTCAAGCAGCGCCGCGGTCTCATCGAGCAGCCGGGCGATCTGAATATTGTCCATAGGCGCGAGTCATCCGGGGCCATGGAGACCCCAGACCATAATGCTACGCCCGCCCCGCTGGCGCGAGGACCCTGCGCAGCACCCCACTAACGCGCTAGGCGGCAGCCGTCTGCGAGGAAGCCGCGTCCTTGACTCGAACCACCTGATCCGCCTGCGGTCCCTTGGCGCCCTGGATGATGTCGAACTCGACCTCGTCGCCTTCCTTCAGACTCTTGTAGCCGTCGATCTGAATCGAGCTGTAGTGCACGAAGACGTCTGCCCCGCCCTCACGTCCGAGAAAGCCGTAGCCTTTCGCGTTATTGAACCACTTCACCGTACCCTTGTATTGCGCCAATTGAGTGCTCTCCTTACGTTGGTTGGCTCACCCGGCTACACGCCGAATATGGGATATACGACGCAAAATCTCGCCAAGATGTTTTCCCGGACCGTTACATCTGCATAAAAAAGTAGATGCGGCAACCCGCTTTTGGTCGCCACCCAAGCCCCACTGCTGCCCGGCATACTGTCAGAATACGCGGCTGCTGCGGTAAAAGCTTCAGCCTCCCTGGGCGACCGGCCGGTTTTGCCCCCGGCAGCAGCATCCCGGCGAGATTCTCCGCCGCTTCTGCATGTATTCTCACTTGAGACCCATGAAACGAATCCTGACCGCCATCCTGCTGATCCTCATCGTCGTTGCTCTCATCTTCATGGGGCAGCTTTGGATGCTGACGCTGGCCGCATGCATCGTCGCCGAACTCGCCGCCTACGAATACTTCCACCTGGCCAACGCCAGCGGCGCCCGTGTCCCCGGCTGGTGGATGGCAGTCTCCACCGCGCTGCTGTTCTACGTCACCTTCTACCGTCCAGTCGATGCACAACTCCCCACGCTCAGTGTCCTGGCCCTCGTCCTGTTGGCCTGGACGGGCTTCCGCGGGCCGCTCGACCGCGTGCTTCCCGACGCCGCGCTCGGCCTCTTTGGCCTGATGTATGTTGCCTATCCGCTAACCCTCCTGCCGATGATCTGGTACCGCGACGACGGCAAACCACTGATTCTCTTCCTGATGGTCTGCGTCTGGGCAGGAGACATCGCCGCGTACTACGTCGGCCGCCGCTTCGGCCGCCACAAGCTCTCGAAACTGAGCCCCAACAAGACCTGGGAGGGCTCCATCGCCTCGGTCGCCGGAAGCGTGCTCGCCGGCCTGGGTGTGGTCTACGCCGGCGTCCTGCTCTCCAATCGCGGCAACACCGTGCTCCACATCCTGGAACCGGTCTGGCAGTCCGTCCTGCTCGCCGTCATCATCAACCTCGCCGCCCAACTCGGCGATCTGCTGGAGTCCGCCATCAAGCGCGGCGCCGGCGTCAAGGACTCCGGCACGATGCTGCCCGGCCACGGCGGCGTCCTCGACCGTATCGACGCCTTCCTCATCGCCACCCCCGCTCTATGGTGCATCCTCCTGCTCAAAGACGCCTTCAGCCTCGGCAGGTTCTAAGCATGGATCTAAACTGTTGAACTGGAAGCAAGAGGTGTCCTGTGACGTTTTCCGAATTGCTTGTGAACTTCGGCCCCATTGTGCTCCTCATCGCCATGTTGGTGGTGTTCATGATTCTCATGGCCCGACGTACAGGTCGGTTCACGCAGCAGAGAGCACAAGAGGCCCGCGAGATGCGGCAAGCGATGGAGACACTCGTGGTCCCCGAACTCCGGGCAATCCGCGGGTCGATCGATGCGGCAACCGCCGAATTGAAACTCTCGCGTGAGCAGTCGCAAAGGCACGGCTAGCCAAGGTCGCGCTGAAGGCGCGCGCTATCTTAGCCTGGGGCAACGCCCCAGGGTTACACGGCGGGAGGATCCTGCGGGCTGAAGGCCCGCGCTAAAACCACGAGAACGCCACATCTGTTTAGATTTAGATGTCCCTACTATTTTGTGATGAAAGTTGCATTCGCCATGAGGTCATGCGAAAGCGTACCACCGTGCAAACCGCCGAACACGCATCTTATTTGCGCAGTATCTGCGAAAATAGCTGAGTGAAAAAGCTCGCCATCCTCGGCTCCACCGGCTCCATCGGCCAAAGCACCCTCTCCATCTGCGAATCCTTCCCCGACCGCTACCAGGTCGTCTCCCTCGCCGCGGGTCGCAACCTCGACGTCGCCTTCGCCCAGTGCCTGCGCTGGCAGCCCAAAATCGTCTCACTCGCCACCGAAGAGCTAGCCGCCCAGCTCGCAACCCGCCTCCGCGAGGCCGGCCTCAGCCAAATCGAGGTCGGCTGGGGTACTGCAGGCTCCATCGCTGTTGCAACTCATGCGCAAGCCAACTTCGTCGTCTCGGCGATCGTCGGCGTCGCCGGACTCGAAGCCACCTACGCCGCCGTCTGCGCCGGCAAGACCATCGGCCTCGCCAACAAGGAATGCCTCGTCGCCGCCGGTGATCTAATCCTCAAGGCCGCTCGCCAGCACAACGTCGCCCTGCTCCCCATCGACTCCGAGCACAACGCAGTCCACCAGTGCATGCGCGGCGGCAAGGCAAATGAAGTCAAACAGATATGGCTCACCGCGTCGGGCGGCCCATTCCGCTCCACCCCGCTCGCCGAGTTCGACCACATCACCCCCGAGCAGGCGCTCAAGCACCCCACCTGGGTCATGGGCCAGCGCATCACCATCGACTCCGCAACCATGATGAACAAGGGCTTCGAGATTATCGAGGCCTGCCGCCTCTTCAACTTGCCCGCGGCCAAAGTCCGCGTCACCATCCATCCCCAGTCCACCGTACATTCACTGGTGGAATTCATCGACGGCTCCATCCTCGCGCAGATCTCGGTCACCGACATGCGCCTGCCCATCCTCTACGCCCTTGCTTACCCCGACCGCGTCGACGCCCACGCCGCCAATCCCCCACTCACCTTCGACCTCGCCGCGTTGAGCGAATTGGACTTCGCCCCACCCGACCTCACCCGTTTTCCCTGCCTGCGCCTCGCCTACGAAGCCGCCGCGTCCGGCCCCGCCGCCTGCATCGCCCTCAACGCCGCCGACGAGATCGCTGTTGCCGCCTTCCTCCATGGTGGCATTCCTTTCCTCGGCATCCCGCGTACAATCGAGAAAGTGCTTGCCGAAACCCCGGCCAACGTTCCAGCGTCTATCCAGGACGTGCTCGCGGCGGACGAGGCGGCAAGAGCATGTGCACGTAGGGTGATCGCAGAAACCTCCCTGCTGCATCCGGCCTGATCGAATCACCCGAAAGGTAAGGAACTTGTCGCCCATCGCTATCGTTCAGTTGCTCCTTGTTCTCGGCCTCATGGTTCTGGTGCACGAGTTCGGCCACTTCACCGTGGCCAAATGGTGCGGCGTCCGCGTGGAAGCCTTTGCCATCGGCTTTGGCAAGCGCCTCACCGGCTTCGTCCGCAACGGCACCGACTACCGCATCAACGCGCTGCCGCTCGGCGGATACGTCAAGATGGCCGGCGAGATTCCCGGCGAAGAGGCCAGCGACGATCCCGGCGACCTGAACAACCACCCGCGCTGGCAGCGCATGCTGATCGCGCTCGCCGGCCCCATCGCCAACTTCATCCTCGCCTTCGGCCTTATGACGGGCGCTTACATGTTTCACCACGAGGTGGGCGAATACATCTCTGGCCCGGCCGTAACCGACTACATCTCGCCCTCAACCATCGTGGCCAAAACCGGCATTCACCCCGGCGATACCATCGTCCATTTCGACAATACCGAGAACCCCACCTGGGAAGATATCCTCGACCACGCGTCGCTCAACACCAACCAGACCATCCCCTTCTCCTACGTCCACGACGGACAGCGCACCGATACCACGCTCTTCCTCGCGTTCAAGGGCAGCTCCGACAAGTTCTCGCTGGACGCGGCGCTGGCCATGGGCCTGGTCCCCAAAATGCAGGACACGCCCATCAAAGTTCAGACGCCCACCGCGGGAGGCCCGTCCGACCGTGCCGGCCTCAAGCCTGGCGACCAGATTGTCAGCGTCGATGGACTCACCATTCGCTCCATCGAGGCGTTGCTCGCCTACCTGCAGGACCAGAAGGGCAAGCCCGCCGTGCTCAGCATTCTGCGCAACGGCCAGAGCATCACCCTGGTCGTCACGCCCGAGATGAGCGATTCGGGAGACGGCACCCAGGCCTACCACCTCGGCTTCCGGGCGTTCCCTCCGCCTTCCAAGGTCGAACAACTCCCATTGTCCAAAGCCGTCTCAGCTTCGCTCGACTTCAACAAGAAGAACTCGCTGCTCGTCGTGGATGTGCTCAAGGGCATGTTCGAGCGGCACATCTCGGTCAAGAGCCTCTCCGGCCCCATCGGCATCGGCGAGGTCGTCCACGAAGCCGCCGAGGCCGGATGGATGCCCCTGGTCGGCACCATGGCCATGATCTCCATCAACCTGGGTATGTTCAACCTGCTGCCCTTCCCCATCCTCGATGGTGGAATGATCTTCCTGCTGCTGATCGAGAGCGCCTTCCGCCGCGACCTTCCCATGCCGATTAAAGAGCGCATCTACCAGGTGGCGTTCGTCTGCATCGTCCTATTCGCCGCCATGGTCATCTTCAACGACATCACCAAATTGCCCTTCTTCGCCCATCTGAAGACGTAGCCCATACGACAGCGGTAGGATATGGATGAGGTGTCTATGGATTGGTCAGGGTGCGAAATCGTGGAGACGGTCGCCGGCAAGGTCTCCGGGAGACCTATCCTAAAGGGAACTCGCGTTCCCGCCGATGCGGTGGTTGAGAACTTTGAAAGCGGCGAGTCGGTCGAGGAAATTGCCTCTGCGTTGTTGCTACCTATTTTGAGCTAGTAACTAACAATATTTCAACTACTTGCCCTATTTCCCACAGCCAAATCCTTGACACCCCCGGTTATACTTGAATTAGGAAGAGTTTATCGGGAGCCCGGCAGTGCGCCGGGCCTCATCACTTAACCCGGCAGGCCTTACGCGATGTATATACTTCTGGGTATATACCGAGTATATACAGAACGCTAACCCCAGCCGTAACTAGACTTTGACAGAAAAAGTACCCTTTGCCGGAGGCAGGAGCCATGGAGAAGCTTATTCTTGGAGTTCGGCAGTCCGCCGGGCTTCATCCGTCAACCGCGGGCCTGCCAGACTGTTATCGATTAAGATAATCCCCCTGGCTAAATCCCGCCGCATCTAGATTTTGCCAAAACAATACCGGGGGGAGGGGGGGTCAGTCCCGAGCTCTTAGCTCCGCCGCAACCTCCGCGGCCGCTTTGCGCGCCTCGTCTTCCCTGTCCGGCGGAAAGCTGACCGCACCCACCCGCGCGTGCCCGCCGCCGCCGTAGCGTTCGCAGATTGCCGCCAGGTTGGCCAGCTCCGCCACCGGCACCTTGGTCCACGGATTCGTCCCCACCGCGACCTTGGTGCGAAAACTCGACCGGCTCAGCCCCACGTTATAAGTCGCCGCCGGGTGCAGGTAGTACGGGATGAACTTGTTGTAGCCCTCGGTCAGCTTGTCCGTGATGTCGAACGTCACCACGCCGCGCTCCAGCTTGGTGCGTTCGCGCAGCAGTTCGATGCCGGCAATATGCCGCTCCAGCAGCGGCCCCAACTCCGCCTGGATGAACGGCTGGTCCAGCACCTCCTGCAAACTCATCTCGGTCAGCAGCGGAATCACCCGCGGCACAAAGCCTTCGCCGGAGCTCTCGATCGCCATGGTCAGCTTCATCGCGGGCGCGGCCATTCCGACCGCAGCCTCCGCGCTCTCGTAGCGCGCGCCGTCGACGATGTCCGCCCAGCGGATCAGCTCAGCCAGCGGCGCGGTGTCGAAGCCGAACCTGTCCCGCGCCACATCCGCGATCAGGCTGGTGCAGGAGACATATCCGGGGTCGTAAAACTTGCCGCCATACACCTCCGGCCCGGGCGAGTCGGCTAGCTTTTGCCAGGCCAGAAAATCCTGCTGGTCCGCGGGCGTCAGGAACGCGCTCTGATGATGATCGAACCACCAGGTCACCTTGGGCGAGGCCGAGTACTTGAAGTCCACGATCGCATTCTCGCCCTCGATAAACGCCGCTTCGTCGAACAGCGCCCCCGCGCGATGCATCAGCCCGTAGTAGGAGAACTCCTGCGCCGTCCCGATGCATTCCCGGTGAAACCGCGTAAACACCGACGCCGAGCACGCGCCGTCGAAGCAATGATCATGATAAAACACCCGGCAATTCAAGCAGCAAACCTCCGTTCCAGCATTCGTCTTCGCAGCCGGTAGCGCACTCACGCACAAAGCCCGGCGACTCGCGTACGAAACTCTAAGCATTGATGCCCTGCGCCCGCATGTCAAGCCGTCTGGCCAGCAGAGGTCGAACAACCTCGCGGCCAGCAGCGTATAGACTTGCAAGTCAGAGAGGTCGCGCTTGCCCGAGCCGCTCCAGCCGCAAACCTACGAGCCGCAACCACCGCAGCCAACAGACATCGCCGCGCCGGTCCCGCCTGCGCCGCCACACTTCACCGTCCGCGACATCTTTGTTGGTGCAGACGGCATCCGCGCCGGCTGGAGTCTGCTGCTCTTTGCCGTCCTCTTTTTTGTGCTGCTCGTCGTCTCCGGCTTCCTGCTCGGCCGGGTCCATGACCGCCGCAGTGGCGCCCGCAGCACGTCTCAGTCCCAGCCGCAGCCGGCGCCACCGCCCAGCGCGCCCATGTCGGCGCGGGTGGTCTACGCAGATGAAGGCGTCCCTTTGCTTTGCGTCGCCCTCGCCACCTGGCTGATGGCGAAGATCGAGCGCCGCCCGGTCCTGGCGTACGGCTTCCTCCCTGCGCGCGCGCTGCGCAACTTCGCCACCGGGCTCGCCTGGGGAATTGCTCTGCTCTCGCTGCTGGTCCTTATGCTCCGTGCCGCCGGACTGCTGGTCTTCGACGCGCGTCTGCTCTTCGGCGGCAGCATTCTTCACTACGGAATCATCTGGCTCGCAGGCTTCCTGCTCGTCGCTCTGTCAGAGGAAAGTCTGACCCGCGGCTACCTGCAATTCACGCTGACCCGCGGCCTCAGCGGAACCTATCGCTTGCTCTTCGGCGCGGACCACGCCAATCGAGCGGGCTTCTGGATCGCCGCACTCATCCTCTCATTCGCCTTCGGGATCGGCCACCGGCCCAACCCTGGCGAGTCTCCACTCGGGCTGCTTTCCGCTGGCCTCGCCGGGTTCCTCTTCTGCTTCAGCCTGTGGCACACAGGCTCACTCTGGTGGGCCATTGGCTTCCACGCATCGTGGGACTGGGCGCAATCGTTTCTGTATGGCGTCCCCGACAGTGGATTGATGGCCCAGGGCCATCTTTACGCCACTCATCCGGCCGGAAGACCCTACCTCTCCGGCGGTCTCACCGGCCCCGAGGGCAGCCTCTTGTTGCTGCCGGTCATATTGGCTGGCGCGGCTGCGATCGTCCTTACCCTGCCCCGCACCCATTCCGGCTACGAGGCTGCAAACGCGCCTCCGCCGTCGCTGCATTAGACTTGCGGTAAGCCATGAGCCGCCGACTGAGAATCGTCTGCCTGATCGTCGCGCTGCTGCTTGTCCTGGCCGCCGCAGCCTTCTTCTTTGAGCGTTACCAGGCAGGCAAGGAGATGCACGAGAATCTGCCGCAGCTCGACGGATCGCTCACAGTCGATGGCCTTCGCGCGCCCGTAACGGTGGAGCGTGACGCCCACGGCGTTCCCCACATCCGCGCGAGCTCGCTCGACGACCTCGTCTTCGCCCAGGGCTTGGTCACCGCGCAGGACCGCCTGTGGCAGATGGACCTGTTGCGCCGTCACGCCGCAGGTGAACTGGCAGCCATCCTCGGCAGCAGCATGCTGCAGCACGACCGCCTGCAGCGCACGCTTCAACTCCGCACCGTCGCCGACGCCGCCGCCGCCGCCCTGCCCGCCGACCAGAAACATTGGCTCGAGGTCTACGCGCGCGGCGTCAACGCCTCGATCGCCGCCCAGCACGACCGCCTTCCCATCGAGTTCCGCCTGTTGCGCTACCAGCCTGCTCCGTGGACTCCGCGCGACACGCTGCTGGTCGAGTTGGCCATGTTCCAGGACCTCACCACCGGCTTCCCGGCGAAGCTCGGACGCGAGGCTCTCGCCGCACATCTCTCGCCCCAGTTGATCGCCGATCTCTACCCAACCGGCTCCTGGCGCGACCATCCACCGGGCCAGCCAGTTCCCGATGTCACCGCACCTCAGCCGGAGATCAAGGACGTCCCTCCCGACGAGTCGCAGTCGAAGCTGCGCAGACCGGCGGAGCGCACCACCTCCGGAGACGATCTGCTGGCGCTGGAGCAGAACCTCGCCCTCTTCCATACGCCCTGCGACTCCTGCGTCGCCGGCTCCAACGGATGGGCCGTCTCCGGCTCGCGCACGGCCTCGGGGAAGCCGATCCTCTCCAACGACATGCACCTTTCGCTCTCGGCCCCCGGGATGTGGTACGAAGCCGATCTCGAAGCCACCGACCAAGCCTCGCTCGCCGAGTTTCATGCCGCCGGCGTCACCCTGCCGGGCGCGCCCTTCGTCATCGCCGGGCATAACGCGCATGTGGCCTGGGGCTTCACCAACCTCGGCGCGGACGTGCAGGACCTCTACATCGAGCACACTCGCGCCACTCCCTCCGGAACGCAATACCAGACCGCCGGCAGCCAGTGGCTCCCGCTCCAATACCACACCGAGGTCATCCAAGTTCGCGGCAGCGCCAACGTCGTCCTCGATGTGCCGCTCACCCACCACGGCAACGTCGATACGCCCATCATCTCCAGCGTCCTTCCCGGCGAGAAGCGCTCGCTGAGCCTGCGCTGGGTTATCTACGACCCCGCCGGCGTGACCGATCCCTTCTTGGCCGTCGACTCGGCCAGCGACTGGGCCACGATGCTCAGCGCCTTCGCCGCCTGGGGAGGCCCCGCACAAAACTTGATGTACGCCGACGATCAGGGCCATATCGGGTACCACGCCGTCGGCCGCATCCCGGTGCGCGGAGACGCCAACAACCCCAGCCCGCTCTCGCCCGTTCCCTCCGACGCCACCGCGCCCGACGCAGCCGCGCACGAGTGGGCCGGCTACATCGCCTTCGACCAGCTTCCTCAGGCGTTCGATCCCTCCGACGGCGTGCTCGCCACCGCCAACGGCCGCGTCACTCCCGACGGTTACCGCTATCCCATCACACTCGATTGGATGGCGCCCTACCGCACCGAGCGCATCTACAAGGTCCTCGAACCGAAGGCACAACTCACTCCGGCAGACATGCTCGCACTCCAGAACGACGTCTTCTCCGAGCTCGACCAGGTACTCGCGCAACGCTACGCCTACGCCATTGACCACGCGACCGGCCCGCTCAAGGATGACAAGCAGCTGCATCAGGCCGCCGACCTGCTGCGTTCCTGGGATGGACGTGTCGACGCCAATTCCGCCGCGCCCGCCATCGTCAATGCCGCCCGTGATGCTTTCTGGTCAATGCTCCTGGTTCCCAAACTCGTCCCCCAGATCGCCCCTCAAGTCGCGCAGGACGCAGACCTCACCAAACTCCATCTGTCCCCGGAAACCGCCGAGATCGGCAACCTTTGGAAGACTTACACGTGGGGCGAACGCGGCAGCGTCGAGGAGCAACTCGTTACCGACACTCCCGCCCGCTGGCTACCCTCCACCTATGCCAACTGGAACGACTTCCTCGCCGCCGTGATCCTGCGCGGTCTGCGCGACGCCCACGCCCCGGCGGACCTCAGCACCTGGCAGTGGGGCAAGGCTTCTCCGCTGGACATAGAGCACCCGCTCTTCTCCCGCTTCCCGCTCCAACTCCTGACCACCCTGCCCACCGGCACGGGCCCTCAGCCGCATAGCGGTGACGGTACCACCGTCAAACAGACCCAGCCTGCCTTCGGCCCCTCCGAGCGCTTCACCGCCGATCTCAACAATCCGGACCACACCACCCTGAACCTCGTCCTCGGCCAGTCCGGCGACCCTGCCAGCCCCTGGTACATGGACCAGTTCCAGGACTGGCTGCGCGGCCGCACCTACCTGCTGCCATTCACCCCGGGCGCCACGCAGCCCGCCGTCACACACACGCTGACGCTCAACCCGCGATGACGCCCGAGTGAGCCCCGTCCGACCGCCGCTGTCTCGGCACCAGCGCCGCAAACTTCCCGGTCTCCGCCGAATACGCCAACAACTCGCCCGCATCGAGGTCGAAGTACCACCCATGCAGCGCCACCGTGCCCGCCGCCACTCGCTCCCGTATCCACGGAAACGACAGCAGATTCTCCAGAGACAATGCGATCGAAGCTTGTCCGCATGCCCTTGCCTGCACTGCCTGCGGCTCGTCCGCGAGTTCGCGCAACACGCGCTCCCGCGCTTCCCGCGCGATGTTCACCCACGTGCCGATGAATTCGTAATTGTTCGCGATCGTGCCCTCGCCGTCCATCAACGCGCGGATGCCACCGCAGCCCGAGTGGCCGAGGATTATGATCTGCTCGACATTCAGGCTCTTCACCGCGAATTCGATGTCCGCGCGAATGCCGGGCATCTCCGCGCCATTGCGATACGGGGGCACCAGGTTGGCGACGTTGCGCACCACGAAAATGTCGCCCGGACCAGCACCCATCAGCATGCCCGGATCGGCGCGCGAGTCGCAACACGAGATCACCAGGGCGCGCGGGTTCTGCCCTTGGCGAAGCCGGACAAACAGGCTTTCGTCGCCGGAAAAATACTTCTCCTGGAACCGCGCGAATCCCTCCAGAAAAGTCGCAATATCCGCCAAATCTGCTCTCCTGAACGGCCGCAAAGCCGCCTCCACTAGCATCGCACGAATAGGCCGGAACAGCGTCGGCCTGCTCGCACCCGACTCTGCCCCATGTCGTTTATCATCGAACCTGATGGATTCCCCGGTACGATCCCTGCTCGCTTCTGGCGTCACGCTCACCGACGCTGCCCTCGAACGGCTCCTGCCCTCGCCGGAGACGTTGCCCCACTCCATCCACCGTGCCATGCGCCACAGCGTCTTCGCCGGCGGCAAGCGCCTGCGCCCCATTCTTTGCATGGAAGCCGCGCGCATGGTCGCGGGAGACGGCGAACTGCCCGCCGGCGTTGTTGATCTTGGGGCTGCGCTGGAGATGCTCCACACCTACTCGCTCATCCACGACGACCTGCCCGCGCTCGACAACGACGACCTGCGCCGCGGCCATCCCACCTGCCATATCGCTTTCGGCGAAGCCATCGCCATCCTCGCCGGCGACGCACTGCAGACGCTCGCCTTTCAGACCATCTCCCAACTTTCCGCGCCTGCTGCCACCGTGGTTGCGATCCTGCGTGAGGTTTCGACTGCCGTTGGCACCGGCGTCGGCCGCTTCGGCGACATCGACACCGGAATCGCCCCAGGCATGATCGGCGGCCAAGTCGTTGACATCGAATCTGAAGGTGTAGCCCCCACCGCCGACCTCGTCGAAACCATCCACCGCGCCAAGACCGGCGCCCTCATCACCACCGCCATCGTCTCCGGAGCTTGGTACGGCTCATCCCAACGTGCCTTGCCCGAAGGCGCGCTCGCCCGCATCCGCACCTTTGGCCAGAAAGCCGGCCTCGCCTTCCAGATCGTCGACGACGTCCTCGACATGACGCAATCCTCAGAAGAGTTGGGCAAGACCGCCGGCAAGGACACAGCCAGCGTCAAGGCCACGTGGCCCGCGGTTTTCGGGATCGAGCGGTCGCGCGCCGACGCCGACCAACTCATCGCCGACGCCTTCGCCGCGCTCGAGCCCTTCGGGCCCGCCGCCGATTCGCTCAAATCCCTCGCTCAATACCTCGTCGACCGCACCCACTAACCGGCGACCTCCGTGAATCTAAAAGCCGTCAGAAGTTGTAATATCTGCTATGGCTTCCGGAAATACTGCGACCTTTGAGCCTGAGAGCGCCGTCGCGACGGACCACAAACACCGCGACCTGGTGCAGCTTTGCGTCGGCTACGTGCTCATTCTCATCGTCATCTGGACACCGCGCCCATGGCAGCAAAGGACCTACTTCGTCGCCGCGATTTTTGTCATTGCGGCCACATGGCTCAACTTTCCCGGCTGGAGCGCTATGGGCCTGGGCTTCGCCAATCTCGCGCGCTCCATCTGGATTGTGGGCGCTGCCCTGCTGGCATCCGCGCTCTCCGTGCTGGTTGCCCGTCTTGTCCACACGTTGCACGCGCCCAACGGCCCCCTACAGTTTATTGAGCGCTATGCGGGCTACATTGTTTTTGCGGTTGTGCAGCAGGCCTTGCTGCAGGACTTCTTCCTCCCGCGTTTGCTGCGGCTCATGCGCAGCCCGCGGCCGGCGGTTCTTGCGGCGGCGATTATCTTCTCGCTCGCCCATCTGCCCAACCCAATTCTGGTCGTGGCAACATTTGCCTGGGGCCTCGCGGCCTGCCTGCTCTTCCTCCGCTACCGCAACCTATACCCGCTGGCCGTGGCGCACGCCATCCTCGGCATCACCATTGCGATGGCGATTCCGGGCCCGGTCATCCGCAACATGCGAGTCGGTCTCGGCTATCTCACTTACAGCTCTCATCACATCCATCACCGCAACCACTGAGACCACACCGTGTCCACGCATGCGTGGGTAATCGCCGATGCGCCCACCCTGCGGTCGCGCCGCCACGCCCGACCGTAGAAGATGCCTGCCAGCGCCGCCAGCACCACGTATCGCCAGTTGAAGTGCACGGCGCGCTTGTTGAAATGCGACAAGCCAAACAGCACTGCCGTCACCAGCAGCGCAGGCGTGCGTCCGAACCGGCGCTCCACCAGACTCTGCATCCATCCCCGGAAGAACAGCTCCTCTGGAATCGCAATGAGCGCAAAGGTGAAGAAGAATGCGGCCGCAAACGACAACGGGTGCGGCCAAACCGCGTGCGCGTGCAAGAATCCCATCCCGAGGCCCAGAGCAATCGCAATGGGCGCGTACCACCCGAACTCGCGTAGCCCAGTGGTCAGGTCGCGCACGCGCAGTCTTAGATCGAACCCGACGCCCTCGATTTGGCGCACCAGCAGGAACCCATAAATCCCCGCGTCGAGCAGCAGTATTTTGTTGAAAACCGCAAAGTGCGCAGGCCATGCAGGCTCAAGCCATCGTAAATCTACCGCGAGGCCCAGCGCCGCCAGCACCAGGAAGTCCCGCCAGTTGCCGCGTTGCGCGCGATCGGCCTGCGCAGCCTGCCACAGCAGCCCGGCGATCGCAACCGGAAGCAGAGCGTACAGCGCGAACCAGTCCCAGCGGAACATTCCCCGCGAAGACGCGACCAGTACATACGGTACGCATAGAACGGCCGGGCATAGAAGCCTCACCGACAAGGTCAATCGCTGCACCCAGGCCGCTAGCATTTTTGAGGCGAACGCCGCCGCCACCAGCGGAATCAGGGTCAGCAACGCTGCAGCGACAATTGCCGGACCAATCGAAAATCCGAGGCCGCCCGAAGAATACATGCCTCTAAAGTATCAACCCATCCAGCGTCGCGCTCCACGTTGCTTTGCCGGGATCAATCCGCCAGCGATGCCAGCGCGCGTTCCAGCCGCACTCCGCGCGAAGCTTTCAGCAGCACAGCATCTCCGGGCCGCAGGTTCGCCTGCAGCCAGGCGCCGGCCTCCTCCGGCGTTGCCACAAAGTGGGCTTCCGTCCCACCCTGCGCCGCCTCCTCCACCATTGCCGCCGCCAGCCCACGCACACCCACGACGATATCCACGCCGCGCGCTGCCATGTGCCGCCCACACTCCCGGTGCAGCGCCTCGCCCTCAGCCCCCAGTTCCAGCATCTCGCCGGCCACCACAATGTGCCTGCCCCGGCTGGCCGGCATCGCCAGCAACGCGTCGACCATCGCGTCCAGTGCGCGCGGGTTTGAATTGTAACTATCGTTGATTACCGTCGCGCCGCGCCACACCACAATCTCTCCGCGCTTATCGCCCGAGCGCAGTTTCCCCAACGCCTCCGCACACTCCGCAAGCGACATGCCGCTGCGCAAACCCACCGCAATCGCCGCCAGCGCGTTGTGCACGTTGTGCCGACCCAGCATGTGCAGTTGCACGCTGGCGCGCTCACCTTGCGCAGTTACCGTAAAAACCACCCCCTCCGCACCCAGTTCGGCAATCTGTACCGCGCGAACTTCCGCGCACTCGCCCGTACCATAGAAAACCGCATGATCGCCCAGGCCATTGCCAAACTTCGCGACCCGTTCATCGTCGCAGTTGAGCACCGCAATCCCATCCGGCGGCAGCGCCTGAATTAGCTCATACTTCGCGCGTGCAATACCCTCGATGCCATCGGCGAAGTACTCCAGATGCACCGGCGCCACGTTAGACACGACCGCCCAATTCGGCTCGGCCACGCGCGCCAACTCAGCGATCTCGCCCGCGTGGTTCATCCCCATCTCAATTACCGCGACCTCGTGCTCGGCTTCGAGCCGCAGCAGTTGCAGCGGCATCCCAAAAGCATTGTTGAGATTGCCCTGCGACTTCATCACCCGGTAGCGCGCGCCCAGCACCTGAGCCACCGCTTCTTTGGTCGTAGTCTTGCCCGCCGAGCCGGTAATCGCGACAACGCGCTTTCCCCATTTTCGCCGCACCGCGCGCGCCAACTGCTGCAAGGCGATCAAAACACCGTCGCCGTCGTGATCCGGAACGCGCAGCAGCCGTTTCGCATGAACTCCCGCCGGCTCCAGCCAGCGCATGCTCACCACCGCGGCCACCGCGCCATTGGCAAGCGCGGCTTCCACATAATCGTGCCCATCCAGCCGCTCGCCGCGCACCGCGAAGAAAAGCTCGCCCGCCGCGATCGTGCGCGAGTCAATCGAGTAGCCCAACGCCTCCGTATCGTCAGGGAAGTCGCCCTCGGCGCGGATCCAATCGGCCACCTGGCCCAGCGTCAGCTTCACCGGTCAGCCCTACCTCTCTCCGAGGCGATTCTCGCCCGAATGCTGCGGAGTATGGGTAGCAACGCCTCCGCAGCAACCTCCGTGTCGTCAAAAGCTACTGCATGGTCCCCGAATATCTGCACTTTTTCATGTCCTTTGCCAGCTATGAGAACGATGTCGCCGGGTTGTGCCAGAGAGATTGCGTGGCGTATTGCCCCCGAACGATCTGGCTCTACTACACACTCAACGGCAGTTTCTCTGATGCCAACCAAGATCTCTTCGATAATTGAGTTGGGATCTTCAGATCTCGGGTTGTCGCTAGTGAGGAATACCAAGTCGCTTCCTTGACCCGCGACTCGGCCCATTTTCTTGCGTTTCGTGCGGTCGCGGTCGCCTCCACAACCAAAGACTGTAATGACACGGCCTTGACCCACCAAATCACGGCCTAACGCAATCAGATTTCGCAATGCGTCATCCGTGTGCGCGTAATCGACGACCACGGCAAAGCCCACGCCAAAAGAGCCATTGACCACTTGGAACCGACCCGGTACCTCGTTCAAATAGTGCGTAGCTTCGACAACTTCCTGCATCGACAACCCTCGTGCCAAAGCTGCGCACGAAGCAGCCATAAGGTTGTACACATTGACTTTCCCGGTTAGCGAATACTCCATGGAAAAGGTTCCCGTAGGTGTTCTCCAATCGAAAGATGTCCGGCCCGCGACCAGCGAAACGTTTTCAGCACGGAATTGCCCGGCGTCAATCCCGTAGCTCATGATTCTGGTGGGATCGAAAGAGCGGATAAGATTCCGCCCTGTCTGATCGTCCGCATTGATCACAGCCACGCGCGGCGGCACAGCACCCACACCCTCAAACAACCTTGCCTTCGCCGCCGCATACCTCTCCATTGTCCCGTGATAATCCAGATGGTCCTGCGTCAGATTCGTGAAGATCGCCACATCCACCGGAATCCCCCACACCCGTTCCTGCTCCAGCGCATGCGAGCTCATCTCCATCACCGCTTCGGTCGCTCCCGCAGCCACGCCATCCGCGAAGATCTTCAGCACATCCGAAGCCTCGGGCGTGGTATGCGGCGAGTCGCGCACCTCATCGCCCACACGCGTCTCAATCGTCCCAATCAGCACGCACTTGCGTCCCACGCTGCGCAGCATCTGCTCCAGCAGATACGCTGTGGTCGTCTTGCCATTCGTCCCCGTCACCGCGCTCACCGCGAGCTTCCGTTCCGGATGCCCCAGCACTGCAGCGCTCAGCTCCGCCAGCGCGCGCCGCCCATGCCGCACGCATGCCGCGGGCATCTCAGGATGCTCCCGCCGCAGCTTCGCATACGCCTCCTGGGAGTCGCTCACAATTGCCACCGCGCCCTGCGCAATGGCCGCATCGATATACCGGTTGCCGTCAGTCGTGCCGCCGCGCATGGCCACAAAAGCCGCTCCAGGCCGAACCCGCCGCGAGTCATATTCGACGCCGCCAACCTCGACGCTCGCCCCCGCGCGCTCGATCACCGACACTTCTTTCAGCGCGTCAATCCAATTCATTGATTTGATTCTATGTCCGCACGCCGATCGAGTCGCTGTCTAGCGCGCGAAGCGCACCACCACTTCAGTGCCCAGCGGAACCAGGGTGCCTGCCGCCGGCGCCTGTTCGCGCGCAATGCCGCTGCCTACCGGCTCCACGCGCAGGCCCAGGCCCGCCGCCGTCTCCACCACCCGGCGCAGCGCGTCACCTGCAAACGATGGCACAGCCACGCGCTGCCCGGCATCCACTACCACCGAGCCGTTCGCACGGGACTGGACCTGCGGCACAATGTCAGGCGTGCCGATCGAAGCGGCTTCGGTGCCCGGCATCTCCGAGCTTGTTCCGCCACTCTCCTTGAACGCGGCTACTACCTTCGCTGGCAGCAGGCCAAGAATGCGCGAGGTCTTGCTGGCCGTGGGCGCCTCTTGCGGGGCTGCCATCGCACTTGTTGTGTCGGCCGAGGCATTTGCGAGCTTTGCGTTTGGATTGGACGCAGTGCGCAGCGGGTCGTCCGCGGGCAGGTTGTTGATCTCGTCGAACATCGTGCTCAAGTCAGCCGCATTCTTGCCTGGATCGTCGTCGGGCATGGTCTCTGGAGTCGCCGCGGCGCGCAGTTCCTTCGGCGTCTTCAGCGGCTGGTCGTGCGGCACTCCGAGGTACTCGAGCACCTGCTGGGCAACGACCTGGAAGACCGGCGCAGACGTTTCCGCGCCATATCCGCTTCCCACCGTCGGCGTGTCGATCACCACCGCGACCGAGATCGCAGGAGAGCTGACCGGCGCGAAGCCCGCGAAGCTCGCCACCAGCTTGGTATGCGAGTAGGTATGTGTCACCGGATCGACCTTCTCGGCCGTCCCCGTCTTGCCGCCGGCGCTATAGCCGTTCAACTGCGCCGCCCTGCCGGTGCCTTCCACCACCACTCCTTCCATGATCGATCGCATCTGAGCGGCGGTAAGCTCCTTGATGACGCGATGCGCACCCTCGGGAAGCGTTGCGGGAAGCTGATTTTCCGGTCGGAACGCCGCAGGCTTCAGCCGGGGATCTCCCTTCAAATCGTCGGTGGATTGCAACAGCACATGCGGCGGCATGTACACGCCACCATTGGCGATCGTGCTCACCATGGTCACCAGCTGGATTGGCGTCACCCCGATCTCCTGCCCGATGGCCATCGACAGGATGCTGGTCGAGCCCCACTTTCGAGGGGCGGCCAGAAGCCCTCGGGTCTCGCTGGGGAGTTCAATGCCGGAGCGTTCGCCAAATCCAAACGACTTCATGTACTTGTAAAATGTGTCGGGCCCCATTTTCAGGGCCATCTTTGCTGCGCCAACGTCGCTGGAGTGTTCCAGCGCGTACTTTACCGTGACCACTCCGAAGTGGTCAGCTTTGTCGTCGTGCAGCGTCCGTCCGAACATGGTCATCGAGCCGCCCTGGCAGTCCACCATATCGGTAGGTTCGACGCCCGCACCGTCGATTGCCGACGCGTACGTGACCAGCTTGAAGGTCGAGCCCGGCTCGTATATGTCGCTTACGGCGAGATTTGTCAGTGAGCCCGGTTCCATGTGCCTGGAGTCGTTTGGATTGAAGCGGGGCGAGATCGCCAGCGCCAGAATCTGCCCCGTATGCGGGTCCTGCACCACCACCGTGCCATGCAGCGCCTTCATCTTGGCCATCTGTGCGTCCAGCGCGCGCTCGGCCATGTACTGGATGTTTGCGTCCACGGTGAGCACCAGGTTCTCGCCCGGCATTGGTTCGTTCTCCACGCTATCCATCACATGCCGCTTGGCATCCACGGACACCAGCATGTTCCCTGGAGTTCCATGCAGGTCGTCATCAAACTGGCTCTCCAGGCCGCCCAGACCCGTATCCTCCGTGCCCACGTACCCAAGTACCTGCGCGGCCAGGTCACTATTGGGATAGAACCGCTTGAACTCCTTGTAGAAGTAAACGCCCTTCAGGTTCAGCTCCCGCACACGGTCGGCAATCGCCGGGTCCACCCGCCGCGCCACCCACGCAAAATGTTTCGAGTCGTTGAAGCGGGCCAGCATCAATGGCTCAGAGGTAAAGCTATCGGTGGGGTCGGTATGCACGATCTTGGCCAGCATTTCGGCCGTGGTTGCGCGGTTCTCGCCCAACTCCGTTGGATCCACGTATACCGAATCCATCTTGACCGTCATCGCCAGTTCGCGCAGGTTGCGGTCGTATAGAATCCCCCGCTGCGGCGCCACCGTCACCGTGCTGTGCTGCTGGCGTTCCGCCTTCTCCACCCACTCCGAGTGGCGGATCACCTGCAGCCACACCAGCCGGCCGCCAATCACCACCACCCAGGTGCAGAAAAAAATCGCCACCCACGCAAAACGCAGCCGGCGTATCGGTGCGGTCAATGAACTACGTTGGGCCTGGCGCGAAGCTTTGTTCATGAAGAAGTTCCCAGTTGTGAGTTCTCAGTTCTCAGTTGATCGGCAGCCTCTGATAACTGAGAACTGGCAACTCACAACTTAGTTGACCGGCAGCGAGGGCGTGGACGCCTGCGCCAGCACCGGAACATTGGAGCCGGATCCATCGGGGCGAATCATCTGGCCGGGCTGGGGCGCGCCGAGCCCGAGCTGCTGCGCGATCTGGTCGATGCGGCCGGGATCGCTCAATTGCGCCTCGGCCAGACGCAGTTGCCGATTCTGCTCGCGCATCTGCTCCACCTGCTGCTTTTGGGTCTCGATCTGGTAGCCAACCTCGATGGCCGAAAAATGCTGCCACACATAGACCATCACCAGCACAAACAGAAGGCCCATGGTCGCGGCAAAGGTGCGCATCTCGCGCCTGCGTTCGGGGTCGTCGGCCTTCACAATGCGGCTGTTGTCGATGTGCTTGGCGAAGAAAACCTCCGGGGTCGGTCCCCGGCGAGCGCGCTTCTGCAGCTCGAACAGTTCTCGATTGCGCAGCGCACGAGCCTGCGCCGGGTTGCTTATGCTGCCCGCCGCCGTCCCCGATCCCATTCCGAAGATCGATCCCTGTCCCGACATCGGTATCGTCGCCATCGCCCCTCCTTACCGCTTTCCGCCTCTGAACCTGCCCGCCGTTCCCTGGTCCCTGTTCCCTGGTCCCTGCTTCTCCGCCGCCCGCAGCTTCGCGCTTCTCGATCGCGGGTTTCGCATCTGCTCTTGCTCCGCGGCGATCACCGGCTTCTTGGTCAACACCTCAAAAATCCCTACCCGCCCGGCCTCGCGGAACGCATCCTTCACCAGCCGGTCCTCCAGGGAGTGGAAGCTGATCAGCACCAGCCTTCCGCCCGGCTTCAGCAGAGATGGCGCGCTTTCCAGCAGCGACCGGATCTCTCCCAACTCATCATTCACTCGAATTCGAAGCGCTTGAAAGGTCCGTGTCGCGGGATGAATCTTGTCGCCTTTCATTGAAGGGGCCGCGGCCGATACGATTCCAGCCAACTCCGCTGTCGTCCGTATCGGCCGGGCCCTCACAATGGCTCTGGCGATTCTCCGCGACCTCCTTTCCTCTCCGAATTCGTAAATCAGGTCGGCGAGTTCGTTTTCGTCTTCCTGATTTACCACTTGCTCGGCCGTCTCCCCCGTGCGAGTATCCATCCGCATATCAAGGGGTCCTTCCGACCGAAAACTGAATCCTCTGTGCGCCTCGTCCAACTGCAGGCTGCTCACTCCAAAGTCCGCCAGCAACCCGTCTAGGCTCGCCGGCTCAATCGCTTCTGCCGCCTCGGAAAACGCCCGCGGCTCGAAGACCACCTCCGGCATCTCGCTGCCAAGCTCGGCCCTGACCTCGACCAGCCGGGCCTTCGCCAGCTCCATCGCCTCCGGGTCGCGGTCGAAGCAGATCAGCCTGCCCTGCGCGCCCAGCCGCTTCGCGATCTCAGCGGAATGCCCGCCCAACCCGACCGTCGCATCCGCAATCACGCCGCCGGGTCGCACATTGAGGTACTCCAAAACTTCGTCTAAAAGAACCGGCACATGTTGCGGTTTATTCATTTCCCGCCTCTGTGCTGCCCCTGGGGGCCCTCAATTCATCTCACCTGGCAAACCACGCCAGCACCATCCAGGCCCGTAATGCCAACTCGCGCGCAATCGCAAACAACATTGCGTCACCCTTTCAGCGCCTTCGTCTTCTCCGCCAGGATGGTCTGCTTGTCGCGCGTCATCTCAACCTTTCCGCCGGCCCCCTTGTTCTCTGCCTGGAACCGTTCCTTGCTGGTTACATCGAGGTACGTCAGCATTCCCAACACATTCACATCGCTAGTCAGTCCCGCCTCCTGCCGCAACACTTGAGGCAGCAGCAGCCTGCCCTGCGAGTCCAGCTCCGTCACCTGTCCGTAGTAGCTGGTCACTTTCTGGAACAACTCGCGCGACTCATCCGTTGGCTCCAATTGCACGATCTTCGCTTCGATCGCCTCCCACTCCTTCATCGGATACAACCTGGCCGACTCGCCATCCATGCTCGTGATGTAGAACAGCGGCCCATACACCTCATCCACCCGGCGCTTGAACTCGACCGGCAGTTTTAGCCGGAACTTCTCGTCCACCCGCGTCTGGTGATTGCCTCGGAACATTCCAACCTCAGGGGCAGGAACCACACTTGCCAGCCCAAAAACCTCATTCGCGGGAGTAAAGTTGCCTCAGATGACTGATTCAATCCTCTTTACTCCACCGTATACCACTTTGTTCCACTTCGACATCCTGACCCAGGGAATCAGGGTTGGCAAGCCCTAAATTGGGAAGCCGGCGAAGTTTTCTGAGGACGAATGTGGAAAACTCTGCAGGAAGTGGTACCTAGCTAGATTACCCCTATATATAGTGTTTTGTCGGATGGTTCGGGGTCGAAGTCGACCTTGCCGCAGCCGGAAAGTTCTGATAGGCGAAATAAAAGCGAAAACAGCCCGCCCCAGCCGCGCCACTCAAGCCACAGTGGCCTGCCCCGCAGTCCGGTTGCGCCGCAGCCACCAAACCAGGTACGCGAGTACCATCAGATTCGTCACCAACAAGCCGACTCGCAGCCAGTCGAGGCGCCGGATGATCTCGTAGACTTCCCACGGTAGAAATGCCGTGGTCACACCGACTGTGAGGTACTCGGCCCACACCTTTTCCAGCACCAGCCCGACGCCTTCTGTCACCCTAAGCCCGGCATAGAAGAACGTAGCCACGCCAATCTGCTTCAGCCGGTGGGACGTAATGTCGTCCAGATGGTCCAGTACCCACGCAACCACTCGGCGATCGGGGTCGAAGCGCAACCGCTCCGCGAGCCGCGTAGCCGCGTCTCCCAGGTCGCGATGAATGAAGTGGATCGCACCCACGCCCACGAGAAAAAAGAAGACCGCTTCGACCAGCTTCAACAGGCCTATCATCAGCAAGCCGCTGTCATGGTGCTTGGCAATGTGACCGTGCTTCACGCCGGCCTTCTGCCGCCGCGCCGTGCCAGGCTCTTCCATCTTGACTTCACTTCCCATAGCTCTTGCTCACGACTCCTGATCCAGATGAGCTCTCTTAAGTTGACGAGGGTGGCGAGCGATTGTCAATGCACCATTCGGCGTCATCCATGTCATCGACTCCGTTCTGATGCCAAGCTAGAGCTTCCTCCCAGGTCTGCCCAGAAAGGCGTCTCATCTTGAGGCGCCTTGTTCTTCCTTTAGCGCCTACGGATTCAAGCTTCCGATCTTGGCCTCAATCGCCGGAGCGGACTTCAACTCCTGGGCCCGCTTCTCGACCGCTCGCATGACCCGCAGAAGGTTTCCGCCGTAGATCTTCTTGATGTCCGCGGCGCTATATCCCTTCTCCAGCAGCGCGCGCGTGAGCGCGGGAAACTTGTCGTAGCTGCCCAGGTCCGAGGGAACGCAGCCAACTCCGTCAAAGTCGGTTCCTATGCCAACGTGGTCGATGCCGCCGATCCTGACCGCGTGGTCAATCTGCGCGACCACATCCTGGAGCGTGGGCGGCGGAAGGGCTGCCGCCATCTCTGCGAACAGCGCCTTGCTCGCGGCATCGCGGACGGCGATGTCGGTGCTCTTCAGAGCTTCAGCGTACTTGGGGCGAAGTTTGGCCATAAGCGGACCGGACGCGTCGTCGTAACGTTGCGACAAGTAGCTGCAGTCGAAGTTAATCTGCATGGTCCCACCATTCTTCGCGATGGCGCGGATCATGTCATCGGTCATGTTGCGCGTGTTCGAGGAGATCGCGCGGCACGAGGAGTGCGACGCGATGATCGGCGCCGTGCTGGTGGCGATGGTAGCGTAAAACGTGGCGTCGGCGGTATGGGAGATGTCGACCATCATCCCGAGGCGGTTCATCTCCAGCACCACCTGCTTGCCGAAGGGCGTGAGCCCGTTGTGGTGAACGACCTTGGGATCGTCGATGTCGCCCTGCGAGTCGGCCCAGTTGTTGGTGTTGAAGTGAGTGAGCGTCATGTAGCGAATGCCCAGCGCGTAGTAGTCGCGCAGCAGGCGCAGGGAGTCCTCGATCGCGTGCCCGCCTTCGATACCCATCAGTGCCGCAATCTTGTGCTCCTTGTGTGCGCGCTCGATGTCCGCCGCCGTGGTTGCAAACACGAAGTCGCCTGGATGCGCGGCAACGATGTCGGTCTTCACCGTGTCGATCATCTGCAGGGTCCGGTTGGCGGAGTGATTACCGTTGACGTAGTCGGCGCTGACGTACACCGCAAAGAACTCCGCGCCCAGAAAGCCTTTCATGCGCGGGAGATCGGTCTGGCCGGAGGTGTTCGGGGTCGCGATGTCGTAACCGTCGACGGTCCTGGAGGGCACGTCGTCGTGCGTGTCGATCAGGATCGCGTCGCGCGTGATTCGGGCCACTTCGGCATCGGTCACCTTGTGAGGCGTCTGCGCAAAAGCTACGTTGGCGAGACAGAGGGCGGCTAGAGCGGCGATGGCAGCGAATCGAGGCATGAGTTCTCTCCCTGGTTTGCTTGGGCGGCCTATGCAGTCTAAAGCAAATTGGAATTCATTCCGCAGCGCGGCAGACTGCCACACCCTATCGCAGCGCCAGCCGCCGGCTCTCCATCGCCGCGAGGTACGGCCGCGCCTTCTCGAGCGCCGCCTCCGCGGTCAGCCCGTATTTCTCGCGCAAGGCCTCCACCTTGCCATGCTCGATGAACGAGTCCGGCCAGCCCACGCGCACCACCGGCACCGGCAGTTCCAACTCGCTCAGCGTCTCCAGCACCGCCGAGCCGAATCCACCCGCCAGCACATGGTCCTCCAGCGTGATCAGCAATCCGCAATTCCGCCCGTATTCGGCCACGCATGCGTGGTCGATCGGCTTGGCAAACCGCGGATTCACCACCGCGGCCGAGAGGCTCTCGCGTTCCAGCATCGCCGCCAGTCGCTTCGCCTCCGGCAGCATCGCGCCCAACCCAAAGATCGCTATGTCGTGGCCATCCTTCACCACCTCGGCCACGCCGATTGCCAGCTCCCGCGGCTGCTCCTTCACCTTCGCGCCCGGCCCCGTACCGCGCGGGTAGCGGATCGCAGACGGCCCATCGTGCAGCATCGCCGTGTACATCATGTCGGCCAACTCATCCTCGTCCTTCGGGACCATGTGGATGATGTTGGGCACGCCTCTCAGATAACTGATGTCGAACAGCCCGTGGTGCGTCGGCCCATCGTCGCCCGACAGGCTGCCGCGGTCCATGCAGAAGACCACCGGCAGGTTCTGCAGGCACACATCATGCACCACCTGGTCGAACGCGCGCTGCAGGAATGTTGAATAGATCGCGCAGAACGGCTTGAATCCCTTGGTCGCCATGCCCGCCGCGAAGATCACCGCGTGCTCCTCCGCAATCCCAACGTCGAAGTAGCGCTTGGGATGACGCGGCCGGAACAGGTCGAGCGCGGTGCCGTTCGGCATCGCCGCCGTAATCGCCACGATCTTGTCATTGCCGTCCGCCAGCTTCGCCAGCGTCTCGGCAAAGATCTCCGAATAGGTCTTCTGTCCGGTTGGCTTGGTCTCGCCCGTCTCCGGATCGTACGGCCCCAGCCCATGGAACTTCTTCTGCTTCTCCAGCGCCGGCTGGAAGCCGCGCCCCTTCTGCGTAATCGCGTGCAGCAAGACTGGCTTGTTCTGGAGCTTCAGAAACTTAAACGTTTCAATCAGCAGCGGCAGGTTGTGCCCATCCAGCGGTCCGTAGTAGCTCAGGCCGAACTCCTCGAACAACATGCCCGGCCCGATCAGTCCTTTGGCTGCCTCTTCCGCCTTGCGCGCCACGTGCCGGACCGCCTTACCGCCAAACCGCTCCAACAGTCCGGCCGCGCGATCGTGCAGTCCCGCGATCGTCGGATTGGTCACAATCTTGTGGAAGTACTCCGCAATCGCCCCCACGTTCTTGTCAATCGACCACGCATTGTCGTTCAGCACCACGATCAGCCGCCGGGTCTGCGCGGCAATGTTGTTCAGCGCCTCAAACGAGATGCCGTTGGTGAACGCCGCGTCCCCGCACAACGCCACAATGTGTTCCTTGCCGCCCGACATGTCCCGCGCCACGGCCATGCCCAGCGCTGCGCTCAGCGCCGTGCCTGCATGTCCCGCGCCGTAGCTGTCATGTTCGCTCTCCGTCCGCAGCATGAAGCCGTTCAATCCCCCCGGCTGCCGGATGGTCTCGAACCGGTCATTGCGGCCGGTCAGCATCTTGTGCACATACGCCTGGTGGCTCACGTCAAAGACAAAGCTGTCCCGCGGCGTGTCGAAGACGTAATGCATCGCCAGCGTCAGTTCCACCACGCCCAGGTTCGGGCCAATATGCCCGCCGGTCTTGGAAACGCCGAGGATCAGCCGCTCGCGAATCTCTTCGGCAAGCTGCGTTAGTTGCGGAATAGTCAGCCGCTTTACATCCGCCGGCGACTTGATCCCGGCCAGCAATTCTTCCATGCTCTCGCCTGTCTGGATTTCGTCGCTCCCATGCTCCTTCTGCGCACAGGGCCACATCCGTTGAGTATACCTGCCTGGGTGAAACCATATTCTCATTGTTGGACGCGTTGTTTCTGTTTGTTGGATGTGTTTGCGGCGCTCATTCTCTGCGCGAACCCAAATCCACCGCACACGTCCTCCATTTTCCGGAACTGAAGTACCATGTCGTTCCCCGAAAGTACCAGTGCCTCAAACAGATGCAAGCCCTACCATGGATCAGGTACGATGAACGGCACCTTGCCAAAAAGCGAAGTCACACGCGCGGATGCTCTGCGTCTCGAGGCCCTCGACCGCTATCAGATCCTCGACGCCGCGCCCGATCCAGCAATTGACGACCTCGCCGAACTTGCCGCCAGGATTTGCAGTACACCGGTCGCCGGAGTCTCCCTCGCCGCTGCCGATCGCATCTGCATCCCCGGCCGTTTCGGCATCCCCGAGATCGAGCTCCCGCTCGGCACTCTGCCCGTTGCCCCTGCGTTCAGCACCCAAAACGTCTACGAAATCCCCGATTCCCGCAACCATCCGGCCTTCGCTCCCGGAGGAATAGTCCTCTCCGGCCGCGCTTTCCGCTTCTATGCCGGCGCCCCACTGGTCACGCCCGCGGGAGTCCGCATCGGCGCGCTGTTCGTGTTAGACACGACCACGCGCAGGCTAACTCCATTCCAGATGCAGACCCTCACCGTGCTCAGCCGCCAGGCGATGACCACCATCGAGCTCAGCCACGCCCTGCGCCAGATGGACTCGATCGCCCGCTCCCGCCAGCGCATCGAGTCCGCACTCATCGTCGAGCGCAACTTCGTCTCCACCGTGCTCGACACCGTCGACGCCCTGATCGCCGTGTTCGACACCGCCGGCCGCATCGTCCGCTTCAACCGTGCCTGCGAGACCACCTCCGGCTACGACTTCCCCACCCTGGTCGGCCGCTATCTCTGGGACAAACTCATCCCCCACTCCGACGTCCCTGCCGCCATCGAAAACTTCGAACGCCTCCGCACCGACGGCTTTCCCTCCGCATTCGAGAATCAGTGGCTGCATCGCGACGGCAGCCTGCGCCGCATCGCATGGTCAGCCTCGCCGCTGCTCGACGAACAGGGTCACGTCAACTTCATCATCGCCACCGGCATCGATGTCACTATCCAGCGCAGCGCCGAATCCACCCTGCGCGAGAGCGAAGCCCGCTATCGCCAGTTGGTCGAAGGCTCGCTCGGCATGGTCTGCACCCACGACCTCCAGGGCGTCCTGCTCTCCATCAACACCCACGGGGCACAGTCGATCGGCTGCACCCGCGAAGAGATGACCGGCCATCGCCTCTCCGAGTTCATGCCCGAGGAGCGCCGCGCCGGCTTCGACAGCTACCTGGCCGAAATTCTTCACAAGGGCGAGGTCCAGGGAATGCTTCACCTCCGCCACGCCAACGGCGAGGTCCGCATCGTCGCCTACCGCAATAAGCTCATCGAAGTCCCCGGGCGCGATCCCTATGTCCTCGGCTTCGGCGTCGACATCAGCGAGCAGGTTCGCGCCGAGGACCAGCTCCGCGCACTCAGCCGCCAGTCCGACTCTATCCTGGAGTCCGTCGGCGACGGCATTTACGGCATCGACCTCGATGGCAACTGTACCGTCGTCAATCCTGCCGCCTCCCAGATGATCGGCTTCAAACCCGAAGAGATCCTCGGCCGCAACATGCACGACCTCATCCACCACAGCCACGCCGATGGCACCCCCTACCCTGCCGAAGAGTGTCCCATCCAGAAGACGATCAGCGATCTCGATACCATCCGCGTCTCGAATGAGGTCTTCTGGCGCAAGGACGGCTCCAGCTTCCCGGTCGAATATGTCGCCCGCCCCCAGATTGAAGTCCAGTCCGAACTTGAGCCTGGATCGCCCGATTCCGATCCCGCCGGCAAAGCCGTCGGCGTCGTCGTCGCCTTCACCGACACCACCGAGCGCCGCGCCCTCGACCGCATGAAGGACGAGTTCATCTCCACCGTCTCGCACGAACTGCGCACGCCGCTCACCTCGCTCCGCGCCGCGCTAGGCCTCATCACCGGAGGCAGCCTCAATGCGCGCCCGGAGAAACTCCGGCAGATGCTCGACATCGCCACTGGAAACACCGACCGCCTGGTCCGGCTGGTCAACGACATCCTCGAACTCGAACGCATCGGCTCCGGCAAGGCCGAGCTGCACTACACCATGTGTTCCGCCGACGATCTTTTCCGCCGCGCCGCCGGCCTGCAGCAGACCGGCGCCTCCAAAGCCCAGCTCCGCATCACCTTCAACTCCCAGGGCGTCAATGTCTGGGCCGACCCCGACCGCGTCCTTCAGACCCTCACCAACCTCATCTCCAACGCCATCAAGTTCTCCCCGCCCAACACCGAGATCCACCTGCGCGCGCGCCGCATCGACGCCAACGAGGCCGAGCTCCAGGTCCGCGACCAGGGCCGAGGCATCCCCGCAGACAAGCTCGAAAGCATCTTCGAACGATTCCACCAGGTCGACGCCTCTGACTCCCGCACCATGGGCGGCACCGGCCTCGGCCTCGCCATCTGCCGCTCCATCGTCTCCCAGCACGGCGGCCGCATCTGGGCCACCAGCACCCTCGGTAAAGGATCAACCTTTCACTTCACCCTCCCCACCCGCCCCGCCAGCAACCTGCTCTAGAATCCGCGTTGACTCCGCAGCAGGGCCAGCCTATGATCCGCCCAAAGAGAGCGGAGGGAGTTTCTGTGGAATCCCGAACGAACCGTCACAATATCCGTGAGTTTATCGACGGCCTGGTCTCAGGCAGCCGCGTGATCTGGATCGCCAATGGCGCCTTAGGCACTATTCAGCCCGACAAGACCATCCTGTGGGACGATGGCCACCACATGACCCACAGGCAGATGAACGACAGCCACGCCCTGCTCATCCACAGCGAAGCGGAGAGAACCGGCGTGCAGGAAGCTCTCGCTCGCAGGCTGAACTGCCTCAAGGGTGGCTGCACTCTCGTGCGCTGGGACGCGACAACCTGTGAGGAGCATCTCCCCGAGCGGTTCTGTCCGCTGGCGATCATCTCCGAACCTGAAAGCCCGGCTGTCATCGTCCCCGGAAAACGCCGCCTGAAGTCCGCGCGCGCCGCCCGGACTTCCTGATCGCGGGGTTTCAAGTCTTTTAGACAACGTACTTTAGGAATTAAACACGGGGCCACGCAGCGGCGTCCCCTACTCGTCGCCTTCGCGAAGTTTGGCAAGTACCCCGAAGTCTTCGAGCGTCGTTGTGTCGCCCTTAACCTCGCCAGTCGTCGCCAGTTCGCGGAGCAGCCGGCGCATGATCTTGCCCGAGCGCGTCTTAGGCAGCATCTGGGTGAACCGCAGATCGTCCGGCCGTGCCAGCGCGCCAATCTCCTTAGCCACCCACTTCCGCAGCTCCTGGCGCAGCTCTTCGCTCGGCCTGTGGCCGCCCTCCAGCGAGACGAACGCCGCAATCGCCTGCCCTTTCAGGTCGTCCGGACGCCCCACCACGGCCGCTTCCGCAACCGCCGGATGCGCCACCAGCGCCGACTCGATCTCCATCGTGCCCAGCCGGTGTCCGCTCACATTGATCACGTCGTCCACGCGGCCCATCAGCCAGTAGTAACCGTCCGCGTCCCAGCGCGCGCCGTCGCCGGTAAAGTAGCTGCCCGGAATCTCAGAAAAGTAAGTCTGACGGTAGCGTTCCTGATCGCCCCACACCGTCCGCGCCATCGACGGCCACGGCTTGCGGATCACCAGCAGCCCGCCCTGCCCCAGCGGCACCGCCTCGCCTTGCTTGGTCACCACCTCGGGAACAATCCCGAAGAACGGCCGTGTCGCCGAGCCCGGCTTGGTCGCAATGGCCCCGGGAATCGGCGTGATCATGATCGTGCCCGTCTCCGTCTGCCACCACGTGTCGACGATCGGGCAGCGCTCCTTGCCAATCTCGCGGTGGTACCACATCCACGCCTCGGGATTGATCGGCTCACCAACCGTCCCCAGCAGCCGCAGCGATGCGAGCGAATGTTTGTGCACCCACTCGTCGCCCCACTTGATGAAGGCGCGGATCGCCGTCGGCGCTGTGTAAAAAATGCTCACCTTGTGGTCATCGATGATCTTCCAAAATCGACCGTTGTCGGGAAAGTTTGGTGCGCCCTCGTACATCATCACTGTGGCGCCGTTCTGCAGCGGCCCATAGACCACGTACGAGTGTCCGGTCACCCAGCCGATGTCCGCCGTGCACCAGTACACGTCGTCGTCCTGCATATCGAACACATACTTGGCGGTCAGATAGCTCTGTACCGAGTAGCCGCCGGTCGTGTGAACCAGCCCCTTCGGCTTGCCTGTCGTCCCTGAGGTGTACAGGATGTAGAGAAGGTCTTCGGCGTCCATCCACTCCGGTGCACATGTCGCCTCGGCCTCATTCATCAGTTCGTGCCACCACAGGTCGCGGCCGGCCCTCATAGCCACGGATGGCTCCCACGCATCGGCCCGCCGGTAGACGACGACGTTGCGGACCGATGGGCAGCGGTCGATCGCCTCATCCACGATGTCCTTCAGCCTCACCTCGGTGCCCCGCCGGTAGCTCACGTCTTGCGTCAGCACGGCTACGCAGGCCGAATCGTTCACCCGGTCCACAATCGCCTGCGCCGCAAAGCCGCCAAAGATCACCGAATGCACCGCGCCGATCCGCGCGCAGGCAAGCATCGCAATCGCCAGTTCGGGGCACATACCCATGTAGATCGCGACCCGGTCGCCGCGCTGGATTCCCAGCCGCTTCAGCACATTGGCGAACCGCTGCACCTGCGCGTGCAGCTCTCCGTACGTGAGCTTCCGGACGTCGCCCGGCTCACCCTCCCACAGCAGCGCAACCTTGTCCCGCCGCGAGCCGTTGGCGTGCCGGTCCACGCAGTTGTGGCTCAGGTTTAGCTTGCCGCCGGTAAACCACTTGGCCGAGCCCATTTCGCCATCCAGCACCTTCGTCCACGGCGCGAACCACTCCAGTTCCTCCGCAGCTTCGGCCCAGAACTCCTCCGGCTGCTCCACGCTGCGCAGGTACATTGCTTCGTACTGTTCCACGCTCCCGATGCGCGCCTTCGCCGCAAAATCGGCGGGAGGTGGAAATACCCGGTTCTCCCGCAGCAGCGATTCCATGTTCGTACTGTCCGACGTATGCACGCACATCCCCCGTTGTAGCAATGTCACCAATCCAAGCTGGCAAGAACTCCAACCCGCAGAAAAAAGGTACGCTATGCCCGCTGTGATGGGCAAACATTGCGCCCGCAACCCGACCCGACTGCTAGACTTGCCCCCATGACGGACCTCTGGTCGATTGCGATTGGCGCCTTTATCGGCTTCTTCTTCGGCGTAGGCTGCGCCCTGGCGGTGATGTACTCGATCTATCTCGGCGGATACCGAGCCGCGGTGAAGGACTCGCAACTCGACCCGCCGCCCGAGCGCCTGACCCGCGCCCTCGCCAAGCTCTCCCGCTAAGCCATGGAGCACAGCCTTATGGTGCTGCGCCTGCGGGGAGAATGCGAGACGTGACCTCGAGTTTATGGAAGTTGCGATACGTGGCCCTGAACGACCACGTGGTCGCGTGGTATGTGCCTTTCGCACTGGTGACGCGTGAAGTGATCGTGGCAGGCATCCAAAAGGTCTGCCCACCCAGCTCAACCGGCGCATAATCGACCGAGATAACCCGCTCGCCGACTACCTGTGAGGTGTAGTAGCTCTCGGGAGCGATGGTGTGGTGCGGAGTGGTGAGTTCCATGTGTGTAATCTGGATCGCGCCGGGGTCGATGAACACGCGCCCTTCGCTCTTCTCCTGTAGCAGACAATTGGCGGAGTTTTCGGGAGTCAGGTTGCTGGCAAAGCGCACCACGTAAGGAGCAGGTGGGCCGTTCCGCTTGATTCGCTGCAGCGTGTAACGCATACAGGCCCTCTGGTTGAGGGAAACGACGGCGAGGCCGCCTTCGAACGCTCCGCTGAGCACACTCGGCCCGCCGATGTCCTGCGATGCTGCTGGTTTGCCGTTGACGGTCTTGACCTCGCGCGACTCGTCGAGAGTGCTGGTGTGGTCGGCGTTGAGAACGCGCTTGAGCCGGAAGACCGAGTCGGTGACCGTATTCTGGTTGCGCAGACCGGGCTCCACGCTGGAGACGACATGCTCGTCACAGAAGAAGCTGGGAACCGCGCTGTCATAGTGGAGCAGATTGCTCTCAAGCCGCTCAAGAATGTCATCGAGCGTCGGCGGCTGAATCTGCTGGGCGAGAGCCGGGCACAGGGCAACCCAAACCCCGAACACCACAGCCGCCACGATGAATTGTCTGCGGAACAGACGTAAACCTCCATCTAGGCGCCTTCATCGGCGCTATCTAGGCGTACGCAGAACACTCTACTCCACACTTCTAGTTCGAGCGGTCGCTCGAAGCGTTCGCCTCAAGCGTAGCGCTTCTGGTGCCACTCCCAGGCGCTGGCGATAATAGCGTCCAGGTCGGCAAACTTGGGCTGCCACCCAAGCTCCTGCTTGATCTTCTCCGCACTCGCCACCAGCACCGCCGGATCGCCCTCCCGGCGCGGGCACTCCTCCACCGGGATCGGCCGTCCAGTCACGCGGCGCACCGAGTCGATCACCTCACGCACGGTAAAGCCCCGCCCATTGCCGATGTTGTAGATTAGCCGGTCGTGTTTCTCCAGCGCCGCCAGCGCCAACAGATGAGCGTCCGCAAGATCCTTGACGTGGATGTAGTCGCGGATGCAGGTGCCGTCATGGGTCGGGTAATCCTGCCCGAGGATTTTGATGCTCGCCCGCCTTCCCAGCGCCACGTCCAGGATCAGGGGTATCAGGTGTGATTCCGGCTCATGCGCCTCGCCGTACCCCTCAATTGCGCCGGCAACGTTGAAGTAGCGCAGACTGGCATAGCGGAAACCGTGGATGCGGTTGAACCAGCGCAGCATGTGTTCCACCAGCAGCTTGCTCTCGCCATAGGCGTTGGTCGGCTCCAGCTTCGCGTCTTCCAGAATGGGCGTGTTGACCGGCTCGCCGTAGCAGGCCGCGGTGGAGCTGAACACCAGCCGGTCGTGTCCCGTCGCCAGCATGGCCTCTAGCAGCGTTAGCGTCCCCGCCGTGTTGTTGCGAAAGTAAATCTCCGGCCGCTGCATGCTTTCGCCCGCCTCAATCAGCGCTGCGAAATGCATCACTCCCTGAAACCGGCCCAGCATGAGCGTCTCTTCCAGCAGCGTCCGGTCCGCCAGATCGCCCTCGACGAAGTCAGCGCCGGATGCCACGGCAGACGGTTTGCTGTGGCACAGGTTGTCGTAAATCGTCACCGAATGCCCACCGGCCAGCAGTGATCGCGCCACCGTGCCGCCGATATAGCCGGCGCCGCCGGTTACCAGGATCTTCATTCGTTCTCCAAGTTCAAACATGTCGCACTTCGCCCTACAACCAAAGTATAGGGATTTCGGCTCAAAAGAGTGATTTGCCCGAGTCCTGGGTTCATAGAAGATGTCAGGAAGTAAGCGTCGGCAGGGAAAAGAGTTGGCGCGATGCCGTTGCGGCGTGGAGCCATCTTGGAACGCAACAGTGATATGCTCGGGGCAACCGGTCGTCGGCAAGCAAAGGATGACATTGGTAACCGCACTGAACGGGGTAGCGGGGTACGTTGGGAGGGCCCTCCTAATTTGATGTTTCTTCAGGGATTTGAACATGATCCCCGGGGCTGGGCTCGCTAGTATACTGGTCTAATGGGGCTCGATTGTAAACGCAATTAGTTACCTTGGCGTCTCAGATTGAGTCATACTTAACTTACCGCCGCTCTTTCGCTGAGCAGCCGACACAAGGAAATATCCCGATCATGGCAGCGCCTCTTCGCAGTGCAAATTCCGGCCCGCAACAGAGCATGCAGTTTGCCCATTTTGGCGTTCTCGATGCTGGAGCCCAAAGCAAGGGTTCGCTGTTCGTATCGCTGTTTATCAACTCGATCGCAGGGTTGGTCATCATCGTTCTCAGCGCCGCCGCAGCCAAGCAGGCGCTCCAGAAAAACCACATGCTGACCGAGTTGGTTGTACCTGTGGTTCAGAAGAAGCCCGAGCCGGTCAAGCCGAAGGTCCTGCCCCCCAAGCCGAAGCTTCCCGAAATCGTGAAGGTCGAGACGCCCAAGATCGTCGTTCCCCAGATCAAGCCTCCGGAGTTGCCGAAACAGCCAATCGTGAAGATGGTCGATCCCAAACCGATTCTCACGCCGGCCCCGCCCAAGCGCATCATTGCCATGGCTGCGCCGGTGGCAGTGAGCCTGGCACACCCGGAGGCGGCGTCGGTTCCGAATCACGACGCACACCCTTCCGCGGTTGGGCTGGGACATCCTGACAGCCCCATCAGCAACCTTCACGGTCCTGCCGTTTCGCCGGTAAACATGGGGCAGGGATTTCCCGGGATGAATAGCGCCAATACCGGGCATGGACCGCCGGCGACCAAGGTCATCCTGGGCAATGGAAGCCCGGAGAGCACCAGCATCAAGGGCAACGGCGTAGTCGCCGTTGCCGGCATTCCGCATGGCGTTCCCGGCGGTACCGGCGCAGGCCCCGCCACCTCCGGACTACAGGTCAGTCTGGGCCAGGCCCCGCCACCGCCCGCACCGAAACCTGCCGTTGTTGCCGATGTGCACGGGGGCTCAACGCCAACGCTTATCTACAAGCCCAAGCCGGCTTACACCGACGAGGCCCGCCAAGCACACATCGAGGGCGTGATCACGGTTCACATCAGAGTCCTGCCAACCGGTCAGGTTGAGGTCCTTGGTTTGGCAAACAAGCTGGGTCATGGCCTCGACGAAGCCGCCATGCGCGCCGCAGAAGGCACAAAGTTCAAACCTGCAACCGACGCATCCGGCCGCCCCATCCTGTGGGATGGCTACGTGACGGTTGCATTCCAACTCGCGGGATAGGAGAGATGTGCGCCGTTTGGAAAAGCATCACCTGTTGTTCTTGAATCAGTTTTCGCTTTGGGTTGATGGTCTTACGAACTTGCTGGACGTCAATTACGAAGGTGGCCTCAAGGCCACCACAGGGAGCCGCAAATCATGAGTTTTCGTGCAAGATCCACCGCTGGCGCAACGCTACTGGCACTTCTCCTCGCGGCAACCTGTCCCGCGCTGGCGGGAGCGTCTATCTTCGGCAAAAAGAAGGTCGAACAGGACACCATGCCGGGCCGCAAGCTGACCCCGGCTCAGAATGCGCTGATTGACAAGGCCATCGGTCGCGAGAAGGAAGTGATCAAGGTGGTCAAGGAGCGGGCTCCCCTGGTCGAAACCTACATCCAGAATATGAGGCCCGATCCGCTGTTACTGCAGGTGCCGGAGTCGGACGAGCACCACCTGGCCCGCGTCGACTTCGGCAAGGTCATCAACGATGACGCCTACAAGGACTACAAGGGCAACTTCGCGGAGAAGAAGAGCAAACTGTCCTTCTTCAAGGACTCCTTTTCGGCCCTCGGCGGCATCTCCTCGAGCCTCCGTCTCACGTTCCATGAGTCCGGCTTCGTCCAGATGGTCCTGATGGACTCGAACGGCTTCGATCGGGAGCACTACAGCTTCACCTTTATCCGCAATGACTTTCTCGGGAACATTCCCACCGCGGTATTCGATGTCTCGCCGATCAGCGGCAAGCGCGAGTACGGGCGCTTCTTCGGACGCATCTGGGTGGAAACGCACGACGGCAACGTGGTTCGCTTTAACGGCGACTTCGCCGGCAGCATCGAGACCATGAAGGAGTTCTACCACTTCGATAGCTGGCGCACGAACGTGCAGCCGAACCTGTGGCTGCCAACCTCCTTCTATGTCGAGGAGAGCGATCCCAAGAGCCCGGAAAGCACGCTCCGGTTCAAAGCCATCAACTACGTCTGGGGCTATACCCTCAAGGTCCCAACTGACACCAACGCGGACAACACCTCTCTGAACGTTTTGAACGCTCAGGATGTCTCCAACGACGCTCCCGACGTCAGCCCCCTCGGCGCGCAGCGCGAGTGGCAGCAGCAGGCTGAGGATAATGTCATCGAGCGGCTGACTCAGGCCGGCCTGCTCGACGCCCCCAGCGATTTCGACAAAACCCTCGAAGCGCTGGCAAACAACATCCTCGTCTACAACAACATTCAGGTCAGCCGGCCCATCCGCGTCCGCACCCTGCTCACCGAGCCGCTGGAGTCGCTGGCCGTCGGCAACACCATCATCCTCTCCAAGAGCCTGATTGACACCACCAGCGTGATTACCGCCGATGGCGCGCAGCAGACGGGCGACCTGAATGCGCTTCTGGCGTTCCAGTTGGCGCACATCATCCTCGACCACCGCCTGGACACCAAGTACGCTTTCAGCGACCGCCTGCTCTTCCCCTCCACCTCCGTGTTCGAGCGAATCCCGATGCACCACACCGACGTCGACAATGAGGCAGCAGCGAAAGAAGCGCTGAAGCTGTTGGACGCAAAAGAACTCGCCGGCTCGCAACAGTACTTCGGCCTTTATCTGGAACAATTGCAGCAACGGTTGAAGGGCCTGACCGCGCTCAATACGCCCGTGATCGGCGACGCCCTCATCAAGAGCGACAAAGACCAAACCTTCTGGATGCAAGCCATGGTTCCCAAGGGAATCAAACTGGACATGAAGGACCTTAAGCAGCAGGCAGCCATGCCGCTGGCGAGCTTCCTGCGGTTCGATCCGTGGACCGATCAGGTCGTCCAGATGCACACCAGCTTTGAGCCGATCATCAACGAGCGCGACAAGATGCCGTTTGAGGTCGAACCCGTCTACTTGAAGCTGGCTTACTACGCTCCGCCCGCGGCGCCTGCTGCAGCACCCGCCGCAGCACCCGCGCCAGCGGCAAGCGCACCGGCGGACAGCGCACCGGCTGCCCCCGCCGCTGCAACCCCAGCTCCGGCAACGGCGGCAGCAGATCCGGGGACTCAGCCGGCAGCGCCGGCCACAGTCGCGCCGCAATGATCAACCTGAATTGAGGGCGGAGACGCGGATCCCTGCCCTCTCCAAAGGTTCGTAGAAACCGGCATCCAGCGATGCCGGGCTTTTCTCCCCAGGAGACGGAATGCTGAAGACCCTTCTCACTATCGGATCACTTGTCGGAGTGGTCTCCGCCTCCGTAGCGCATGCCCAGGCCCTGCCAACCGCGGTTTCAAAACTCAATATCCAGGCCGGAGTCGGGTACTCCGTGGCCGCACCGGACTATGGCCAAAGGTACATCCAGGGCGGCTCAGGGTTTGCCGACTTCGACTTTCGCCCTCACTTCGGAGTGGAAGCCGACATTCATTACATCGCGCTCATCACGCCCACCGACTTTGCCGAGAACACGTTCCTCATCGGACCGAGATACGTCTATCCCCGCGGCCGCTTCAGTCTTTATGCCAAGGGCCTGCTCGGATTCGGCGACTTCGTCATCCAGGAAGTGCAGGATAATCCCGAAGGGGGAGCCGGACGCTACTTTGTGTACGCGCTCGGCGGTGGACTCGACATCCGGGCCACAAAACACATCGTCGTGCGGGCCGCGGACTTCGAATATCAGCACTGGAACTTTTACAACGGCCTCACGCCATCCGTACTCACCGTCGGAGTCGCATACCGGTTCCGCTGACCCTCCCCAACAACCACAATTCCGCTAACCAAACCAGAGCGAGAGAACCTATAATCGCTCTCGTTGCCTTTTACCTGCCCCAGCACGGAGAGTTCCTCTTGATCGGACGACTGGCGCTGTCGTTCGTTCTCGGGGGAGCATCCGCATTTTACGGTCAGGCCGTGCCAACCGCGTCGCGCGTGGGCGACGCCCAGGTTGGCGCCGGCTATAGCATGGCCAGGCCCGACTACGTGCAACAGACCTTTCAGGGGTTCACCGCATACGGTGACTTCGACTTTCGACCCCATATCGGCGTGGAAGCAGAGTTTCACCAGGTCTACAGCGCCAACGGCGACCTGAGCTACGAGAGATCGTACGAGATTGGCGGGCGCTATTTCCGCACCTACGGCCGGCTGGTTCCTTACCTCAAAGTCATGATCGGGCGGGGTGACTTCAATTATCCCACTGGTCAGACCGATCTCGCCTACACCCTCTACGCGGGCGGGGTCGGCGCGGACTTCAACCTCGGGCCGTTCCTGCGGGTTCGTGGAGAGTATGAGTTCCAGAAGTGGACCAATTTTCCCAATGGAGGCCTTACGCCGCAGGTTTTTACCTTCGGCGTCGCATACCACTTTGCCGGCCGGGCCGGATACAAGTAGTTCCTCAGATAGGCCGCATGCAAAAAGCCCCACATCCATGGGAGAGATGTGAGGCCGAAAGCTAGACGCCGACAACTGACAACTGACAACTGACAACTGACAACTGACAACTAGAAGTGATAGGCCACGCCGATGGTCGGCATGGAGATAACCTCATAGCGATTCGTCGAGAAGTTGCCCTCGCCGAAGCTCGGCGTCTTGGTGATATAACCCCGGTACTCAGCGCGAATATCGAAGCTCGGACTCAGCTCATACGCCAAACCGCCCCCGAATAGACCAGCAACGCCTTTCGTGCTCTTGGTGCCCAACAGGTTCGTCCCGTTGTCCAGAATAGGCGTGAAGATCAGCGTTCCCACTCCGGCCTCCAGAAAAGGGTTGTACCTCTTGAAGGTCAGACCGAAGACGTAGGCCCCGGTCGCCTCCTGCATACGCGAGTGGATCCGGGCGTACGGCTCAAAGCTCGTCGCGTACTTCTCTGAGTCCTGCGCAAAGCTGTAGTTCACTTCGACCGCGCTGCGCGGGGTCAGCATAAACCGGTAGCTCAGCAGCAACCCCAGCGCCCCGGTCATCTGCTGCTGCACGTTTGCTGCGCCATGGATCGTGGGACCGAAGATTCCGGTGCCGCTGAAGCTCACATCTTGCCGGCTCTCCTGCGCGTACCCTGCAGCGGCCGAAAGCATCAGCACGCCCAACAACATCGTCTTCTTCATTCTGCGTTTCTACCCCTTCTTGTTCCTGTTAGAACTAGGTCCCGCTACCGAAGGCGATGCGGGTCGCATCGCATGGGACACTGGCACGGTCACTCCCACAATTGTACCCGTAGCCGCGCTCCCTGGGGTGTCATGACGCAAGAAGGCCGGGGAATCAGACATCTCCCCGGCCTCTTTACCGAATTTGCAAGCAATTATTGTGGGGGTGGGGGTGGTGCTCCGCCGCCGGGTGCTCCGGCTCCGCCACCGCCGCCGCCGGGACCACGGCCCCGCGGCATCGATGCCAGATAGGCGTCGTACTTCGCCTTCTGATCGTCCGTCAGAATGGCCTTGATTTTGGTCTGCTCGTCTGTACGCATCGCCATCATCTTGGCGCGCATGTCCGGATCCTGTGCCGCCATCATATCGGCGCGCTTCTTCGCATCCAGATCGAGGATGGCCTTGACCTGCGGCTTCTGATCCGACGTCAGCGTCACGGCCTTGTCAATTGCCGCAAGTTGATCGTCCGCTGTCATCGGCCCACGACCACCGCCGCCGCCGCCCTGCGCCATCATCGGCACCGTGCTAAGCGCGGCAGTACATAGTGCCACCACGCCTACGCGTGCGGCACACCTACGAATCATTGTCATATTCATTGAGCTGTTCTCCAGTGTCGATACCGGCATAGTTTCTCCGGCGGACAAGTCTACCGCTACAGACGGACGACACGCCACCAGAGTTTGAGCAAATAAGAACATATTTCGCGGTTGGAATTGGCAGACCGCCAACGTCCATTCGCCCTTCCCAAGCAATCGCAGCCGCCCGCCATTTGATGATTGCCCGCTCCGAAGGCCGCAGCCTCAAACACCCCGTTCCACATGAAAAGAATAGGGATCGCCGTGCGCCGCGGCGTACGCCTCCACCACTTTCAGGAAGGCCACCGCAACGTGCGACAGGCTCGCCTGGCGCCGGTACACCAGCCGCAGTTTGCGCTCCAATTGCAGTTCCTTCACTCGCACCCGCACCAGCGCACCGCTCTTCAACTCCGTCTGCACCGTCAGTCCTGGCACCAGCGCGACCCCATTGCCCATCTCCACAAAGCGCTTGATCGCCTCCAGTGACGGCAGCTCCACGCCCATGCGCAGCGGCGTCTTGTGCCGCCGAAAAGTCTCGATCACCTTCTGCCGCTGCGGCGAAGAGATATTGTGCGCAATAAAGTTTTGCGCCCCAAGCTGCCGGATAGACACTTCTTCCGCCTGCGCCAGCGGGTGGTTCGGATTGACCACAAAGTCCAGTTCGTCCCGATACACCACCACCGACCGGATCTGCGCATCATCCGGACGAAAGCTCAACACCCCGATCTCCACCGAGTGCAGCAGCACCTCGTCCGAGATGCGGCTGGCCAGCGCCCGCTGCACCGTCACCTTAATCCGCGGATTCCGCCGCCGAAACTCGTCCAGCATCGGCAGCAGGTAGAGGCATGTGTACTCGTTCGCCGCCAGGTTCAGCCGCCCCCGGTGCAACTCTCGCAGTTCGCTAAGCGCGCCTGCCGCTTCCGTGCGCAGGTTCAGCAGCTTCTGCGCATACTCGCGCAACACCTCGCCCGCATCCGTCAGCGTCCCATCGCGCGACGACCGCTCCAGCAGCACCTCGCCCAGTTCTGCCTCCAGCTTCGCAATTGCCTGGCTCACCGCCGGCTGGGTCCGGTGCAGCCGCGTGGCCGCGCGCGAGAAGCTGCGCTCCTCCGCCACCGCCAGAAACGTCTCCAACTGGAACAGATCCAACGCCGCCACCTTCCCGGGCCTGAACTTGCCCGATCATGAATATCTCAATTAGAAATTATGATACTCGCGCCTGATACTATAAGTCTGCGTTATTCTATCAATCGAGGAGCCGAGGTCGCATCCTATGTCCGTGACAGATCCCCCCGTCATCCCGAACGAGCCGCCGCAACGATCCCGCGTCTATTTCTTTGACACCACCCTGCGCGACGGCGAACAGTCGCCGGGCTGCACCATGCACCGCGGCGAGAAGCTGCGCCTGGCGCACCAGATCGCCTCGCTCGGCGTCGACATTCTGGAGGCCGGCTTCGCCATCGCCTCCGAGGGCGACTCCGAGTCCATCCGCCTCATCGCGCGCGAAATCCGCGGCCCTATCATCGCCTCGCTCGCCCGCTGCAAACGCGAGGACGTCGAAGCCGCCGCCCGCTCCATCGAACCCGCGCCCCGCGCCCGCATCCACACCTTCCTCTCCACCTCCGACCTGCACCTCGCCGCCAAGCTCCAGATCACGCGCGCCCAGGCGCTCGACCAGATTGCCGAGATGGTCGCGCTCGCCAAAAGCTATTGCGAGGACGTCGAGTTCTCGCCCGAAGACGCCACCCGCACCGACCGCGACTTCCTGATCAAAGTCTGCGAAGTGGCGATCCAGGCTGGAGGCACCACCCTCAACCTGCCCGACACCGTCGGCTATTGCATCCCACAGGACTACGCGCAGATGTTCCTCGACGTCCGCGCCCGCGTGCCGGGGATCGAGAACATCATCCTCTCCGCGCACTGCCACGACGACCTCGGCCTTGCCGTCGCCAACACCATCGCGTCGGTCGAGGCCGGCGTCCGCCAGGTCGAATGCGCCATCAACGGAATCGGCGAGCGCGCCGGCAACGCCTCGCTGGAAGAGCTTGCAGCCATCTTCGTCACGCGCAAGGACAAGCTTCCCTATCGGCACAACATTGTCATGAGCAAGCTCTATCCGACCAGTCAGATGTTGGCCGAGTGCATTACCTTCGGCGCCGCGCCGAACAAGGCGATCGTGGGAGCCAACGCCTTCGCCCACGCCGCCGGCATCCACCAGCACGGCGTCATGGTCAACCCGCTGACTTACGAGATCATGACGCCAGAATCCGTCGGCGTGCCCCACAACTCGCTCGTCCTCGGAAAACACAGCGGCCGCCGCGCCCTCGAACAGCGCTACGTCGAACTCGGCCACCCGCTCTCCCGCGAACAATTGAACGCGGTCTACACTCGCTTCACCGAACTCGCCGACCGCAAGAAAACCATCTACGACCAGGACTTGCTCAGCCTCCTTCGCACAGAAAATGCGGCGGCCACAGCGAATTGAATTCGAAACCCCAAGAGGATCGACAGAATGAATGATAGTGAACGTCTAAGCAAGAGTCTTAACATGGCACTTCGAACACTTAGCGGACTGCTGTTTATAGTCCTCCTGGAGGCTTGGACCCTCTGGCACACAGCCAAGTTTTCAGAGAACGCGAGGTGGACCTCACGCGCAGGAGCCACCATGGCAATCCTGTTCTTTCTGATTGGGGCCGTTTCCGTGAGACGAGGCTGCAAGCAGATCGCCGGCCATCAATAAATAGCACTTGAGGTCAAGAATGAAATTGAAGATAGCCATCCTCGCCGGCGACGGCATCGGCCCCGAAGTCACCAACGAAGCCGTCAACATCCTCAAAGCCGTCGCCGAGTTCGGCGGCCACGACTTCACCTTCGTGCCGCTGCTGGTTGGCGGAGTCGCCATCACGGCCACCGGCTCGCCGCTGCCCACCGCCACGCTCGAAGCCTGCCTCGAGTCCGATGCAGTACTGATGGGCGCCGTCGGCGACAACAAGTTCAACGCCCTCCCGCCGGACAAGCGTCCCGAGGCCGGCCTGCTCCAGATCCGCCAGGCCCTTGGCGGCTTCGCCAACCTGCGCCCATCCATCGCCTATCCCGCGCTCGCGGAAAACTCGCCCCTCCGCCCCGAAGTCATCAAGGACGCCGACATTCTCTTCGTCCGCGAGCTGCTCGGCGGTCTCTACTTCGGCTCGCCCCGCTGGTGGAACAAAGAAACAGGCGAATCCATCAATACCATGCGCTACACCAAGGCCGAAGTCACGCGCGTCGCTCGAGTCGCCTTCGAACTGGCCGCCAAGCGTCGCAAGAAAGTCACCTCCGTCGACAAGGCGAACGTCCTCGAAGTCTCGCAACTCTGGCGCGCCACCGTCACCGAAGTCGCCAAGGACTATCCCACCGTCACCCTCGAGCACCAGCTCGTCGACTCCATGGCGATGCACATCATGAACATCCCCCGCAACTTCGATGTGGTCCTCACCGAAAACCTCTTCGGCGACATACTCTCCGACGAAGCCGGCGTCATCACAGGGTCGCTCGGCATGCTGCCCTCGGCCACCATCGGCGGCGCGGTCAATTTGTATGAACCCGTCCACGGCTCCGCGCCCGACATCGCCGGCACCGGAAAGGCCAACCCGCTCGGCGCCATCCTCACCGCCGCTATGGTCCTGCGCCACTCCGCCAACCTGGAGCAGGACGCTGCCGCCATCGAAGCCGCCGTCGGCAAGGTCCTCAGCGCAGGCCACCGTACCGCCGACATCGCCCGCGGCAATGCCACCAGCCAACACCTCGTCTCTACCACCGAGATGGGCAAACTCGTTCACCAGGCGCTCGCCGAATCCATCGACCGCCGCCAGTCTATGCACGCCGTCTAGCTCCAAGGTTCGTCATTCTGAGCGAAGCTCAGAATCTCCGTTGTTGCTTTTGTACCGTCCAAGCATCATGACTCGCCTCCTCCAACTCGCCGTCGGTCTCCTGCTCACGGCCACGCTCGCGCCCGCCCAAATCCAGCCGTCAGCAGCCCGCCCTCAGCCGCGCAAACCCAGCAAGGCCGAGAAGCCCCAGCCGGAAAACGTGGAATGGATCTGGGAGTACACCCCCGACGCCACCAACAAGGACGGCCGCGAAAACGACCTCGTCACCGACCTCCGCTTCAAGCCGTTTCTCGATCAGTTCCTCACCGCCCCGCAAACCTTCTGGGGCATACCCATCAACGGCAAGGTCCCCTCGCTCGCCGAAACAGCCCTCGTCCACCTCACCGTCCCCGGCAAGGTCCTCGCCGACGAAAACCGCTACATCTCCATCTCCGGTCACGTCGTCCACTTCGCTCCGTCGCGCGGTCTACTCTGGCTCGACCTCAACGGCAAGCAGCACCTCGTTGTCTTCGCCGCTCTCGACTGGATCAAACAAGGCCGCCCCACCACCGACCCCGCCGCTGAATACACCCTCTGGGTCTTCCCCGACCAGCCGCTCACCATCGCATCCGGACCCGGCCAGCATCCGCCGCCCGCGCTGATGAAGTCGATCGCGCGCTGGGCAGCCGAGCCGCTCCCCGGCTCCGGCATCGTCCAGAACATCACCCACGCCATCCTCGTCGATCCTGACGGCACCCAGCACGAAGTCGCACCTTCAGCCCTCGGCGTAGCACCACCGTCCGCGCCAAAGTCCGACACCGACACCACAGCCCCCGTGTTGAAACCACGCAACTGAGAACTGACCACTGAGAACCCTTATGACGACACCAAGCACACCCCGCACCCTCTTCGAAAAAGTCTGGCAGTCCCACCTCGTCGCCGAGCCCGCGGGCGAGCCCACGATCCTCTACATCGACCTCCAGCTCGTCCACGAGGTCACATCGCCCCAGGCCTTCGACGGCCTGCGCCTCGCCGGCCGCAAGCTCCGCCGCCCCGATCGCCACATCGCCACGGTCGACCACAACGTCCCCACCACCAGCGCGCAGGACCGTCTGGTCATCACCGACCAGATCTCCGCCGCGCAAGTGAACGCGCTGCGAAAGAACTGCGCCGAGTTCGGCATCGAGTTCTTTGACGTCCAGGACCGCGACCAGGGCATCGTCCACATGATCGGCCCGGAGCTAGGCGCGACCAAGCCCGGCAGCACCATCGTCTGCGGCGACTCGCACACCAGCACCCACGGGGCTTTCGGAGCACTCGCCTTTGGCATCGGCACCAGCGAAGTCGAGCACGTCATGGCTACGCAGACCCTCCCGCAGTCCAAGCCGAAAACCTTCCGCATCACCGTCGACGGCGACCTTCCCTTCGGCGTCACCGCCAAGGACATCATCCTCGCCATCATCGGCCGCATCGGGACAGACGGCGCCACCGGCTGCGTCGTCGAGTACGCCGGTTCCGCCATTCGCGCACTCTCGATGGAAGGCCGCATGACCGTCTGCAACATGAGCATCGAAGCCGGAGCCCGCGCCGGCCTCATCGCCCCCGACGAGACCACCTATGCCTACCTCAAAGGCCGCCGCTTCTCGCCGAAGGGAGCCGCGTGGGACGAAGCAGTCGCTCACTGGCGCACCCTTCCTTCCGACCCCAGCGCCGTCTTCGACCGCGAACTCCACATCGACGCCGCTACCCTCGCGCCCGCCGTCACCTGGGGCACCTCACCCGGCATGACCACCACCGTCGACGCCTCCGTCCCCACCCTCGCCGACGCCAAAACCGAAGCCGACCGCAAGTCCTTTGCCCGCGCCTACGAGTACATGGGACTCCGTCCCGGCACCCCCATCGCCGACATCAAAATCGACACCGTCTTCCTCGGCTCCTGCACCAACGGCCGCATCGAAGACCTTCGCGCCGCCGCCGCCATCGTCAAGGGCCACCACGTCGCCACCAAGATCCGCGCCATGGTCGTCCCCGGCTCGCAGGCGGTCAAGCGCCAGGCCGAATCCGAAGGCCTCGACGCCATCTTCAAGACCGCCGGCTTCGAGTGGCGCGAGCCCGGCTGCTCCATGTGTCTCGCCATGAACCCCGACATACTACAGCCCGGCGAGCGCTGCGCCTCCACCAGCAACCGAAACTTTGAGGGTAGGCAAGGCCGCGGCGGTCGCACCCACCTCGTCAGCCCGCAGATGGCCGCCGCCGCCGCTATCACCGGCCACTTCACCGACATCCGCACCTGGAAAGGGAACAAGAATTGAAAGCTAGTCTCATATCCGGACTGCTGCTTGCCTGCCCACTCATTGCGGGAACAGGACTTGTCAGTTGCCACAGCGACGATTGCGGGACAACGGTCCTCTCGAGCGTTCCAGACCCTGAGAACGGGCACAACAATTTCTCCGGCGTCACGGCTCAGGTAATTGCGAGAGACTGCGGAGCAATAGTCGATAGGGCCACTGTTGTCCGTCTCGTTGATTACGAGGGCAAGGGCCTTGGCAACGGAGACGGCTGGGTATTTGCGTATGGCAAGGGCAATCCGAAAATATCGGTCGAGTGGAAAGATGCCTTTGATTTGGTCATTAACTGCCTAGGATGCACGGACGAGGCCAGCGACGGCAGCGGCATCTTTCTTAAGGAAGTCAAACACAATTTCATCAACATTGAGTACGCGCAATAGAGGATTATATGCAGCCCATCAACAAACTCACCTCCACCGCCGTCCCCCTCCCGTTGCCCAACATCGACACGGACCAGATCATCCCCAAACAGTTCCTCAAGCGCATCGAGCGCACCGGCTACGAGGACTTCCTCTTCTACGACTGGCGCCGCCTGCAGGACGGTCCGGATGCCGGCAAGCCCGACCCGTCCTTCGTGCTCAACAACTCCGCCTACGCCGGCTCGCAGGTCCTCATCGCCGAACGCAACTTCGGCTGCGGCTCCTCCCGCGAGCACGCCGCCTGGGCGCTGAACCAGTACGGCTTCCTCGCCGTCATCGCCCCCACCTTCGCCGACATCTTCTTCTCCAACGCCGGCAAGAACGGCATCATCCTCGTCCGCCTCAGCGAAGAGGACGTGCAAACCCTCCTCGCCCGCAGCACCGCGAACCCCGCACACAAACTCACCATCAACCTCGAGGCCCAGACCGTCACTGACGAACTCGGCTTCAACGCCCACTTCGACATCGACCCGTTCCGCAAATACTGCCTGCTCAACGGCCTCGACGACATCGGCCTGACCCTCCGCCACGCCGCCGCCCTCGACAAGTTCGAGTCCGCGCACGACAAAGAATTCTGGTCAGCGCCAAAAATTGCAGCTTAGGCGCAAGGAGCGCCACGTATGAAGCGCGTTTTCACAACTCTTCTTTTCCTCGCATCATTTTCGACTGCCGGCCTACTTGCACAAGCAAATCCACTGTCCGCCCCGCTGCCTGCGGCCATCACCAGCGCCCAAAAGCTCTTCCTCGGCAACGCGGGCGACACCGACAACCAGGACTGCCTGCGCGCCTACAACGAGCTCTACGCCGGCCTTCTTAGCGATGCGCATTATCAACTCGTGCTCGACCCCGCCGCCGCCGACCTCGTCCTCGAACTGCATTACGAAGTCCGACCCGGCGCCGTGACCGGCCCTAATTCTCCCGTCAACACGGCATTCGCCCGCCAGTTCCGTCTGGTCCTGATTGACCCGCACACCCATACGACCCTGTGGAACCTCACCGAGCTCGAAGACAACGCTCTCTTCCAATCGAACCGCAACAAGAATCTGGACGCCGCGGTCCTTCAACTTTTCGCCGACTTCAAGGCTCTCAGCCAGAACTCCACCGTCAGGCCCGCAACGTCCGGCAAAACCCGCTTTTCCGACGAAGGAAAGAAATAAGGAACTCATGCCACTCGATCCCGCAAAGAAGAACTCCATCGTCCTCACCGAAGGCCCCAACCGCGCCGCCGCCCGCAGCTACTTCCGCTCAGTCGGCTTCAGCAAGGAAGACCTGCACAAGCCGCTCATCGGCATCGCCAACACCTGGACCGAGATTGGCCCCTGCAACTTCCATCTCCGCCAGGTCGCCGAAGCCGTCAAGCAGGGCATCCGCGAGGCCGGCGGCATGCCCGTGGAATTCAACACCATCACCATCCACGACGGCATCACCATGGGCACGCAGGGCATGAAGGCCTCGCTCATCTCGCGCGAAGTCATCGCCGACAGCATCGAATTGGTCAGCCGCGGCAACTCCTTCGACGGCCTCGTCTGCATCGCGGGCTGCGACAAGAACATGCCCGCCAGCATCATGGCGCTCGCCCGCCTCGACATCCCCGGCCTCATGCTCTACGGCGGTAGCATCGCCCCCGGCAACCTCAAGCAGCCCGACGGCTCCAACAAAGAAATCACCATCCTGCAGGTCTTCGAAGGTATGGGCGCCCACGCCGCTGGCAAGATCAACGACGACCAACTCGAAGCCCTCGAAGCCGCGGCCTGTCCCGGCCCTGGAGCCTGCGGAGGCCAGTTCACCGCCAACACCATGGCCATGGCCGGCGAGTTCCTCGGCATCTCCCCCATGTTCCTCTCCGGCGTCCCCGCCATGTCGCCCGAGAAGGCCGCCGCCTCTCGCGCCGCCGGCCGCATGGTCATGGACCTCGCCCGCCGCGGCGTCAAGCCCAGCGACATACTCACCCGCAAGTCCATCGAGAATGCCATCGCCGCCGTCGCCGCATCCGGCGGCAGCACCAACGCCGTCCTGCACCTCATCGCCATCGCGCACGAGCTCAAGATCCCCATCACCATGGAGGACTTCGACCGCATCTCCGAGCACACGCCCTTCATCTGCGACCTCTCCCCCGGCGGCAAGTACGCAGCCAAGGACTACCAGGACGCCGGCGGATCGCGTCTCCTCGCTCAACGCCTCCTCGAACGCAAGCAGCTTCACGATGGCCCAACCGTCTCCGGCAAATCCATCCACGAAGAAGCCGCCCTCGCCGTCGAAACTCCCAACCAGCCCGTCATCTACAAATGGGACAAGCCGCTCAAACCCACCGGCGGACTCGTTATCCTGCGCGGCAACCTCGCCCCCGAAGGCTGCGTCATCAAGGTCGCCGGCCACGAGCGTCTCAACCACACCGGAACCGCCCGCGTCTTCGACAACGAAGAAGGCTGCCACCGCGCCGTCGAAGCCGGAAAGATCAACCCCAACGACGTCCTCGTCATCCGCTACGAAGGCCCCAAGGGCGGTCCCGGCATGAGGGAGATGCTCGCCGTCACCGCCGCCGTCAAAGGCATTCCCGCGCTCTCGGACACCGTCGCTCTGCTCACCGACGGGCGTTTCTCTGGCGCAACCCGCGGCCTCATGGCCGGCCACGTCGCCCCTGAAGCATTCCTAGGCGGTCCGATTGCAGCCGTCCACGAAGGCGACACCATTACCTTCGACATCCCCGCCCGCAAGCTAACCCTCAACGTCCCCGACGCCGAAATCGCCGCGCGCCTCAAGTCCTTCACGCCGCCCGCCCCACGCTTCACCCGCGGCGTCTTCGCCAAGTACGCCAACACCGTCTCCTCCGCCAGCCAGGGAGCGATCACCTCTTGAGTTGAGCGCCGAAGGCGCGACAGATTATGGATAACCAGAGCGCATAAGCAATCATGGAGGACCATCATCATGAGATATAAGAACTATCTGATCGACATAAAGCCGTTCGCGCTTCGCGATGGACCCGAGTGGACCGTCCATGTCACCGTCGAGCGTGATTTACGTGACCAAATAGAGTTCATAAAAAAAATAGAAACTGGCAATAGGTTCAAGAGTGAATCGGAGGCTAGCCAGTTCGGGGAATTAGAAGGCAAACGCTTCGTAGACGGACTATAGAGCGGTGTTGGGAAGGTACAACATGGGAATCGAAGAAAGCCCTAGGAACCGCTCGTTAGGCGTGAAGCTCAGCATCTTGGGGATCTCATCGATACCGCTGTGCATCGCCTATCTGGTACCGAGATTTGAATGGATACGCGGAGTTATGGCGTTTCTTATGGAACTTGGAATCCTCGGTGCTGTCTATTGGATCGGAACGCGTTGGTATAACGCGCTTCGCATTGGCGGTAAGGTGCCGGTGAGCGATAAGCCCGATTATTTTGCGCTTTCTGCGTCGATACTCGCCGGCCTCGGCATTTGGGCACTTCTTCTGTCCTTGATATCGCACCAAGTCGTTAGAACCTACTGGCAATAACAAAATTAGGCCTTGGCAGGCACACGGAGTCTCATAATGGCAAACAAGTCGAACACCCACCCCACCCTAACCGGAGCCGAAATCATCTGGGCCACCCTCGCCGGCGAAGGCGTCACCACTGTCTTCGGCTATCCCGGCGGAGCCATCCTGCCCGCCTACGACGCGCTGCGCAAGTTCCCCATCCACCACGTCCTGGTGCGCCACGAGCAGGGCGCCTCGCACATGGCCGACGGCTACGCCCGAGCCTCGGGTAAGGTCGGCGTCGCCATCGCGACTTCAGGCCCCGGCGCCACCAACCTGGTCACCGGCATTGCCACGGCCATGCTGGACTCCGTGCCCATCGTCTGCATCACCGGCCAGGTCTCGTCGAAAGTCCTTGGCACCGACGCGTTTCAGGAGATCGACATCACCGGCATCACCCTGCCCATCACCAAGCACAACTTCCTGGTCACGCGCGCGGAGGACATTGCCCCCACCATCCGCGAAGCCTTCCAGATCGCCACCACCGGCCGCCCCGGCCCTGTCCTGGTCGACATCACCAAAGACGCGCAGCAGGCCACCGCGCCCTTCGACTTCGCCGCCTCCGCGCCCGCGCCGCACCGCCCGCATCCCATGCTGCGTGCCGAGTCCGCATCCATCAAGGAAGCCGTCGCCCTTATCTCCGCCGCCAAGAAGCCCGTCATCCTCGCCGGCCACGGCATCATCGTCTCAGGAGCGCGCGACCAGGTCATCGCCTTCGCCGAGCGCCGCAACATCCCCGCCGCAAGCACGCTGCTCGGCCTCGGCGCCTTCCCCACCGGCCACCCCCTCGCGCTCGGCATGATGGGCATGCACGGCGAGTCCTGGGTCAACACCGCCATCCAGGAATCCGACCTGCTGCTCGCCTTCGGCATGCGCTTCGACGACCGCGTCACCGGCAACCTCACCCAATACGCGCCCCACGCCAAAAAGATCCACGTCGAGATCGACCCTTCCGAAATAGACAAGAACGTCCATGCCGACGTAGCCCTCATCGGCGACCTCAAGGATGTCCTCGAAACGCTGTTGCCTTTGCTTCCCGCCACGGAATCGGGTACCCCATCTTCGACGACGGCTTTATCGTCGTCTAAGGTGGGTCGTCGCGAAGCAACGGACTGGCTCCGCGAAATCGCCAAACTCAAAGGCGACGCCAGCGTCCGCGACATCATCAACCTCCCCGACCTCGGCCACCTCTACGCCGCGCACGTCATCCACGACATCTGGTGCGAGGCCCGCGACTCCGGCCGTCTCGAGCAGACCGTCATCGTCACCGACGTCGGCCAGCACCAGATGTGGGAGGCCCAGTACTTCCGCCATGACACCCTGCGCTCGCTGATCACCTCCGGCGGCCTCGGCACCATGGGCTTCGCGCTCCCCGCCGCCATCGGCGCCAAGTTCGCCTGCCCCGAGAAGGACGTCTGGGTCATAGCCGGGGACGGCGGCTTCCAGATGACCGCTTCCGAGCTCGCCACCATCCAGCAGGAAAAGATCGCCATCAACATCGCCGTCATCAACAACGGCTTCCTCGGCATGGTCCGCCAGTGGCAGGAGATCTTCTACGACAAGAACTACTCCTGCACGCCCATCCTCTCGCCCGACTTCGTGCTCCTCGCCGCCGCGCACGGCATCGCCGGCGCCACCGTGCGCGAGCGCAAAGCCGTCATCCCCACCGTCACCCAAGCCCGCACCAGCGGAAAGCCGTTCCTCATCAACTTCCAGGTCGAAAAGGAAGACGGCGTCTACCCCATGATCGCCCCCGGCGCGGCCCTCCACGAAATGACCCGCCGCCCCACCAAGAACCCCCTCCTCGAAACCCCCGAGGACATATAGATGACTGCCGAAACTCAGTGGCGCATTGCCGAGCTGCCAGAAAGTTCTCTTTCACGTACGAAACACACGTGGAACGGCGAGCCGATGAAGCCAGCTCGACATCTGTTCTTGGCTGTTTATCCTGATGGACCTATGATTTATCGCTACGCCGACGACTGGCAGTTCGCAGGGGACACATGGCATCAGAATATAGACGCCGCGTTGGAGCAGATCGATTTCGAGTTTGGCGTCTCTGACCTGAAATGGAAGACAGTCACCGAGGCTGAAGCCACTGAGATTATGACGCGACGGAAGGGAGACTAAAGGACCATGCTCCAAACCTTCGTGTCCCACATGGAAAGTAAACTGAACATCCCCGCGCACGCAACCTCGCGTCCGAGATCCGTCGTGCGCGCGCTTCTCCTCCTGCCATTCCTCCTCATCGGCTGCAAATCCGCGCCCACCCCCGCGCCAACCCCTGCCGCCGAAACAACCCCCGCCGCAACCTACCCACCCCGCCCCACCACCCCACCCGCCCCCTTCAAAATCTTCCATCACGCCAACAGCACCTTCACCCTCACCGTCGCCCCCAACGCCACCGACGATGAAATCTCCGCCCTCGTCTGGCAGTTCCGCGACGCCGCCCGCACCCACTCCTTCGACACCATCAAAATCCCGCAGAAAGAAGTAGACGCCGACGGCTCCAACGTCTGGTTCCACATCTATCGCGGCGCCAAATGCGCACCCGAAAAGTACGCGCCCGGCAATCCACCCTGTGGCGGCAGTTATCACGCCTCGGGCGACTACACCTTCGTCCCACACCCCACATGGGATAAAGGCCAGCTCAACCCCGGCCAGGACCACCCCATCGACCTCTGGGACTCCGAAGCCCCCTACGCTCCACCCTCAGCCCACTGAGCCCATGCTCCTCCGCCCCTCCATCCCGCTGCTGCTCACCCTGCTCCTCACCCCAGCAGCCCTCGCCCAATCTCCGCCCGCCGTGGGAGTAGCCAACCTCATCAGTCTCCGCCTGCTCGACGCCGATAGCGGCCAACCCATGCCCAACCTCAAGGTCGACCTCTACGGCGACACTGGAGGCAAGCCGCTACCCATCACCGCTCTCGGCGACCTGTACGAGGTCGACATCACCGGACAAGTCACCCTCAAGGTCGGCGAGATCACTTCCCCAACCTCCCACGCCACTGACTTTATCGCATGCACATCGCTGAACCTCCCGGCATTCGACGTCAAACAGATTCAGGCCAGCGGCATCTCCCCGCAAAACAAGTGCAGCAAGGCTACCCATCCGGCCGCGCCCGGCGAACTCATTATCTTCATCCGCAGGACCCACTGGTGGGAACGATGGAAGGACACCGACTAACCCGAGCCAAGCTAACCCGAACCAGCCGCACTCTCTATTGATATGACCCGCCGCCCCTCCATCCCGCTGCTTCTCTTCACCTTGCTGCTCTCGCCGGCAGCTCTCGCTCAAACTCCGCCTGCCTACACCCCGCCCACCCCTGCCGAAATCCGCGCCGCCGCGCAGCCCACCTCCGATCCCACCTGGTGGAAGCACGCCGTCATCTACGAGATCTACCCCCGCAGCTTCCAGGACACCAACGGCGATGGCATCGGCGACCTCAACGGCATCACGCTGCGCCTTCCCTACCTTCAGTCCCTCGGCGTCGACGCCATCTGGCTCGCCCCCATGTACCCCTCGCCGCAGGTCGACTTCGGCTACGATATCTCCGACTACACCGCCGTCGACCCCCAATACGGCACCCTCGCCGACTTCGACCGCTTGCTCGCCGCCGCCCAGACCCACCACATCCGCATCCTGCTCGACATGGTGCTCAACCACACCTCCTCGAAGCACCCCTGGTTCGTGGATTCCGCCAGCTCCCGCACCAACCCGCACGCCAACTGGTACATCTGGAACAGCGGCAAGCCCACCACCAACCCCAAAGCCCCCAACGCCCACCACGGCCCGCGCGGCTGGGTCGTCCCGCCTAACAACTGGTCCAGTCTCTTCCAGGGCTCTGCGTGGGAGTGGGTTCCCGCCCGCGGCCAGTTCTACTACCACTTCTTCTATAAGCAGCAGCCCGACCTCAACTGGCGCAACCCCGCCGTCGAAAAAGCCATGTTCGACGCCATGCGCTTCTGGCTCGACCGCGGCGTCGCCGGCTTCCGTCTCGACGCCATCACCACCCTCTTCGAAGACCCCAAGCTCCACGACGAGCCACTCACCGGCCGCCTCGACGCCAGCGGCTTCCCCGAGTCCAACCACTCGCTCACCAGCGGCCTGCCGGAAGTCCACGACGTCCTCCGCCGCCTACGCAAACTCGTCGACAGCTATCCCGACAACCGCGTCCTGGTGGGCGAAATCTACGTACCCCGCACCTCCGATCTGCTGCAGTGGTATGGCACGCCCGCCGCGCCTGAACTCCAGCTCCCCATGGACACCCTGGTCGGCTTCCACACCGAAGGCGGCGGCCAGGCCAGCGGTGCCAACGTCAACCTCAACCTCGCCCACTTCCGTCAATCTATCTCCGACATGGAGACCGAACTCGACGGCCATCAGCCCCTGCTGGTCTTCGACAACCACGACAACACCCGCAGTTGGGACCGCTTCGGCGACGACGCCACGCCCGAGAACAAACTCCGCATCGCCAAACTCATCGCGACAATTCTCTACACCACCCGCTCCACCGCCCTCACTTACTACGGCGCCGAGCTCGGCATGACCACCCACACTCCCACCCGCAAGGAAGACGTCCGCGACCCCATCGGCATCACCGGCTGGCCCCAGGAGAAAGGCCGCGATGGCGAGCGCACCCCTATGCAATGGTCACCTCTGCCACCGTCAGCCTCCTTTAGCCCCTCCGCCCACCCGTGGCTTCCCATCGGCTCGGACTACCCCACCGTCAACGTCACCAGCGAGACCGGCCAGCCCGACACCCTCCTCACCTGGACCCACGATCTCATCGACCTCCGCCGCGGCTATCCCGCGCTGCACGACGGAGGCTTTGTCATGCTCGACCCCACCAACCCCAGCGTCCTTAGCTTCGTCCGCAAAGCCGCTGACGGCTCCGCCATCCTTGTCTCGCTCAACTTCACCGCGCAGTATCAAACCGTCCACCTCGACCTCGCCGCAACCGGAGTAGGCAGCCACTACACCTGGGTCCACATGGACGATAACGTCCAATTCGGACCCCTCTATACCCTTTCTCCACTCACCCTCCCGCCCTACGCCGCCCTCATCACGGGGGTGAAATGACCGCGCCGCACCTTCAACTCGAGACCCCACGCCTCATCCTCCGCCCCGGACGCGACTCCGACCGCGCGCCCTACGCCGCCATGAACGCCGACCCGCTCGTAATGACCTACTTCGCCTCCACCATGACCTCAGATGAAAGCGACGCCTCCTTCACCCGCTTCCAGGACGCCTACGACCGCGACGGCTTCGGCTTCCTCGTCGCCGAACTCCGCTGGACCGGGGCCTTCGCCGGCATCATCGGAGCTCAGACCATGCGTGACGTCGTCCCCAACCTCCCGCAACCCGCCGTCGAAATCGGCTGGCGTCTTCCCCGCGCACTCCACGGCCAGGGCCTCGGCACCGAAGGAGCCCGAGCAACCGTCGATTTCTGTTTCAACACCCTCAAACTCCCCGAAGTTGTAGCCATCACCGCCCTGGGCAACCAACCCTCCCGCCACATCATGGAAAAGCTCGGCATGGTTCACCGCCCCGACCTCGACTTTGACCACCCGCGCATCCCCGTCGGTCACCCGCATCTTCGCCACACGCTCTATCAACTAAGGAACCCAACCTCAACGCAACTAAACTGACAACTGATCACTGAGAACGGACAACTCCTATGCTCCACACCTTCGTAGCCCTAGTCCAAGACAAACCCGGCGTCCTCACCCGCGTCGCCTCGCTCTTCCGCCGTCTCAACATCAACATCGTCTCCCTCACCGTAGGCGAGTCCGAGCGCGCCGACACCTCGCGCATGACCATCGTCTGCGAGGCGCCCGAAACCGCGGCCCATCGCATCCGGGCCTCGCTCTACAAACTCGAAATCACCGTCGACGTCGACGAGGTCGGCCGCTCCGAGGGAGTCATCCGCGAGCTGTGCCTCATCAAGGTCGCCGCCGGCCCCAACGAGCCCAACGGCCTCCACTCCCGCTCGCAGATCTTCGAGCTGGCAACCGTCTTCCACGCCCGCGTCGTTGACCTCGCCACTGAGTCCATCATGCTGGAGCTGACCGGCAGTTCTTCTAAGATCGAAGGCCTGGTCCAGGTCCTGCGCGAGTCCGGCTACACCATCCTCGAGGTCTCCCGCACCGGCCGAATGGCCATGCGCCGCGGCGTCCACACCAGCCGCGTCCTCAAAGCCCTCGCCACCCCCAACGGCACCCACAAGCCCAAAATCGCCCCCCGCCCCAAACTCTCCAAAGCCGAAATCATCCCCAACCAGTTCCCCGGCCTCGAAGAAGAAGAGGAATAAGACCAAGAGCCACCACGGATAGACACGGATAAGATGACCTCATCCGTGTCCAACCGTGAAATCCGTGGTTAGCCTCTCGTCTTGAATCGGTTCAATCCGGTGTTATCGGTGTTAAGCCCTCACTCTCAGCTAACATATACATACAAAGGAAAACGAACACTCATGGCAAAGACCTACCACGACGCAGACGCAGACCTCTCACTCATTCAAGCCAAGAAAGTCGCCATCATCGGCTACGGCTCGCAGGGCCACGCCCACGCCCTCAACCTGAAGGACTCCGGCGTCGACGTCCGCGTCGGCCTCCGCCCCGACTCCCCCAGCGCGGATCGCGCCCGCAAAGCCGGCCTGGTCGTCGATACCGTTGCCAACGTGAGCAAGTGGGCCGACGTCATCATGAACCTCACGCCCGACCAGACCGCGGCGAAGGTCTACCATGCGGAAATCGCCCCCAATATGAAGCCCAACGTCACGCTGATGTTCGCCCATGGCTTCAACATCCGCTTCCGCACCATCCAGCCGCCCGCCGGCGTCGACGTATCCATGGTCGCTCCCAAGGCCCCCGGCCACCGCGTCCGCGAGGTCTTCACCGAAGGCGGCGGCACACCGGCGCTTGTGGCCGTGGAACAGGACGCGTCCGGCCACGCGCTCGCCCAGGCCCTCAGCTACGCCAAGGGCATCGGCGCCACCCGCGCCGGCGTTCTCCAGACCACCTTCACCGAGGAGACCGAGACCGACCTGTTCGGCGAGCAGGCTGTCCTCTGCGGAGGCACGTCAGCGCTGGTCAAGGCAGGCTTCGAAACCCTGGTTGAGGCCGGCTACCAGCCCGAACTCGCTTACTTCGAGGTCCTCCACGAGCTCAAGCTCATTGTCGACCTGATGTACCGCGGCGGCCTTGCCTACATGCGCTACTCGGTATCCGATACCGCCGAGTGGGGAGACTACGTAGCCGGCCCGCGCATTGTCACACCCGAGGTCAAGAAGGCCATGCGCAAGCTGCTCGACGAAATTCAGGACGGCAGTTTCGCCAAGCGCTTCATCGAAGAGAACGAGACTGGCCGCAAGGAGTTCACTCGCATCCGCGCCGCCGAGGCCGCTCACCCCATCGAGATCGTGGGGGCCGGCCTGCGCGCCGCCATGCCCTTCCTCGACCCTGTCAAAGTGGTCGACGGCGCCGTCCAGAAAGCCTAGGCAGCGTCAGCGCAAGCGATGCCTCGCCGGTTACTAACCAATTGCCCCAACTCCGCGCTCACAACTGATCGCTGGGGTTGGGGTATTTCCTTTCAGGAATCAGCCAGTTAGCGGTGGGCGCAGCGTCACGGCCGATTGTGGCCTTTGGCCGGCACGTCCTGTTATCTATTTGTAAAATAACTGGTTACGAATTACCAAAGATACCGGGGAAATACCCCATTTTGCTGCATCGGAAACTCCGGGGCTATGCTAGCTTCAAACCAGTCCATATGACCTGTACGTGTTAGCCCCCTGACACCTATGGGTGACCTTGTACCACTTAAGGAGCACTCCCCGATGCTGAAGTTGCCCCTCTTTCTTCTGGTTCTTCTGGGAACTTGTGCCGCTCAGGAGCAGCATTCCCTCAACCAGCTCCAGAACAATGCGCGCATCCTCATGGTCTTCGCTCCCGACGCAAACAGCCCCAGCTTCAAGCGGCAACTGGAACTGATTGAGCGCCATAGCTTTGAGCTCTCGATTCGAAACACGGTTGTCGTTCCAGTCTCGACTGCCCCGAAATTCGATGAGTTGTTCACCTTCGAAAACTTGCCCCTGGGCACTCCCGGCGAGCAGGCCGACGCACGCAGCCGGTTCCACGTTCTGCCCGGGGACTTCCTCGTGATCCTGCTCGACCAGAGCGGCGCTGTGCAGATTCGCTCAGCCGCCCCCGTGGACATCCACGAACTCACCGCGAGCCTCGACTCTTTGTCAGACCGGCGCTAGAGAGAACCTCCCAGGCCTCAACGCTCGGGCGTGTGCACAGCTTCTCCGGAAAAAGGAGGCGCGCACACGCCCTTACTCTTGCCGGTCGAGGTAAACTCGACAACAATGGAAACCTCTTCCGAGCTCGATCTTGGTCAAAGCGCCCTCGCTGCGGGGCCTACTCCCGTCCCTGAGATCGTCGCCGCCTTGCGCAAAGTCGAGGGCCTCGACGGTCTCTCCGACCACGATTACCTCTGGCTCGCACATAACGGCACCGAACGCAAAGTCGGCCCTGGAACCATGATCTTCCGCGAGGGAGATCCGCCCCTCGGCATGAACATCCTGCTCGCCGGCGAGATTCATGTGCGCCGCTCCCAGAGCGGCAATCTCTCGCTATTCATCGCGCGCGTTGGCCAGCTCTCCGGCCTGCTGCCATACTCCCGTATGAAGGGCTACGGCGGCAACGGCTACAGCGTCGGCTACGCCTGGTCGCTCGATATCGCCAAAGAGAAGTTTCCGGAGATGCTCGCCGCCATCCCATCCATGGCGCAGCGCTGCGTCTCCGTCCTGCTCAACCGCGTCCGCGAGGTCACCCGCATCGAGATGCAGGCGGAAAAGCTCACCGCTTTGGGCAAGCTGGCGGCAAACCTGGCGCACGAGCTTAACAATCCCGCCTCTGCCGCCCAGCGCTCCGCCGCCAGCCTCTTCGGCGAACTCCGCAGCTTCGGCGACCTCAAGCAACAGCTCGGCGCAACCCTCGCGAGGACCGGCCAGTTGGAGCAGTATCAGGACTGGGCGCGGCGTACGCGCGAGAAAATGGCTGGCTACACCAGCCGCGCCATTCTCCCCGACAACCCGCTCGACCTCAGCGACCGCGAGGAGCTGTTCCGCGCCTGGCTGGCTGCCCGCGGCATCCCCGAGCCGTGGGTCATCGCCTCGGTCGTTGCCGAGTCTCCCATGACCATCGCGCATCTCGAGGAGCTCGCCACCTTGCTCTCGCCCCAGGCGCTGGCCGTCTCCGCCGCAGCCTTTTCCAGTTCGCTTCGTGTGGAACGCATGGCCGAGACCGTCGTCAACTCCACCGTTCGCATCTTCGATCTTATCTCCGCCATCAAGGACTACTCCTACATGGACCAGGCGCCCATCCAGGAGATCGACTTGGCGCAGTCCCTAGACACCACCCTCACCATGTTCAACTCACGCCTGGACCAAGTCCTGGTCGAACGCCAGTATGACCCGGCGGTGCCCCACATCAGCGCCTACGGCAGCGAGCTCAACCAGGTTTGGACCGAGCTCATTGAAAACGCTCTCGACGCCATGAGTCTGACGCATGCGAGCAACGGCGACCCTGCCGTCCCGCGCGGCACCCTGCGCCTCAGGACCAGCCAACTCGGCGAGATGGTCACCATCGAGATATGGAACGACGGCCCCGGCATCCCGCCCGAGGTCGTCTCCCGCATCTTTGAGCCGTTCTACACCACCAAGCCGCCCGGTCAGGGCCTCGGTCTCGGCCTCGACTCCGTCACCCGGATCGTCAACAAACACAATGGCTTCGTAACGGTCGATTCCAAACCAGGCGCCACTCGCTTCCAGGTCCGCCTCCCCATCGACCGCACCCAGGCTTACTAGGGGCCGCAGGCGCCTTCCCTCGTGGAATCCCGCACATTCCAAAGCGCATTACATATAGGAGCGCGATCGCTAGGTCGTTACTTCCACGCCGCGCCAGAATGCCACATGGTGCTTCACATTCCGCGCCGCCGGCTTCGGGTCGGGGTAATACCACGCCGCGTCCGGATTCTCCTGGCCATCGACCACCAGGGTGTAGTACCGGGCCTGGCCTTTCCAGGTGCAACTCGAAGTCGTCGAACTTGCCTTGAAGAACTCCCGTTTTACCGACTCGTCCGGGAAGTAGACGTTTCCCTCAACCGTCTCGTATTTCTCGCTCTCGGCGAGGGTCTGACCGTTCCACACTGCCTTTGCCATAGCCAAATCCTGCATTCTTTTCAATAAGTTACGATCACGCACAGAGTGCGCCCAATAGTGCCGCAGGCGCGTGACCGCAACTTGCGCGACTGTAATTGTATCAGGATTGGTGCAGAATCGAAAGCCCAGCCCAATCCGTCCCCACTACCCGGACTCTCGGGGCTCAAACCGGACGGTCCGTTGCCTAGGCCACGCTTTCCACTACCGGACGCGTCTTCTCTGGATCCGGCAGTTCGAGCACCGGCACCGTCGCCGGAGGCCCGATCTTCTTCTGATAGCTGCACTCCGGCGTGGCCGGCTTCTCGTCCTCCGTTGCACCCTTGCGCCTGCGCCGTTTCGGCAGCGCCTCCCGGTTGTTCGGGCAAACCAGATAGGTCCCCTTGGCGTTCGCCACTTCCAGCAGGTACGCGCTGTCGCACTTCGGGCACACCTGGTTCACCAGCTTCAGGTTGCTGGCAAAATCGCACTTCGGGTAGTTCACGCAACCGTAAAACGTGTCGCCGCGCCTGGTCTTCCGCACCGCGATGTCCCCGCCATCTTTCGGGCACAGAACATCCAGCAATTCCTGTTTGACGTACTTGCACTTGGGATAGCCGCTGCACGCGATGAACTCGCCGTACTGGCCGTGGCGTTGCAGCAGCGGCTTGCCGCATTTCGGGCAAGCCTCGTCCAGTTGCACTGGCGGCTTCTGCTGCACCTTCTGCGTCAGCTTGCGAATCGTTCGGCACGGCGGGTCGGCTGAGTAGTCCGGGCAACTCATAAACGGCCCCCACGGCCCGTTCTTCAGCACCATCTCCTTGCCGCAGTTGTCGCAGAACTCCTTCTCCGGAACATCATCTGCGCCCGGAGCGCTCAGGTCCGGTTTGGCCGCAAAGTTCTCCTTGGTAAAGTCGCAGCTAACCTGTTCGACAATCACTTTCTTCGCCGCCTGCTGCGCCTGCTCAATCGCAGCCGTCATGGCTTTTACATCCGCGACCTCCAGCGAGAACTCGGTTACGTCCTCGATCATTCCCTTCACAGTCATCGGAAAGTGCAGCGCCTTGGTGATTTTCTTGGTCACCGCCTTCGCATCTTTCTTCCATGGCCCCGCCGCAACCGTCACTGGCTTCTTCTTGGTGAAGTTGGAGCAGGAGTAGAAGCTGCCGAACTTGCCCCACTTCAGCACCAGCGGCGCCCCACACTTGTCGCAGATTTCGGTGGTCGGCTCCTCCATCCGCTTGATGTCTTCCATGTTCTTGCCGGCGACCACCAGCTCTTCTTCAAAGTGGTCGTAAAACCCGTTCAGCAAATCGGTCCAACGCTCGTGTCCTTCTTCCACCGCATCCAGTTCGCTCTCCAGGGTCGCGGTGTACGCCGTGTCAAAGATGTACGGAAAATTCTTCACCAGCAGCTTGGTCACAACGGTGCCAATCTCGGTCGGCACGAACTTCGCCTGAATCTTCTTCACATAGTCGCGGTCCTGGATGGTGTTGATGATCGACGCGTACGTCGAAGGCCGCCCGATTCCCCGCTCTTCCAGCACCTTCACCAGGCTCGCCTCGTTGTAGCGCGGCGGCGGTTGTGTGAACTTCTGTTCCGAATCGACCGAAATCCTGTCCAGCGTCTGACCCGCATTCAGCTCCGGCAGGATCGAATCCTCCGAGCCGCCATCCCACACCTTCAGGAAGCCGTCGAACTTCAAGGTGCTTCCGGTCGCGCGGAAGTCGTAGGTCCGGTCCGCCTTCGCCGCGATGTCCACCGTCGTTTGGTCGAACACCGCCGGCGTCATCTGCGACGAGACAAACCGCTGCCAGATCATTTTGTACAACTTGTATTGCTCATCGCTGAGGCTCGTGCGAATTGAATCGGGCGCAAAGTCCACCCGCGTCGGCCGAATCGCTTCGTGCGCATCCTGCGCCTGCTCTTGCCGCTTGCCTGCAAACTCGTTCGGCTTCTCCGGCAGATACTGCTTGCCCAGGCTGCCGACATAGTCACGCGCCTCCGCAATTGCATCCGGGGCAACGCGCGTCGAGTCGGTACGCATGTAGGTAATCAGGCCCACCGTGCCCTCTTTGCCAATCTCCACGCCTTCGTACAACCGCTGCGCCACACCCATCGTGCGCCGCACGTTGAAGCCCAGCCGGCTGGAAGCGTCCTGCTGCAGCTTGCTCGTCGTATACGGAGCCATCGGATTGCGCCGGCGCTCCTTGCGGTCGACACTCGCAACCGACCATGCAGCCTTCTCCAACTGCGCCACTACCGCCGCCGTGCGCTCGCCGTTCTCCAGGGCGCCCGCGAGAAACTGCTCCTTGCCCTCTTCGTCCGTCCCATTCGCGACCCGCGCCGGCACGCCATCGATGCCGGTGAACTTCGCAGCAAACTCCTGGCCCTCGCGCTTCGTCTTCAGGTTCGCGTCGATCGTCCAATACTCCACCGGCTTAAAATCGTTGATCTCCTGCTCGCGTTCCACAATCAGCCGCAGCGCCACCGTCTGCACGCGCCCCGCGCTCAATCCGCGCCGCACCTTGTCCCACAGCAACGGCGAGACCTGGTATCCCACCAGCCGGTCGAGCACCCTCCGCGTCTGCTGCGCGTCCACCAGGTTTTCGTCGATGTCGCGTGCATGTTCAAATGCGGCCTTCACTGCCTTCTGCGTAATCTCGTTGAAGGTCACGCGCCGCAGCATCGCCTTGTCCTTCATCACTGGCGCGAGCTGCATCGCAAGATGCGCGGCGATCGCCTCGCCTTCGCGGTCCGGATCAGGCGCCAGATACACATAGTCCGCCTTCGCCGCCAGCTTCCTCAGATGGGCCACCACTTTTTCCTTGCCTGGAGACACAATCAGCGTTGGCTCAAACGTCCGGTTCACAAGCTCCACGCCAATGTCGTTCTTCGGCAGGTCCATGATGTGCCCGATCGAGGCCTCCACCATATAGTCGCTGCCGAGATATTTATTGATCGTCTTCGCCTTCGCCGGCGATTCCACGATCACAAGTGACTTTGCCATTCGTTCCCTTCACCCATCAAACCTAACTGCAAATGTACAAAAAACTCTTCCCGCATCTTTCAATGCGAACCTAACACGGAACCGCCAAACATGCGAACCCACCGTGCATCGGAAAAACTTCAGCGCCAGTCGAGAATCTACACCCATAGACTACTTTTCTTCAATTTCGTTTCAGACGCATCGCTTCAAAACAAAGCCATTGCAAAGCTATCCAGCGAGGTCAAGATGCTCAATCTGCTCTCGTTTCATCCGCACTGATTCATTTGAGCCACAGTAGCAGTTCAACTTGTGTGGGCGCCGCCTAGAAGCAGCGAACATAGTTCTTTCCCGGCAATTGCTTCACCCGGCCGCGCAGCTCCAGTTCAAACAACGCCGTGAATATCTCCGCCGAACCCAACTGCGCCTCCAGCCCTTCGATTAAATCGTCGAGTTGCAACGCCTCATCTCTTCGCAGCCGGTCCAGCACCACCCGCTCATACTCCGGAAGAGGCCTGTCGTCAGGATCGTTAAATAAGGATGCGGCTCCCCCTGCATTCGATTCAACCTGTCTCGCAACCCCCATCTCCTCTTCAAGTTCCCGTTTCACCGTCGACGGCAGATCTTCCCAAACATCCTCCCACGTCGCCGTCAGCTTTGCGCCCTGCTTGATCAGTGTGTTCGGCCCCCACGCATTCTTGTTGGTCACGTTCCCCGGCACCGCATAGACATCGCGATTCTGTTCCATCGCACAGCGCGCCGTAATCCGCGTGCCCGAGTACTCACCCGCCTCCACCACCAGCACCCCGATGCTCATCCCGCTGAGTATCCGGTTGCGCAGCGGAAAATTCTGCGGCGCCGGAAACGTCCCTAGCGGAAACTCGCTCACGATGGTCCCGCCTGACTCTACAATCCTCTCCGCAAGCTTCTTGTTCTCCTTCGGATACACCACGTCGATGCCCGTCCCCCACACCGCAACTGTCTTTCCGCCCGCATCGAGCGCCCCTTTGTGCGCTGCCGAATCCACGCCGCGCGCCATACCGCTGAAGATCACCAGGCCCCGGTTGGCGAGATCGCGCGCCAACATCTCCGCCATGCCCAACCCGTATGGCGAAGGCTGCCGCGTTCCCACCACGGCAATCCCGGGCCGCGCAAGCAGCGCGGCATTCCCCCTAATCCAAAGCGCGGCCGGTGGATCGTAGATCTCCAGCAGCCGCCGCGGGTAAGCTTCATCGTCACGGGTCAGGAAAAATCCGCCCGTCTCCGCAACTCGCTTGGCTTCGTCCTCGGCCGCTTCGAAGGCCCGCCCCTCAAACACAAACTGCGCCGCCCGCGCCGGCAGCCCCGCACCTTCCAACTCGGTCAGCGATGCCTCAAACACCCGCTCCGCCCCGCCAGAACCAGCCCCCAGCCGCGCAATCGCCCGCGCAATCCGCGTAGGCCCCATCTCTGGCGTCAGCGCCAGTGCCAACCATCCCAGCCTGGCTCTCTCTCTTATGCTCAGCGCATATTGCTCTGCGTCGCTGCTCTTTGTCATCTCACTCCATCACGCCGATCGCGCACAAAACCAAATCCGGGCTCGCGCAATTACGGGTGCAGGCCGGCTGTGGCCAGCATCCCGAAAAGCTGTCGCTGCGTGGACAAGTCGATTGACTCCGCCACCAGCTTGCCATCGCGATCGAACACAAACGTCCTGGGCACGCCGTCGATGTGGAACAGGGCGCCGACCTTGCCCTTATCATCCAGCAGCACCGGTGGATGATAGCTGCGCCCCACCAAATAGCGGTTCATATCGAATACGCTTTCCGGCGTCGGCGAAACTACCGACAGGATCACCAGCCCCTGCGATTGATAGTGCGTATAAATCAGGTCGAGGTCCGTCATCTCGTTGCGGCAAGGCATGCATTCCGCAGACCAGAAATTGACCAGCACAATCTTGCCCTTCAGCGCAGAAAGCGTGACCTTCTTCCCGTTCGCGTCCTTCAACGTGAAGTCGGCCTTGGCCACATCTGCCTGGTTCGCGACCAGAATCTCGTCCGCCTTGGCCAGTAGCGGGTCCTTCAGGCTCGTCGTAATCTGCGCATAGCGCGATAGCTTGGCCAGATCCATATAAGGCCGCGGCGGCAGGCCGTCTTTCCCTGGCTGCTGCGGCGACTCGGACAGTGCCTGCGCCAGCGTGTCGGCCGCGGCCTGAATCACGTCATGGCCGGGATCGCCCTGCGTGGCGGCATGGCTCAACGCATCGGCAACTTTCACCTTGGCAGCCCCGGGCGGAAGTGAATTGATGTCCTTCGAGAGTTGCAGAATCATCGGCGGACGCTGATCGTCGGTAATCCTCGCTGGGCGCGGCGGTGCTGAGCCATCCATTGGCATCGGGGGCCGCGGAAGCCCTCCGAGGTCCACCAGTCGTTGGTTGATGTCTGAGAGGTTCGCCTGACCCCGCAGTGCGGGCGAAGCAAGCATTACCAGGGCGACCACGAGGGTGCATCTGCGATTGTTCATAAAGGACTCACACTCACTCAATTTGCGACCCAATTGTAGCGGGTGCGCGCCGCGTTGAATACGGTATTTCCATTCTCCAGGCGCCCGTCCCGATAACGGCACCTGAACCGGCTCGCAGCGGCTTCACCGCTCCGCGCGGAACAGCCATACGCCGGTGCCGTCGTCCGGAGGCGCCTCGATGGGCCGGCCTTCACCCGCAATGATCGAGAGAATGCGCTGGTAGGCGAGTTTCGGGCCCTCCTCAACATACAGTCGTCGTTCCAGCGGCTTCCAGCCGTGCTGCGCAATAGCCTCGCGAACCTCTGCCCCTTCCAGGTGCCCTGTAGAGCGAACCTGATTGATCTGGTCCACCGCGTCCCCGTGGGCGCGGCTTCGCATCGCGGACGATTCGGAATCCAGCAGCCAGTAGCGAAATCCCGCGGCGTGCGCCTCCTCCGCCAACGCATGCACCGTGTCGCCCGGCAGATACATCAGCAATCCCTCGCAGATCAGCAGCGGATTCTGCGAGCCACGTGCAGCTTCTTCGATCACCGTCTGTCGCGCCATGGCTCTGTTCAAATCCGCGCTCCTACGCTCCAGTCGGCACCTCGGCGTCGCATCCTCGAGCACGCTAAACTTGTAATCGAGCATCGCGGGGAAGTCGACCTCGGTCCAGCGCAGTTCCGCAGGCAAATCCAATCGCCAGGCGCGCGCGTCCAGGCCGGCTCCGAGACTAAGCACCGCATCCACGCCCTGGGCCAGCGCCATCGTCAACAGCTCATCGAGCAAGTGCGTGCGTAAACCCATCCCCAATTCGATCCATGCCGGCGTTTTGGCATTCCTCAGCAGCGCCTGGCCGCGCTCGCCCGCAAGCTGCGCCGCAAAAGGGTCACGAATCAGTCCATCCGGCCGTTCAGATTCACGCGCCCGCGACGCCGCAACCATCAGCGCGGTATCGCTCACATGCTCAATTCGATGCTCCATAATCGCACCATCCCGCTGCCATTCTAGTTGCTGGACGAGAGCCGGAACCTCCGCAACACCGACTTCGCCTTCATGCGAAGCGTCAAAGACCGCACGAAGTGCCACGCGAAGCGTCGAGAGCGGCACGAAGTGCCATAAACTAATTACTTGGGCCTGCACACCACAAATTCCGTCCGCGTCGCCGCCATCGACTTCCTCAATCCCGCTCCGCTCATGTGGGACTTCGAGCACCCGCCCCGCAACGCTGAACTCGCCCAGCGCTACCAGGTCCATTACACGCAGCCATCCCTGTGCGCCGACGAACTCCTCGCCGGGCGTGCCGACCTCGGTCTGATCCCCATCGCATCGCTCACGCCCGATCTCGCCATCGTTCCCGGCTGCACCATCGCCTCATTGGATCGCGTCCGCTCTATCGAACTCATCGTCAAACAAATAAACTTCTCCGCCGAAAGCATCGACCCGGTCCTTGCTTCCGTCCGCACCATTGCCGCCGACACCGCATCCCGCAGCTCTCTCGCCTATGCCCAGATCCTCTTCCGCAAGTTCCTCCACACCGATCCAGAATTCGTCCCCGCACCGGCCGATCCCATCGCCATGCTTGCCCGGGCCGACGCCGCCCTGCTCATCGGAGATCCCGCGCTCCTGGCCCTCGAATCCCGCTGCCGCATTGAGCAAGCCGCCGGCCCCTGCCTCTGGATCGACATGGCCCACCAGTGGCGCACCCGCACCAGACTGCCCTGGGTCGCCGCCGTCTGGGCTGTTCGCCCCGAAGCTCTCACCGCCGCCACGGTTACCGCCGCGCAACTCATCGAAGACCTTCAGCAATCCCGCGACCACGGTCTCGCCAACATCGACTCGCTGGTCGCCGAGTGGACGCCGCGCATCGCCATCCCCCCCGAGATCATCCGCCACTACCTCACCCGCAACATTCACTACACGCTCGATGACGACTGCGTGGCTACTGTCCAAATGTTTCGTCGCTACGCTGCAGAAGCTGCTATCCTGTCCCCACTCCCTCGGCTTCGTTTCCTCTAAATCGAAATGCGCCGTGACTTCCGCTCTCCTCCGCGCGTCCTATTCTCTATGTCCTTGCCTGCCGCAGCTACGATGCTCTCGTCCCGGTCGATCCTCTGGGCCCTCGCCGCTGCCACGCCCGCTGCAGCCACGCCCGCCGCTGCCCATCACTCCAACCCACTCATCCATCTGTTGCTCTCCTTCGGCATCGTCGGTGTGTTCTTTGTGTCCATCG